>ERZ779892.2710-NODE-2710-length-13428-cov-3.618261_pt1 | contig 13428 bp, 8 predicted proteins | sample MGYA00511552_ERZ779892 | MGnify/ENA primary metagenome ERZ779892 (study PRJEB29588, sample SAMEA2154561) | human gut metagenome | biome: human gut; feature: human-associated habitat; material: faeces | place: Denmark | collected 2008/2010 ... | reverse complement strand
ACAAGCTCATTGTATTGCCAATTATCTTTTTATGGCTGAACTGTTACACATTAGTAAAAAAAATATATATTTCCTATTGACAAAGTAGGAATAAGAGAGTATTATAATTTTTGTCAGCAAATCATACCAAGGTAATATGAAATATATGACAAGTAGAGTATGGAGGGAGTTAAATGATAAACAGACGATTTTTAGTTGACTACACAATGAAAGACAGTCGAATGTGCAGCTTTAAATGGTGGCATGATTACTGTTGCCGCTGATATATATTAAAAAAAGACCGAGCGAAAGTGATGAAAGAACTAAAAGCTGAGAGCAAAGATATTTTTTTGCTGAAAGTCAAGCTGAGAGTCAAAAGCTGAGAGTGAAAGATACTTATTGATTGGAAATAAAGAATACAGGCACAAACAAAGAATAGAATTGATATATGGAGGACAGATATATGAGTAAGAAATCAAGAGCAGATAGAAATTTTAAATTTGAAACATTACAGTTACATGTTGGTCAGGAAACAGCAGATGCGGTTACAGATGCAAGAGCGGTTCCTATTTATCAGACATCATCTTATGTATTCCACAATTCACAGCATGCCGCTGACAGATTTGGTCTTAAGGATGCAGGTAATATTTATGGAAGACTTACAAATCCTACAGAGGATGTTTTCGAGAAAAGAATCGCAGCACTTGAAGGTGGTGTTGCAGCACTTGCAGTTGGTTCGGGTGCGGCAGCAGTTACATACACTATTCAGAACCTTGCACTTGCAGGAGACCATATCGTTGCAGCAAAGAATATCTACGGAGGAACATACAACCTTCTTGCACATACACTTGTAGATTACAATATTGAGACAACATTCGTTGATCCGCTTGATCTATCAGCTTTTGAAGCTGCTATCAAGGACAATACAAAAGCTCTTTACATAGAGGCTCTTGGAAATCCAAATTCAGAAGTTACAGATATAGAAGCAATCGCCAAGATAGCACACGCACACAAGATTCCACTCGTTATCGACAGCACATTTGCAACACCGTATCTTCTTCGTCCTATCGAGTATGGAGCAGACATTGTAGTTCATTCAGCTACTAAGTTTATCGGTGGTCACGGAACGACTATCGGTGGTGTTATTATTGACGGAGGAAAGTTTGACTGGAAAGCATCAGGTAAATTTCCACAGCTTACAGAGCCAAACCCAAGTTATCATGGAATAAGTTTTGCTGATGCAGCAGGTCCGGCAGCTTTTGTTACAAGAATCAGAGCTATCCTTCTTCGTGATACAGGAGCTACTATCTCGCCTATACATTCATGGATATTCCTCCAGGGGCTTGAGACATTGTCACTTCGTGTGGAGAGACACATAGAGAATGCACTTAAAGTAATAGACTACCTTAAGAAACAGCCACTTGTAGAGGCTATTCATCATCCGTCAGTATCCAAAGACCCTGAGCAGCAGCGTCTTTATAAAAAATATTTTCCTAATGGCGGTGGCTCTATCTTTACATTTGAGATTAAGGGAGATGCAGACAAAGCAAAAGAATTTATCGATAACCTTGAACTTTTCTCACTCCTTGCAAATGTAGCAGATGTTAAATCACTTGTTATCCACCCTGCATCAACAACCCATGCAGAGCTTAACGAAGAGGAACTTGCAGACCAGGGTATCAAGCCAAATACTATAAGACTTTCAATCGGAACAGAGAACATTGACGATATTATCGAAGATCTTGATGAAGCATTTAAGGCAGTTCAGTAAATAAAAAACATTGTAAAGTAAAATAAAAGTTATATTCAGACACTTCATTAAGTGTTAGAATATAGATATAACATAAACAGGAGGATTATTATTATGGCAAATATATATAAAGGTGCACTTGGACTTATCGGAAACACACCGCTTGTAGAACTCACACATATTGAAAAGGCATTTAATCTTGAAGCAAAAATTCTTGCAAAACTTGAGTATTTTAATCCGTCAGGAAGCGTTAAGGACAGAATAGCAAAAGAGATGATAGAAGACGCAGAGGAAAAAGGTCTTTTAAAAGAGGGTTCAACTATCATTGAGCCGACATCGGGAAATACGGGTATCGGACTTGCAGCAATCGCAGCAGCAAAGGGATACAGAATCATCATTGTACTTCCAGAGACAATGAGTATCGAGCGTAGAAATATTATAAAGGCATATGGTGCTGAACTTGTGCTTACAGACGGAACAAAGGGAATGAAAGGTGCTATTGCAAAGGCGGAGGAACTTGCAAAAGAGATAGAAAACAGTTTTATACCGGGACAGTTTGAGAACCCTGCAAACCCTGCTGCACACAAAAAGACAACAGGTCCTGAAATCTGGAATGACACGGATGGAAAAGTAGATGCATTTGTAGCAGGTGTGGGAACAGGTGGAACTCTTACAGGAGTAGGTCAGTACCTAAAAGCTAAAAATTCTGAAATTGAAGTTATAGCAGTTGAGCCTGAAACATCACCTGTACTTTCACAGGGACACGCAGGAGCACATAAGATTCAGGGAATAGGTGCAGGATTTGTTCCAAAGACACTTAGTACAGAAGTCTATAACGAAGTTTTGCCTATAAAGGATGATGATGCATTTAAATATAGCAAGACGATTGCAAAAGAGGAAGGTATCCTCGTAGGTATCTCATCAGGAGCAGCAATTGCAGCAGCAATCGAGTATGCTAAAAGAGCAGAAAACAAAGGAAAGAATATTGTAGTATTATTACCGGACAGTGGTGACAGATATTATTCAACATCATTATTTACAGATTAAACTGAGCTGGAAGTAAAATCAAAATATATATAAAAGACCTTGCATGGTGGAAATGCTGTGCAGGGTCTTTTTTAACCGACTTTGTTCTTTTAAGGTTTTGTGATATGTGTTATACTTGGAATAAAAGATGCAAGGGTTAAAGGCAGACAGCAAACTGTTTTCATATATGATGTAATAGTCAAAAGCAGATAAAAATCCATAACATTAGTTCTTGGAAAAAATACCTTTTGATTAAATATCATATAAAATAACATAACGGAAATTATGAGGTGATATATAATGGGTGTATATTTTAATCCAAAGAATGGGAGCTTTACAGGTGACAAAAATAGCAGGATATATGTGGATAAAACAGGACTTTTGGAATATCTTAACGGTCTGCTGGGGACGAGTGGCAGATGCGTTGCTGTAAGTCATGCAAGACGGTTCGGTAAATCACATGCGGCTGGAATGATAGATGCGTATTATAGTCTTGGCTGTGATTCGTCAAATCTTTTTGATGACACAGCAATTGCGGATAGTGCATACTATAGGAAATACATGAACAAATATAATGTTATCCATTTAGATATTTCATCAGTCTGGGATTTTCATAAAGAAGATTTGGCGGACACAATTAAAAAGAGAATATGTAAGGATTTTAAGAAAGAATATGGCGATACATTAGATTATAATGAAGATTTATATTTGCTGATACAGGAGATTTATGAGATAACAGAAATTCAGTTTGTGATAATAATTGATGAGTGGGATTGCGTTATCAGAAACAGCGATGACAAAGAGTTGGTACACGAGTATTTACAGTTTTTACACTCGCTGTTTAAATCGGAGGAGTCAAAATCTTTTCTTGCACTGGCATATATTACGGGAATTTTACCGATAAAAAAGATTAAAGATGAGTCAGCTTTAAATAATTTCAGTGAATATACAATGTTAAAATCAAGTCCGATCACAAAATATTATGGTTTTACGGAAGATGAGGTTACAGGATTATGCAAGCGGTTTGATATGGATTTTGACAGTATGAAAGCATGGTACAACGGATATTTGATTGACGGTATTCATATGTATAATCCAAACTCTGTTTCTATGGCAATAGAGAGAAATGATTTTGATTCATACTGGAGAAATACATCTTCATTTGCATCAATAAATACATTTATAACGATGAATTATGCAGGACTAAAGGATGATATTATGAAGATGCTTGCAGGTGGAAAAGTCATGGTAAATCCAAATACATTTCAAAATGATTTTTCAACTATTGCATCAAAGGATGATGCTTTAACGGCATTGATACATTTGGGTTATCTTGGATATGATGCGGACAGAAAGAGTGCATATGTGCCAAACTATGAAGTGGCAACTGCATTTGAACTTGCATTGCAAACAGGTGGGTGGAAAGAGATTGCAAAAGCGATTTCAACTTGCGATGAACTGCTTTTTGAAACTATAGATGGAAATGCAGAAAGAGTTGCCGAACTTATAGAGCTTGCTCATGATGCTTACACATCAGTATTAAAGTACAATGATGAAAATTCGCTTAGCTGTGTTCTTACAATGGCATATTTTACAGCACCGGGATATTATAATATTGTCCGTGAAATGCCTGCCGGAAAAGGATTTGCAGATTTTGTGTTTATTCCTAGAGCAAATGCGGGGGTCAGACCGGCAATGGTAGTAGAATTAAAATATAATAAATCGGCAGACACGGCAATTAAACAGATAAAAGAAAACAGATACCATGGTGCATTGTCAGGCTATAGCGACAAAATACTTCTTGTAGGGATAAGCTATGATGCGGAGGGAAAAGACAAAAAGCATCATACCTGTGTGATAGAAGAAGTGCAGGGGACAGATAATGAATAGATATGTGATATAGGCATTTGTGAAACTAATTATATGTTATGTTAATTGCACAGATATAACAAATAATATCGTCGGCACGCTCTCGCTATGTTGTCGTTCGTAGCAGTACATAAATCAGCAAAAAACGTTGATTAAGTGCTGACGACGACAAAAATGCCGACTAACACTATTTGTTATATCTGCACAATTTAATCAAGTTTTATGATAGTTTCGCAAACGCCTAAGATATGTGATAGAAATGAGGAGTAAAATGAGATTTTTTCATATTTCGGATTTACATTTTGGTAAACTTCTGTATGGTTATGACCTTACGGAGGAACACAGAAATTTTATAGAGCAGCTTGGAGATTATTGCGATAAATACAATCCCGATGCGGTTCTTATTGCAGGTGATGTTTACGACAGGTCAGTGCCATCAGCAGATGCAATGACGCTGCTTGATGAACTTTTAAATAAACTTTCCGGAAGAAAGGTTTTTATTATTTCAGGAAATCATGATAATGCAAAAAGGCTGAGTTTTGGAAAAGATTTTCTTAAAAAGCATGATATATATATATCAACGGTTCCTCAGACCGGGGAAAATGAAAAGATAGAAAAAGTTACATTTGCGGATGAATATGGAAATGTAAATATCTATATGCTGCCGTTTTTGAAGCCTGCATTGTTTAAAAATTCAATGCCTGAGGAGGCGGCAGCAGGGGAAGACGCAATAATAAAAAAGCTTGTTGAAAATACAGACATAGATAAAAATGAGAGGAATATTATTCTTGCACATCAGTTTTTTGTGTCAGGTCACAAAGAGCCTGAACTTTGTGAGTCGGAGCAGACTCCGGCTATAGTGGGCGGACTTGATGCTGTCGATGTATCGGCATTTGATGATTTTGAGTATGCAGCACTCGGACATATTCACGGCGGACAGTTTGTGGGCAGTGAGAAAAACAGATACAGTGGAACACCGATTAAATTTTCGGTGAGTGAGAGAAATCATAATAAGAACATTGTAATGGTGGATATGGAAGAAAAAAATAAAGAGATTGAGATAACAAAACTTCCGCTGACACAGATAAGAGATGTAAAGAAACTTACGGGATATTTTGATGATATAATAGCTTCGGCTGATGAAGAACTTAAAAATGATTATGTGAGCATTACTTTGAGGGATGAAGAAATAATTCCTGATGTAAAGAAAAAACTGGGTGCGTATTTTGACTACATATTAGAAGTGGTCGTTGATAATTCTGAGACAAGAAAGATAATGCTTGAGGATGTAGGTGAATTAAAAGAAATGTCACCATATGATGCGTTTGATACTTTTTTTGAACAGCTTACGGACAGAAAAATGAATGATGCAGAGAGTGAACTATTCAGGGAAATACTTAGTGAAGTGGGGGAAGAGTAAATGAAACCATTAAAACTTGTTATGTCAGCATTTGGCTCTTACGGAGGAGAGGAGATTATTGACTTTTCAAAAATAAAAGGAGGTCTTTTTCTTGTATCGGGTGATACGGGTTCAGGTAAGACTACTATTTTTGATGGAATAATGTATGCTCTCTACAATAAGATGGGCGGTGGTGACAGAGAAACAAAAATGATGAGAAGTGAGTATGCTAAGGACAAGCAGAAAACATTTGTGGAGTTTACATTTGAATATACACATGGGGAAAATAAAGGTGTTTATGTCGTAAAAAGAACTACCAATTTTAGAAAAAGCGGTGTTACATCTGATGTGGTTCTTACTCTGCCTGATAGAGAAGTCTTTAATGGAAAGAATAAGGAGACAGATGAAAAAATCCAGAGTATAGTTGGACTTGACTATAAGCAGTTTGGAAAGATAGTGATGATTGCACAGGGACAGTTTCGTGAGCTTATAATGGAAAATACAAAGAACAGAAAAGAGATATTTAAAAGTATTTTTTCTATGGATATATATGAGAAGATTGAGAGAGTAATAAACGACAGATTTAAAAAGATATATGCACAGATAAAAGATAACAATCTTTTGCTGGAGGAAAATTTTAATACAGCTTATGTAAGTGAGGAAAACGGGAATACTGATGCGTGGAGAGAAGCCTTTGAAAAGAGAGATACAGAACCGGGGCTTCTGCTTGATGTGCTTGAACAAGAAATAAAAGAACTTGAGATAAAGAAAAATGAAGAAAAAAAGATAATTGATAAAAAAAATGCTGACATTGTAAAGCTTGTAAAGAGAATATCGGATGCAGATAAGATAAACAGTAAGTTTGGACAGAGAAAAGAAGCAGTTTTGCGGTATGAGTCTCTGATGGAGCAAAAAGAAACATATGATAATAAAGCTGTGATATTAAAAAAGGCAAAGGCGGCAGGCGAAGTAAGGCAGGTGCAGTCAGTTTATATTAAAACAAAAGATACAATAGAATTAAGAGAGAAACAGTTAGAACAGAATAAGTCAAAGTTTGTTTTGTTAGAGCAGAGCCATAAAAAACTTTTATCAGAAAAGGAAAGTTTTGAAAAGAGTTATTTAACTGACAATGAAAAGCTGTTAAAAGAAAAAAACAGGTTTGAAAATGAGATGGAAAAATACAAAGTATATGATGAAAAAAATAAGTTATATATTTTAGAAGAAAAAAAGTTAAAAGAATTAAAAGAAAAATCAGATTTATTAAATGATGAAAAAAAAGCAGCTCTCATAAAAAGTGAAGAAAATAAAAAAATACTTTTGCAGCTTAAAGATATTGAACTGGAATTGCAAAAATATATATCGGCAGATGAGAATGAAAAGAGAAATCTTAAAGAATTTGAAGCATTAAAAAAAGCAATATCTTCATATAAAAAAGAAAACAGCAGATTGGATAGTGCAGAAAAAGAATATGCGGATAAATATCTGGCATGGAAAGAAGCCAGAAAAACATATGAGAACACAAGTGACAGATATGTGGCGGCTCAGGCTGCAATACTTGCGGCGGGACTAAAAGACGGTATGCCTTGTCCGGTCTGTGGTTCGACTAATCATACACAACCTGCGGCGATGACAAAAGATACGGTCACGAAAGAAGAACTTGACGGAGCAAAGTCAAAAGAAAATGAATGTGAAAAAGAAAAAAATAATTCACAGAAAATATTTGAAGATAATAAGCGAAAAAAAGATGTGGCTTTTGCCGAGGTAAAGAGGTATTATGAGATTTGTTATTATTTAGGAGATAAAGCGGATACTTCTTTAAAAGATAAAAAGGGCTACAATGCTAGTATAAAAGATAAAACTGATACTGATATAAAAGAGCATGAGAATATAAGACAACAGGAAAATATAAAAGACAAGGAATATACAAGTTTCGGTGAAAATAAAACTGACAAGCTGGAGGAGAATGTAAAAACAAAAATAAAAGAAATTAAAAAGTCTTTGACAGAAAACGAGCAGACGATAGAAGATTTATATAGCAAAAAAGAAGAAAAGCTAAAGCGTGAGAAAGCTGAAAAAGAAACAGAAGCAAAGCTTAAGGAAATGGAAGAAAATATATCTGATAACGCAGAAATGTTGAATAAACAGTCTGTGAGCGTTGGAAGTTTAAGTGCAGAAATGGAGATGTTAAAAAAAGAACTCTCCTATGAAAGTTCGGATACCGCCTTAAAAGAACTTGAAAATATCAGAAATAAAATAGAAGTTCTGGAGAAAAGAAAAAAGGAACTTGATGAAAATATTTTAAAATCCGACAGAACAAAAAGTAATCTTAATGGTACGATAAAAGAGAACAAAAATCAGCTCGAAACAGACAGGAAAAATCTTGAAACTGAGTATGACGATTTTATTAAAGTGCTTAAAGAAAAAGAATTTGAAAACGAAGAAGCATACAATGAAAGTCTTGTTCATATAGAAAGTATTGAGATATTCGACAGACAGATACAGGAATACAAAGAAGAAGTGAGCAAAGTCAGTTCGCTTATCAGTGTCCTTGATGATATGCTTGACGGCGAAAAAGAGATTGACACAGATGTTATGTTACAGCAAAAAGCAGAAATGGAAATCGAAGCAGAAAGGCTTGCAAATGAAAATGAGATTACGGTCTCAAAGCTTGGTACGAACAATTCAGTGAGAGATAAAGTTTCAAAACTTATGGAACAGAGAGGAAAACTCAATGAAAAATATAAAATAATATCTTCTCTTAATAATGTGGCGAACAGTAAAAAAATTCATTTCCAGACTTTTGTGCTCAGACAATATTTTAATATGGTAATTTCTTACGCAAACAAAAGACTTGCGGTTATGACATCAAACGGATTTTTATTAAAGTGCAGAGATATTTCGCTTACTACGGCAGGTGAGACAGGACTTGAGCTTGATGTTTACAGTCCGGTTACCGGAAAGGTAAGAGATGCCCACTCTTTGTCGGGAGGTGAGACATTTATGGCTTCGCTTGCAATGGCACTCGGAATGTCAGATATTGTGCAGAATAATTCAGGCAAAACGCAGATTGATACAATGTTTATTGATGAGGGATTTGGCTCGCTGAGTGATGATGTGAGGGACAAAGCAGTAAAGATACTTTTAGACCTTGCAGGCAGCAGCAGGCTGGTCGGAGTAATCTCGCATGTATCAGAACTTAAAGAGCAGATACCATCAAAGATAATTGTAAGAAAGGATAACGATGGAAGTCACATTACATGGGTTCAGGACAGATAGAAAAAAGAAGATGGACTGTAAACAGGTGCAGTCCGGTATCATTGATTTTATAAATGATAACATGGACATAAAAGAAATGGAACAGTTTATAAGTCATATTGAGAACTGTGAGGAGTGCCGTGAAGAATATGATGTATATTATACATTGATAATGGGAATGAAACTTCTTGACAGCGATAATCTCAGGGGCAAAACGCAGATAGATTCACAGGATAGGATAGATGATGCAAAATCTTATATTTTAAGATACAGGTTTGTATTGTTTGAAAAGGTTCTTCTTTTTATATTTGTATGTATAAGTGTTATTCTTATTTACTGATAATGACACTTTGGTATATATTATAAATATGAATTTTACAGCAAAGATAGGCAGTCATATATGTGTGGACAGTTACCAAAAATCGAAAGGGAAATTTAACAGATGAGTGAAAAAATAGTTTTAATAGATGGGCATAGTATATTAAACAGGGCATTTTATGGAGTGCCTGATCTGACAAATTCAGAAGGGATGCATACAAATGCGGTTTATGGATTTTTAAATATCATGTTTAAGATACTTGATACGGAAAAACCGGAATATCTGACGGTTGCTTTTGATGTGAAAAAGCCTACATTCAGACATGAGATGTTTAAGGAGTACAAAGGCACGAGGAAACCTATGCCTGAGGAGTTAAGACAGCAGGTGCCTGTTATACAGGATGTGCTTGAAGCGATGGGTATCACGATTGTAAAAAGACAGGGATTTGAAGCGGATGATATACTCGGAACTATCGCAAAGATGGCAGAAGCAGAAGGAAAAGAAGTTACTCTTGTATCAGGAGACAGAGATCTTTTGCAGCTTGCTACAAAAAATATCAAGATAAGTATTCCAAAGACAAAAAAAGGCGGTTCTGAGGTTGAAGAATATCATACAGAGGATGTAATAGAAAAATACGGTGTCACGCCGGTTCAGATAATAGATATGAAAGGTCTTATGGGAGATACGGCTGACAATATACCGGGAGTTGCAGGTGTCGGTGAAAAAACGGCAGTAAAGATACTTAAGGCATTTCCGAGTGTCGAGGAGGCTTATGAGCATATCGAGGAAGTAGAGCCAAAGAGGGCGAGGGAACTTTTGAGAGCAGGAAAGGATATGGCTTTCTTAAGCAAAAAACTTGCGACGATAAAGACAGACTGCGAACTTGATTACAGTATCAAAGATGCAAAACTTGAAAATATATTTACATCTGAGGCATTTGAGTGGATAAAGAAACTAGAACTAAAATCACTTGTAAAAAAATTCGATTCCGAGGCAATGAATAAAGCGGTTGAAAGACCAAAGAATTTTAAATATTTGAAGAAAAAAATAGAGGTAAAGAGATTTGCTGACGAGCTTATAAAGGATGCACCTGAGGTTGTTGGAGTATCATTTTTTGGCGATGAGTGGTCAAATTCAGGTGTTACGAAAAAGAAAAATAAGAAAAAAAGCGGCGGACAGATGGCATTTGTATTTGATGATATATCAGCAGTTTCTCTTGAAGATGAGAGTGACAGCACAAATGAATATTTGTTTTTGGGACTTAGTTTAAGCTACGAAAAAAATGGTGAGTATGAAACCGTAAGCATATTAAAAAATGATGAGACAGACGGAGATTTTCTGATAGAAACTTATAAAAAAATTCAAAAGAAAATACCTCATATCGCATTGATAGACTGGAAGAACGAACTGCATCTTACGGCGGTTGCAGAAAATCTTTCAGAGGAGAGGGAAGCACCTTTACAGATGGCGTTTGATGATTCGGATTTAGACAGGCTGTTTAATAAAATATCAGATGTAAGTATAGCTGCATATCTTATAAATCCGCTTAAAGACAGTTACGGTGCTGATGATATAGCAAGGGATTATCTTGATATGACGATACCATCATATAGTGAGAGATTTGGAAAAAGCAGACTTTCAGAAATCGTATCGGAGATAGATGACGATTATCTTAGGGAGAGTGCGGACGAGGAAAAGAATGTTGTAATAAACAATCTTTTGGAATATACGGGAGAACTTTCGTATGTGGCTGTGGCTGGATATAAAAATCTTGAAAGCACACTCGAAAAAACAGGCATGATAAAACTTTACCGTGAAGTGGAGATGCCGACGGCATATTTCTTATATCAGATGGAGAGAGTCGGAGTCAAGGCAGACATAGCCGTTCTTGAACAGCTTGCAAAAAAACTTGACAGAAAGATAATTGAACTTGAAAGTGATATATATGACCTTGCAGGTGAGGAATTTAACATAAATTCACCTAAACAGCTTGGTGTGATATTGTTTGAAAAAATGAAACTGCCATTTGCAAAAAAGACAAAGACAGGCTACTCAACATCAGCGGATATTCTTGAAAAACTAAAGAAAGAAGACCCTATTATATCAAAGATACTTGATTACAGGCAGTTTACAAAATTAAAGTCAACATATGCAGAGGGACTTGCTGTATTTATCGAGAACGATAAGAGAATTCACGGCAAATTTAACCAGATGATAACAGCAACGGGAAGAATAAGTTCGACAGAGCCAAATCTCCAGAATATTCCTATCAGAATGGAGATGGGGCGTGAATTCAGGAAAGTATTTAAGGCAAAAGACGGATTTGTATTCCTTGATGCAGATTACTCACAGATAGAATTGAGAGTTTTAGCTGATATGTCGGAGGATGAACATCTTATACAGGCATATAAGAACGGTGATGATATACACAGAAGTACCGCATCAAAAGTATTCCACACACCGTTTGACGAGGTCACCGATCTTCAGCGAAGAAATGCAAAGGCAGTAAACTTCGGAATAGTTTATGGGATAAGTGCATTCGGTCTCTCACAGGATCTTGGCACAACGAGAAAAGAAGCGGACGAGATAATAAAGAAATACTTTGCCACATATCCGGCGATAAAGGCATTTCTTGACGAGAAAGTAGAAGAAGCAAAAGAAACAGGATATTCTTACACAAAATTTGGCAGGCGAAGACCAGTGCCTGAAATAAAATCATCAAACTTTATGCAGCGTTCATTTGGTGAGAGAATTGCAATGAACTCGCCTATACAGGGAACAGCGGCAGACATAATAAAGATAGCGATGATAAAAGTTGCAAGAAAATTAAAAGAAGAAAAACTTAAATCAAGGATAGTTCTCCAGGTGCACGATGAACTGCTGGTAGAGACAAGTGTTGATGAGATTGAAAAGGTGAAAGAGATACTTATTTCAAATATGCAGTCGGCGGCTGAACTTAAAGTTCCTCTTATTGCGGAAGTGGAGCAGGGGGATGATTGGTTTGAGGCACACTAACATTTGCAAAACTGCTGCAGGCTGTGTTGATTGTGCAACTATAACAAATAATACCGCTGGCACGCTTTCGCTATGATGTCACTCGTAGCAGCACATAAAGAGTGAAAAGACTACTCTTAAGTGCTGACGGTGACAAAATGTCAGCTAACATTATTTTGTTATAGTTGCACAATCTAATTACAGTTTATGTAAGTTTTGCAAAGGCTTAGTGTGGTTATTATGATATTGAGAGGATTGAGATGAAAGTTATTGGTTTGACAGGTGGTGTCGGTAGTGGTAAGTCACTTGTGGCGCAGTTTTTAAAGGAAGAAACGGGTGCTGAGCTTATATTGACGGATGATATTGGTCATATTGTCACGGATAAGGGTGGTAGTGCCTTTGAAGATGTGGTGGAAAGATTTGGTAAGGATATTCTTTCTGACACGGGGGAGATTGACAGAAAGAAACTTGCGGATATAGTGTTTAATGACAAAAGTGCGATACAGGATTTGAATAATATCGTGCATCCTAAAGTAAAGGAATATATTGAGAACTATATTGAACAGAGAAAGGAAAAAGGCGGTAATATAATTCTTGAGAGTGCCATATTGTTCGAGACGGAGTGCTATAAATACTGTGATGAGGTATGGTATGTGTACGTTCCGAGAGAAATAAGGATAGCAAGGCTTAAGGAAAGCAGGGGCTATTCTGACGGAAAGTGCGATGCGGTGATGAGAAGCCAGAAACCTGATGAGTTTTATATAAGCAGAAGTGACAGAGTCATAAAAAATGACGGTTCTGTTGAGGAGCTTAAGCAGCAATTAAAACGGATTTAGT
>ERZ779892.2702-NODE-2702-length-13460-cov-5.824170_pt1 | contig 13460 bp, 7 predicted proteins | sample MGYA00511552_ERZ779892 | MGnify/ENA primary metagenome ERZ779892 (study PRJEB29588, sample SAMEA2154561) | human gut metagenome | biome: human gut; feature: human-associated habitat; material: faeces | place: Denmark | collected 2008/2010 ... | reverse complement strand
TAATATAGAGAAACAGTTAAAGGAAATATCGGAACGGCTGGAACAGGGCGTAAAGGAGATTTTTACTTCGGAACGGTATACGGAATATCTGAATACCATGTCCAAGTTCCATAATTACAGTTTTAATAACACCCTTCTGATCACCATGCAGAAACCGGAGGCTACTCTGGTGGCAGGGTATCAGGCGTGGCAGAAGAAGTTTAACCGCCATGTAAAACGTGGGGAAAAAGGAATCCAGATCATCGCACCGGCACCCATCCGTGAGAAACAGGAGATTGACCCTGTAACAAAAGAGCCGGTGATCGGGGATGACGGTCAGCCGGAAACAGAGATCGTGGAGATGGTCATTCCAAGGTTCCGTGTGACAACGGTATTTGATGTCAGCCAGACAGAGGGAGAGCCGATTGCAGAGCTGGAAGTATCGGAACTTACCGGGAGTGTACAGTTTTATGACACGTTTATGGAAGCATTGCAGAACATTTCTCCTGTGCCAATCCGCATGATGGAAATAGAAGGGGAAGCAAAAGGCTATTATCATCAGACAGAAAAGTATATTGCAATTCAGGAAGATATGAGTAATCTTCAGACCATGAAAACCGGAGTACACGAAGTAAGCCATGCATTGCTACATGACCGGGAGGTAATGGATGCGGAAGGAATTTTAAAAGACCGGACAACAAAAGAAGTAGAAGCGGAAAGTATTGCCTATATTGTCTGCAATCACTTTGGTTTGGATACTTCAGAATACTCTTTTACCTATATTGCCAGCTGGTGTGAGAGCAAGGATATGAAAGCACTCCGGGCATCTATGGATACCATCCGGAAAACGTCTGCAGAAGTCATTGAGAATATCGAGACACAGATGCACGAACTGGAAATGGAAAGACCGGTGCGGGATACCTTCCATAAGGAAGATTTGATCCTGCATCTTTCAGGCAGCATGGGTTCCGAGTTTACTTATGATCTGATCGAAAATATGAGCAGGGAACAGTTAGAACAGAATGTGGGTGAATACGTCCGCCTTCTGGAAAGTGGTGAGATAGAGGAAAATGAGAAACCACTGGAAAGTTTTCTGGAAGAAAAAGGTGCTGCCGTCACACCACTCTATGACAGCAGTGGGCACGGAGAGAACTATCCGATTGATTTTTATGATGTGGAATATGATGCGGACACAGGCGTTACTTCTTTTTCTGACCTTTCTCCGAAAGATCAGGCAGAGATGTTGGTGCAAAAAGCAGAGTTTCCAAGAAATATTTTTTCGGAAAATGAAAAGGCATTTGTAAATGAATATGCAGAAACCTTCCCTGGACAGGTGGAAAGACTGAATGACCTGGTATGGGATATGAGGGAATCTTACGATGAAGCCGGTTCAAAGCTGGTGTATGAAGTGATCCAGGCAGCAAGGGCAAACTTCCCAGTGAAGGAACCGGAGATTGCAGAAGAAACAGCCATGCAGTATGCCCACCGTCTGATTGAAACGGCAGAAGCTGCAAATACAGGAAATTTCACAGATTCCCAGAGAAATCTTATTGTGAATTTTGCATATAAGATGGATGACAAAGACGAAGTGCTTGGACTGGTGAACCGTATGATGACCGCAATCCGCAGACCGGAAAGTGAATATACGAGAAACCTTATGAATGAAACACAGGCACAGATTGACAATTTCCCAGATGGCATGATCGGTTTTACGGAAATGCACGAGGCAGGAATCCAGTTAGACCATATGCTACCGCTTACGAAAGACCGGGCATATGAATTATACCGTGGAGGGGCAGAAATTTATATCTTACACGGAAATCCAGAGAATCCACAACGGGCAGAACAGGTGCTTGTGGAGACGGAAAATGAGATTTTGGGATATGACGGTATCTTTGGAATCACAGAAACAGAATGGGAAGTGCAGAAAGAGAGAGAAATATCTGCTACAAAACAGGAAGCACTGGTACAGCAGAGTGCAGAAAAGATTGATGAGACACTTCTTCTGCATGGAGAAAGCAGAAGGTTTGCCATTTATCAGATGGATAGTGGAGATGAGCATACCTATCAGTTTATGGGAATGGAATCTGCAAAGAACCTGGGCTATACCATTGATGGAAAGGATTACCGGATGGTTTATGCAGCACCGTGGATGCCAACGATCACGTTAGACAATATATTTGAACGCTTTAACATTGACCGACCGGAAGATTTCCGTGGCCATTCCTTATCGGTAAGTGATGTGATCGTGATAAACAGGGGTGCAGAGATCACAGCCTATTATGTAGATTCTTTTGGATTTCAGGAACTTCCGGAGTTTGTCCAGCAGAGAATGAACATGCTGGAACATAATTCCGTCAGGGCATATCCGCCAGTTTATAAAGGAACATTGGAACAGGCAATGGGAGAACGGGATGTGGATGTTTATCTGGATTCCAGAAAGTTAAACCTGGACTGTAAGAAAGCAATCGAAGAAGCCATCCGGGAGAATTTTGACGGGCTGCACTTAAAGCAGGATGCGGCAAAAGAAGTCGTGGAACGCTTCGGGGAAGAACGTATGAATTTTGTTATGGCAAATACCATCCGTGAACTTTCCCATGATGGAAGATTTTCCAGACAGAACAAAGACTGGGCGGAGCATATCGAAATCCCGGAAAATATCAGCCGGGGCAGAAATCTGAACCTGGATTATGTGATTGAAAGCCACCCGGCAGTTTTAGATGGGTTTATCGACATGGCAAGAGCTGAGATCCGGATGCAGAGGATAGAACAGGCGATAGGAGAAAACGAAGTGACGATCACAGCAGAGACAAGAGGATATGAAGCAGAAGGACATAACGGGACATGGCATACGGTTGATAAAAAGGAATATGCTGGGGAAAAGTTTTTCTTAATGGAACATGATGAATTTGGCTCCGATGTGGCTGGCATTATCGTAGCAGAAAATGGACAGCTTGTAGCGGAGGACTTATGGAATGGATTTGATGAAGGAGCGTTAGAAACTGTATCAGAATATCTGCAGGAAAATGGAACAACACTCTATGACTTGACGGAATTCCCGAAAGATTCTGTTGTAACCCTGCGGAGTGGACAGACACTTACAATCGAAGAAATACAGGCAGTACAGAAAGATACCTGGGAAGAAACGATGGAAGGAAAAAATGAATCTGGAACGGATGTCCGGTTTAATTTCCATGCAGTCAGTGAGGTGCAGCTTCCGGAAAGAATAAAATTAAAGATGCCAGAGATCCATTACATTGATAATTTTTATGTGATGGAAGATGTAAATGCAGAAGGTGTAGTAAAAGTAAACCGGTATGAATCACTGGATGAAGCGATGCAGGAGTATTTACGTTTGCCCAATCATCAGGAAAAAGTGCTTGGTATCCAGAATACGGAAACGATGCAGGAAAGCATGGATTTTATCCGATGTGAAAACGGGATAGATCGGCTGACCCATGCGTATGAACAGATCGGAGGGTGGCTGAATCCAGAAATATATGAAGCGGTAAATAAAATGGAAAACATGCTGGACTGGAATGAGGTACAGATTGCATATCAGATTGGAAAACAATACTTTACAATCCAGACCGCAGAAGATGGCTATGACTATACATTTTATAATGAAGATTATCAGGAGGATGATGGAGGAATCTATGACAATCCGACAATCTATGTGGATAAAGCTGCCAGTGATATTTTAGAAGATAAAGGGTACTCACTGGAAGATGCAAAAGTAGTGGATTATGAAGAAATGATGGCAGATGTGGAAGAAGTTCAGGAAGAACAGATGCAGCGGATACAATTAGAAAAGAACTGCCCGGCAAGTATTTTTGAAGGATTTCGCAGAGAAGAAGCAATGCAAACCTATGAAGGAATCGCAATGCAGTTTACCAGGAGTAAAGGGTATCTGACCATACAGGCAACAGAAGAAGGATATTCTTTTATTTTTTATGACTTTGACCTGCATGAAATCCAGAGTGGTGATTATGATAATCCCAACGCATTTATCCAGGAAGCCGCTTATGAAATTCTTAAAAGTGAGAGAATGGATGACATGGAATGTGTCAAAGTGGATTATAAAGAATTTGAGGAAATGACGATCCAGCACTCTAAAGATTTATTGCAGGAGGGGGAACTTCGTGTGACTTCTGAGATTGGAAGAAATGAACTGGCATTAAATAGCCTGAGCAGGGCAGAAGTAGAAAGAGGGGTTCTGTATCATGCACAGGCAGTATTAGAAGATATGGGAATGGAACAGGAGGTAGAGCTGCTTGCTGCAAGAGTGTATGGTTCCAGAAGCAGACAAGACCTTTACCGGGAAGATTCTGACCTTGATGTAGTGATTTCTTATCGTGGCAATATCCGTGAAGACAGTTTCTTCAATGAATTAAATGCTCATGGTATAGCAATGGCAGGTATTAAGGTGGACATCAATCCTATCGCAGAAGAAAGAATCACTCTGGCAGAATATATGAAGGAAGCAGATGCTTACCTTGATCAGCAGGAGATTAAAAAGCTGGCGGTGGATTTAGATAATTTCAGCTATGAATATGACACTTACGAATATAAAGATACCGTTGAGAACAGGGAAGAACAGGTGGAGAAAATCACAGAGGACATTCTGAATAAGAAAACAGAGTGTTTAAAGGACTGGCTCGTTGAAGTATCGGAAGAATCTGATATAGACAGTGATGTGATAACTGCCCAGTCATTACTTTCCCGTCTGGAAAATGCAGAAAACTTTTCTATCTTTACCAGACAACCAGAACAGGAACAGCCAGAAGCTACGATTACTTTTTATGTGGCAGAGTGTATGGAGTTTCCGGTCATGGGAGAATACCATAATAATCTCACGCTGGAAGAAGCGATTAAAATCTATGAAAGTATTCCGGCAGAACGCCTGCATGGAATCAAAGGAATTGGTTTTGATCTGCAGGACGGGGATGAGGATTATTCCGGGGAATATGGACTCATGAGTGGAGACAGGATAGACAGGGATCTGATTGATATGATTCCACATTATAAGGAGAGTCCATTGGTACAGAAAGCAATCAACGATATGGAAAAATATCTGAATGAGAAACATGAAAAGGTGCAGGAAACAAAACAGACTGTGGAAGTGAAACAGGAAGTTCCAGAAGCACCAGTCAAGAAAGAATCCGGATCAGTGGAACCGAACCGGGCACAAAAGAAAGAGCCGGCAAAGGGCGAAAAAGGGGAACTGAAAAAATCTGTGCTGCAGTCGTTGAAAAAGTTTCAGGCAAGGGCAAAAGCACAGGAACAGAAAAATAAAGAAGCAGAAAAAACCAAAGCACATAAGAAGGGGGATGTAGAATTATGATGGATCTGACAATGAACTTTGATACAGACGAATGTTTAGTAACCGCAATGTTTGATAAAGGAAACAGAAATGACACAATGGAAGCAATCGACCATATCATTCCATTTCTAAAAGGGGATGCGGATATGATTGTCTGCAATACCCTAAGAAAGCTGTTATGCATGAGTGATGAAGGCTATGAGACTTTTCTTATGGACTTGGAAGATTATAAATTGGAACTGGAAGAGAGGGAATGAATTCAAGCCAGAGTGCAGTATAGCAGGTGAAAGATGAGAAGCGAAGGAAAAAGTGTCAGCATTGAGAAGTGTTAACAGGTATATATTGGAAGAATTCAGCCAGGGGAACTCTGGCTGATATAAAAACACATCTGCAGAAATAGTGACTGAAGAAATTTTGAGTAGTGGAATTGGGAAGAAGTATTTAGATACTATAATAAAGAGATTAGCTGGCTTGTATACTAACAGAGAGGACATAGTAAACAGATTTGCGTTATTATCAGGGATTGTAGGGAGATTCCGAAGAGCTTTTGTTCAGATGATGAAACAATAGGATTGGTACAGGAAATATATGGAACAAAAGTTAATAAAGGGATTTGTTGCGTTTTCTGCTATAATAATCTGCCAGCAAAGAATGTGTTGTCTGAATATGTTTGTGATTATAAGAAACGAGCAGGGTTATTTCAAAGATCAGCAGATTTAGAGTAGTTCTTTTTTTTCTGAGAGAAAATTAAAAATCGTTTTTGGTTCTTCTGGAGAGTGATTATAGCGTTTGGGAAACATCCGGAGAAACCATTACCTCAGGGTGTCGTAAAGTTCTTTATCAAAGAAGCTTTGAGATGCCCTTTCTTTTTTATCCAAATCTTTTCTTTTGTTTACATATATAAACCTAAGAAAAAGCTTGACGTTTAAATATTACAAGTGTAATATTTAAGAAAATATGAAAAAAGGAGAAATAAAACTATATGAGAAAAAAGAAAAGAAAAAAACACACGAAGATTATCACAAAAATAGTTTTATTTAGCGGTATATTGATTGGTGGTGGAATCGGTATTGTAACAATAATGAATTGTAATGTTCCTGAAAAAAGACTAATGGAATATATGAAATATATTGAAAAAGGGGAATATGAGCAAATGTATGCCATGCTGGATCAGAAAAAAAGCAGCATGAACAGTAAGGAAGAATTTATAGAACGAAATTCTAAAATATATGAAGGCATTGAGATGTCTGATCTGTCCATAACTGATATTACAGTAAAAAGACAAGAAAACGGAAATGCGGCAGTTTCCTATACAACAAATATGCAGACTGCTGCAGGAAATGTAGAATTTACCAACGATGCGGTATTTTCACATGATTGGACAGGATATCATTTAATCTGGCAGGATCAGTTGATTTTTCCAGAGTTATCTGCAACGGATAAAGTTCAGGTAACGTCAGAAGAGGCAAAGAGAGGAGATATTTTAGACAGAAATGGTCGTCAGTTGGCTGGAGAGGGAACTGCATCTTCGGTAGGAATTGTTCCGGGCAGGATGGAGAACAGAGAAGATACAATAAAAAAACTGGCAGAGTATCTTGGAATTGGAGCAGACGAAATTGAGGATAAGTTAAAAGCCGATTGGGTAAAAGCAGATTCTTTTGTACCAGTAGCAACAATTCCTAAAATACAAGAGGTCGATCTTCTGACAGTGAATCCGGATGAAACTGTTCTGGAAGAAAAAGAAAAGCAGGACACATTATTGAAGATTCCAGGTATTATGTTATCTGATGTAAAAGTACGAACTTATTATCTAAAAGAAGCTGCCTCTCATCTGGTAGGGTATGTACAGGCGGTTACAGCCGAAGATTTGCAGGAACATAAAGGGGAAGGGTATCGTACAAACAGTGTGATTGGAAAGACGGGACTGGAAACGCTTTATGAAAAAGAACTAAAAGGGACAGATGGGTGTGAGATCTGTATTGTAGATGCAAATGGAAATAAAAAAAGTGTTATTGCATATGAGCCTAAAAAAGATGGAGAAGATATCCATACTACGATTGATGGTGATCTTCAAAGTACTCTTTATGAACAATTTAAAGAAGACAGAGGATGTTCTGTAGCTTTGAATCCTTATACAGGGGAAGTATTGGCGTTGGTAAGTACGCCATCTTATGATAATAATGATTTTGTACGTGGAATGGACAACAGCCAGTGGAGTGCATTAAATGAAAATGAAGACAGGCCTTTATACAACCGCTTTCGCCAGACATGGTGTCCTGGCTCAACTTTTAAACCTGTAATTGCTGCAATTGGATTAAAAGTGGGGGCATTTACTGCAAATGACGATTTTGGAAATGAGGGTCTGGCGTGGCAGAAAGATTCCTCGTGGGGAGATTATACAGTGACTACACTTCATGATTATGAACCTGTGATTTTGAAAAATGCGCTTATTTATTCAGATAATATTTATTTTGCAAAAGCAGCATTAAAAATTGGTGCGGATCAACTGATGCAGTCTCTAAATCAAATAGGATTTAATCAGGAACTTCCATTTGATATTAAAATGTCAGAGTCCCAATATTCTAATATGGACAAGATAGAAACAGAAATCCAGCTTGCTGACAGTGGGTATGGACAGGGACAGATTCTGATAAATCCTTTGCATCTTGCAAGCATTTATACGGCTTTTCTAAATGATGGAAATATGATAAAGCCATATCTTCACGCGGATGGTGGAAGCACTTCCAGTGAAATCTGGATAAAAGATGCTTTTTCACCACAAATTGTTTCGGAGGTTATGGAGGGGTTAGAGGGTGTAGTGAATAACCCGGAAGGAACTGGTTATGGAGCATGCCGGGAAGACATTAGATTAGCAGGAAAAACCGGAACAGCGGAACTGAAAGCTACAAAAGAAGATACATCTGGAACAGAAATTGGCTGGTTTACAGTTTTTACTACAGATAGAGATACAAAGAATCCTATTTTGCTCATCAGTATGGTAGAGAATGTGAAAGATATTGGAGGAAGCGGTTATGTGGTGGAAAAGGATAAGGCGATACTGGATGAATATCTTGGTAATGAATAATTTTTACCTTTAAATATTACAAATGTAAGAGGAAAATGATATGAAAAAAATTTGGAAAATATTTGTGGGAGTTATTTTTCTTGCTGTCTGTAGTGGATGTGGCATAAAGAAAGAGCAGAAAAAGACAATTGAAGATACGAAAGAAAAAATTTACAGAGAGTGTGAAATGCTAGCAGAAGGCTATCGGAACATATATGAGAATGCTGTGAAAGAAAATGCACTATATGAGCTGAGTACAATACAAAAAAGTATGGATTATTTTGGAAAATATGGATATGCAGTAATTGATTCCTACAATCAGCTGGATATGGTTCAAAGTATTAAAGTAGATGATTTTTTGAAAAAAGCAGAAAAAGAGAAGAATGGAAAAACTACTATATTTCAAGTTATAGCAGGGGATCATTTTATCCGGTATGATCTGAAAACCAAACAGGGGAAAATAGACGTTGAAGTAAGCTCTTTTAAATGGAAAGAGGACACTTGGCAGGAAACATATTATCATGAGTTTAGAGCTAATTCATGGAAATATACAGAAAACGGGCATTTCTTTATAGAAGAATATCATCCGGCAGGATATGATGGACCGTCTGGATATCGGGACTTTCGGGTAGCACCGTTAAATAAAAAATGTCGGGAGTTGAATCGAAAATATATACTTCCTTTTGGATATACACTTAATAAATTGTTTACTTCTAATTGGAGTGAAAAAAATTATGATGGAATAAATTTTTATGATGTTTTTGACCGTTTACTTTCAATGGAAGAAAAAACTGATGAATTTAAGGAAGGAAAGACTTATGAAATCCCAAAAGAATCATTTGAAGCGATATTTCAAAAATATTTTAATATAAGCGCAGAGATACTGCAGACAGGAACGGTATTTCACACGGAAACACAGACATATCGGTATCGAACCAGAGGAATCGTATATGATTTTGCTCCCACACCATATATTCCATATCCGGAAGTTGTTTCCTACATAGAAAATCAAGATGGAACAATAACACTGGAAGTAAATGCGGTATGGCCACAAAAAGAATTAGATCAGGCGTTTTGTCATAGCGTAACCATTCGGCTGTTAGATAAAGATAGATTTCAATATGTATCCAATTATGTATCAAGGTCAGAAATAGAGGTTACCTGGTATACGGAAAGATTATCAGACGAAAAGTGGGAGGAATGTTATGGAGATAATTGATATGAGTACAAAAAGAAAACTGAAAAAGATGGTGAGTGTTTTATTTATTTTGGGATGCTTTTTCATAGGAAATACAAAATGTAAAGGGGCTGATTTAGAATATATTTCACAGGAAACTGCGAATTATGCTGTACAAGAAAGAGGATATGATTTGCCAGTAGATGAAGTCGTGAAAGAAGAAGCTATTGAAGATTGTAAGAATGTTATGAATCAGATGAAAGCCATTTATCAAAAGGCGGATAAAGGAACTTCATCGAATGTAGTAGTTTCTGAGACAGTAATGGAAGAAATGCAGGAAGTATTAAAGGAAAAAAATGTCCCTGTTATTACATCAGCGCCGTATTCAAATATGGCTAATTATTCTAAAATGGAAGAATTTCTTTTCAAGGCAGAACAGGATCTGCCAGGAGATATCGTCTTATATAGGATTAACAGGGATGGTGGGATAGAAAGACTCAAATTCAATTATGATGGGACAGATATGTATTTGTTGGCTGCGAAAGTTGTTTGGGGTATGAACGACAATCCATCTATTGTATATGTTTCGTATACAAGGATAGAAGAATGGAAATATACAGAAAAAGGCTGGTTTGGTTATACGCTATGTGTTCCAAAATATCCGGAAGTATCAGAAGCGGTTGATGGCAGTTCTATGATAAGAATTAAACCTTTAAGTGATGAATGCAGGGAAGTTTCAAAGAGGTGTGTGTATTTGCTTGGATATCAGGGGAATAATCTTTTATGTTCTGATTGGGATAGATCTGATATGGAAGGGTTAGATTATAATGGTTTATATGAATATTTATATCGAATGAAATATGGGGAGAGATATGAGTTTTCAGGTAACTCAAGTGGAATTCCGGCAGAAGAGTTTGAAAATCTGATAATGGAGTTTTTGCCGATAACAGCGGAGCAAATTAAAAAATGGGCAGTATTTGATTCGGAACATCAAACTTATGACTGGGAACGATTAGGTTGTTTAAATTATAGCCCTACTTATTTTGGAACATCTTTACCGGAGGTCGTTGAAATAAGAGATAGCGGAGAGGGAAACAATGTGCTGGTTGTTGATGCTGTATGTGATACATTTATATGTAATGATGCCGTTATTACAAGTGAGCTGACTGTTAAGTTCAACGATGATAAGAGTTTTAAATATATGGGGAATAAAATTCTGAATAATGGTACGAAAGAAGTTCCCCAATATCAATATAGAATAAAAAGAAAGAACTGATAACAACTATCAGCCCTTTCATATTTGTTAATTCCATATATGTAATTTTTTTAAGATATCAGAAGTGATTTCAAATGCTTTTTTGCCAGTTGCATTAGAATCACTTTGGATATTGGTTGCAAAATAATAGCTGTTATCGGAAGTTTCTACATATCCGATAAACCAGCCGTTGATATCCTGTCCGTTGACACGACCGGTTCCAGTTTTTCCGTAGAAATTACCATTAGGTGTACTGGCAATTTTTATAGCATTTTTAACAGAAAATACATTTTGGGAATTTAGATGGAATTCATTTGTGTTAAATTTTTTCAATAATGTTACTTGCTCTAAAGGCGAGATTTTTAATGAAAAATCGGACCAGTATAAATCCAGATTTGAACTGGTTGTCTGGTTTCCATATTCTATTTTATTCAAAAATTCCTGGACTCTGTTAATTCCGAGCTGCGAATCAATTGCCTGGAAATACCAGTTAACGGAATTTTGCATAGCAGAGTTTAAATCCTGATCAGCTTCCCAGGATGGAAAAGGAAAGGCATCACCATTCCATGTCATGGAAGAGTGTTCTGGTGTGATGATTCCGGATTCCAACCCTAATAATGCATCGTATATTTTGTAGGTAGACTCTGGCGGAATACGTTTGGTGGCTTCTTCAAGATCGTATATTTTCCAGGAATCCAAATTATTGTCATACAAAACAAATGATCCATCATATGTTCCAAATGTTTCGGATATATCTAACAGGGAGATATTTTTGTCTGTATCACTAAAATGATATACGCTTTGAGTAGAGGCATCAATGGATAAAATGGGTGTACATCCAATAAAAACAGCACTAATGACCAGATAAATTATCAATGCTCTCATTTTTTGATAAAGAGTTTCTTTCCTAAAAACGGCGATGTTGAGAATACGTCGTTTCATCTGCCTGAAATTTCCGGACATTCCAACTGCCAGTGGAGAGGAAAAAGAGGATATTTTTTCTGCAAAATTAATCAGTGTAGTTCCATAAGCTTGGTATTCATCAGCAGAAATCATCTGCAATACAGCAGAATCACAGGCTATTTCACGGTCACAGAGAATTTCTTTTAAAGTGTACCAAACAAAAGGGTTAAACCAGTAGAGTATATTACTTATGACCATGAGGAAGCCAATAAATGTATCTTTGTGACGGTAATGCTGTAATTCGTGTAGCAGCATAAAACGCATATCATCAGGATTCAGTTCGGAAATTAAATGGATGGGAATGTAAATTCTGGGATGTATTATTCCGATTAAAACTGGTGATTTTAAAAATGCAGTACTGTAGACTGATACTGGGTGAGAGATTTTAAGTTCCTTTAAACAATTGTAATAAATAGTTTTTACCTGCTGATTTTGAAGCGGGAGAGCAGATCTTTTTATGGAACGTACATAGTTTAATGAATGAAGGGTGAGGACTGACATAATCATAACACCCGTTATCCATATTAGAAAGAGTATGGTATTCAAGCCTCCAGAAAATTGACTACTGATGGAAACTGAAAAATCATTCACCTGGTTTAACAAAATATTTTGTGTATTACTGGTAAGTTCGGATAGCGTGTCGGTACCAGAGTTAAGTCCTGAGTCAGTTTGAAAAAAATGTAACCATGAAAAAAGTTGTGAGCCATGAATCTGTACAGGAAAAAATGGCACGGCAAGTAGTAAAAATAAAAGAAAACAGAGATGGTACTGTGTAGCCGCAGATAAATATTTTTTCAGAAGTTTTTTTGTTCCGATTATTACAAGTGTAAAAATACATATGAAGATATTACTGATTAAAAAGTGGATGATCCAGTTGCTCATTCAAAACCTCCTATTTCTGATGTTTTGATAATAAATGGCGTAAGTTATCAATTTCTGTTGAAGAGAGCTTATCGTCTTCAAGGTAAGAAGCCAGCATAGAAGAAAGATTTCCATTATAATATCGCTTTAAAAAAGAATTGCTTTCCTGGCGTATATATTCATCTTCTTGGACTAATGGAGTATAGACAAATACCCGGCTTTGTTTTTCGTAGGAAAGAGCTTTTTTGGAAACAAGTCTCTTGATAAGAGTTTGAATTGTTTTTGGACTCCAGCTGGTAGTTAGAGTAAGTTTTTCTGTAATTTCATTTGTATTGATGGGAGCATATTTCCATACAATTTTCATAACTTCAAATTCGGCTTCTGAAATTTGGGGTAGTGACATAATAAAATCCTCCTGCTAAATCCTACATATGTAATAAATATATTATATTACTTGTAGAAGAAAAAAGTCAAATGGCAGATGATATATAGAATATAAAATTAATAATGTAGAGGCAATAAAGGTGAAAAAGATAGAAATTATTGAGAGAATCACAGATGCTAATGGAAGCATAAGTGAAAACATATTGACTAGCTGGGAACATAAAAACCAATTCATACCGGAAATTATAAGGTTTGGAGAATTAAAAATATATCTACAGGAACGAATTGTTAAAAAGAATGATAGTGATGTTCATCTTTCAAAATATGAATATGATATTTTACTTCTTTTAGCGAAAAGTCCAGGTAGAATATTTGGAAAAGAAATGGTTTATGATCTGGTATGGAATGAACCTTATTCCGGTGATTATAATGTGGTTATGCGACATATCTGCAA
>ERZ779892.2701-NODE-2701-length-13461-cov-5.999851_pt1 | contig 13461 bp, 7 predicted proteins | sample MGYA00511552_ERZ779892 | MGnify/ENA primary metagenome ERZ779892 (study PRJEB29588, sample SAMEA2154561) | human gut metagenome | biome: human gut; feature: human-associated habitat; material: faeces | place: Denmark | collected 2008/2010 ... | reverse complement strand
CAGAGGGAGGTTGTGAAAAACCAACCTCAGCTGTTTTTCATGACGATACTGTCGATGGTGTTGGCCACGCGCTCGCAGTCGTCGGAGCACTGTTCGAGGTGACGGTAGACGTCATGCCAGGCGAACACCTGCAGCGGATCGGTGCAGGTGGTGTGCAGCGTGCGCATCGACTCGATGAACAGGTGGTCGGCGTCCGTTTCGATCGTGTTGATGGCGAACACCAGTTCGCGCAACGTCTTGGAATGCCGGAATCGCGGCAGTTCGTTGACCAGCTCGCAGATGCTTTCCGTGGCGCGCACCACCATATCCGACATCTGGACCGCGTCGTCGCGCATGTCGGTCACGTTGTCGGAGTACATGCGGTTGAGCACGCCTTCGATGCTGTCGGTCACGTCGTCGAGCACGTGGCCGAGCTCGTCGATGTCCTCGCGGTCGAACGGCGTGATGAACGCGGTCACCAGTTCGTCCATCATGTCGTGGCGCACCTCGTCCGCTGACTTCTCAATCGCGTGCATGCTGTCCATGCGTTCGCGCAGCTCGTCAACATTTTCAGGCGTGGGCGCGTCGCTGTCCATATCGCGCAGGGCAAGCTCCTGAGCGAGAATTTCGAAAAACATCGTGTCCTCGTAGGCCATGATGGCCTCGTGGATGCCGCCCTCGGCAAACGCGCGCGAGGGGATCAGTTCGCCCTGATAGGCCTCGACCAGCGGCACCATGCCGTGGGAGAGACAGTTGGCGAATACGGTGCTCTCTACATCGTCGTATTCGCGGATACGATCGTCGCCGCGGGTGGAGTTCATCACCCAGTTGCCGACGTAGACCAGATCAAGAAGACGGCGGAATTGCTTTTCCGTCAGATCAATTTTCATAGTGACGCCTCCTTTGACGGAACAGAGAATCTGCTTACCGGAGATTATAGCACGCGCTTTTGCATTTTACCATAGCAAAAACAGGGAAACGCACAAAAAATGCAAATGCGCCTTGTGTCCCGCTCTCCGCCGTAGTATGATGACAGAAACAAATGAGAAAGAGGACTGTATGAAAAGAAACGTTTGGCTCACCGTGCACGGCGAGCAGCAATACGAAGGCATGAGCGCCGACAGCTCAGATCTCCGCGTGCGCGGCACGATGGAGGAAACGCGCGACGGCTATCTCCTGCGCTATGAGGAAACGGACGGGGACGGCAAGGTGACCACCGCGACGCGCCTTGCCCTCGCGCCGGACTGCATCATTCTGACGCGCACGGGCGAGGTGACGAGCGAGATGGTCTTTGCGGAGGGGAAGGAGCATACCTCATTCTATGCCGTGCCCTACGGAACCTTGCCGGTCGCAGTGAAGGCGGAGTCGGTCAAGTGGAAGCTCGACGAGGACGGCGGGATGCTGGCCCTGCGCTATGCAATTACTATCGGCGGGCAGAGAGGAAAATGCGCCCTGCGCATCCGCGTGAGAACAGAAGAATAAAGGAAAAGGAGCTGCCTGCGGCGGCTCCTTTTTACGCGCCCATGAGTAGCCGCACAAAAAACGCGGATGCGAGGAACATCACCACGTCGGCGCAGAGCGCGGCGGGGATAGTATAGCGCGTTTTCGTAATGCCCGCTGCACCGTAATAGACGGCGACGGTGTAGAACGTCGTTTCGCTCGAGCCGAGCATGACCGCCGCAACGCGGCCGACATAGGAATCGACGCCGTAGGAGTCCATGATCTCCGATCCGACAGCCAGCGCGCCGCTGCCGGAGATGGGGCGGATGAAGAGAAGCGGCGCAGTCTCGGCAGGAATGCCGATCTTGTCGAGTGCGGGGGCTAAAAGCGCGCCGAGCGCCTCCATCGCGCCGGACGCACGGAACATGTAGACGGCGGAGAGCAGTGCGATGAGTGACGGCAGAATGTGCAGCAGCACCGTGAGTCCCTCCTCCGCGCCTTTGGTGAGGGCGGAGTAGACGTCGACACGCTTGCCGAGGGCAAAGCAGGCCGTGAAGGTGAGCAGTACGGGCACGATGAGCGTAGAGAGCGCCATGACTTAATTCCTCCAGAGACGGGCGAAGAGCTTTGCGGCAAGGAGCCCTGCGAGGACAGAGAGAAGCGACGTCAGCCACACGGCGGGTAAAATGTCGAACGGGTCGGCGGCGCCGAGCGAAGCGCGCACGCCTGCGAGCGTGGTGGGCAACAGTTGAATGGACGCCGTATTCAAAACGACGAGCAGGCACAGCTCATCCGATGCGGTACCCTTGCAGCCGCGGCTCATACGGCAGGCGGCGCGGATGCCGAGCGGCGTGGCCGCGTTACCAAGGCCCAAGAGATCGGCAGAGAGGTTAGCGGAGATCGCGGCCAGCGTCTCACTGTCGCGGCTCGCGTTCGGCAGGAGCCTCTTGAGCAGCGGGCGGAAGAGGGAAGCGAGGCGGTCGGTGAGATGACACTGGTTCATCACTTCCATCACGCCCGTCCAGAGGCACATCACGCCGCACATCGCCAAACACAGCTCGACCGCGCTCTGCGCGCCCTCGAGCGCGGCAGCGCTGAGCGCATTCAAGTTTCCCGTCAGCGCGCCGAAAATGAGCGAGACTGCCACCATTCCCGTCCAAAGCCAGGCCATTGCCATGTCCATCAACTCCTTTGCCCCTAAATATATCGGCAGGGAGGGGGCAATATGCCGCGTTTTTGCGCCAAATCCGCCACAGTTGCCGCGAAAAGAGACTGCTAAAAAATTTCTCAAGAAAAAAGTGAAAAGTCAATAGAGAAATGCAGAAAAGCCTAAAATTTTTTTCAAGCCAGTTTTTTGAGGTTCTCGTCGAATAGACTGCCGGCGCTCCTCCAGCCGAGGATCTCGCGCGGATAGCTGTTCATCCACGTCTCTATGACGCGGACCTTTGTGTCTGTCAGCTTCTCGAAGCAGGTCCCCTTCGGAAGCCAGCGGCGAATCAGCCTGTTCGCGTTCTCGTTGGAGCCGCGCTCGCAAGCTGTGTATGGATGGCAGTAATAAACGTGCGTTCGCCTGTGCTTCCCGTATCTGGAACGCTCCATGCTTTCGCAGTCTGCGAACTCCGATCCGTTGTCCACGGTGATCGTCCGGAAGAGCTTGCGGAACCTCTGCGAGCCGCACTTCCGCTCCAGCTTATCCAGGGCGCGCACGACGCTCGCGGTACTGCCATCTCGCATGAGCATGATGATCTCGCGCCGCGTGAGGCGCTCCGTCAGCACCAGCAGGCGCTTGAGGGACCCGCGTGCCGAGACGACGCAATCCATCTCCCAATGCCCGAAAGTGGTGCGCTCGTCGATCTCTTCCGGTCGATCCTCGATGCTGTCGCCCGCCGACGGCCTGCTGGCGTGTACTTTCTTGTAGTTTTTCTTGTGCTCGCCGTGCATCGGAAGGTCCTTATTCGTGATATTCAGGAATACGCCCTTGTCGATGTACCGGTATAGCGTCCACTCGCTGATGGTAACGGAGAAGATCTTGCCTTCCTCGTTGATTTTCGCAAGCGCCGCCGCGGGCGAAAAATGCCCGTTGAGGATCTTGTCCTCGATGTACGCAGCAAGCTCGTGGTCGTTTCCGATTTTCAGGTCCGGCCCGTGTACGCTCTTGCTCTCTTCGTATTTCCGTTGCGCCGTGTCGGGGCAGTATACCTCGCGGTCCACCAGCTCAGACGTGCGCTGGACGGTCAACCCGCGCTTGATCTCTCGATAGATTGTGGAATTGTGGACATGAAGCGCGTCCGCGATCTCCTGCGCTTTGTAGCCCTCCTTCAGCATCTTGTCGATCTTCAAGCGATTGTGCCATGACAGGTGCGAAAATCTGCGTCCTCTCTCGTTCATGTTCACGCCTCCTTCTCTTTGTTTGGGCTTTTAGTATTACAGCACAAAGAGAAGAATGTCAAGCCTGAATTTTATATGCAAAATGCCGCAGGTTATCCTGCGGCATTGTTTTTATTCCTTTCCGGCCAGCCAATCCATGCTCGCGCCCAGCACTTCGGCAAGGTCGCGCAGCTCATAGTCCTGCACCATCCTCTGTCCCGACTCGATGCGGCTGATCGCGTCCTGTTCCAGCGCGACGCCCTCGCATTGGACCCGTGCGGCAAGCTCTGCTTGCGTGATCTTCCGCTCTGTGCGCTTCTGCCGCACGCGCTCGCCCGACACGTTTCTCCTGCCCTCATAATCCAACGCCTTCATGCACCGCCGCCCTCCTCCATTTTATGGGATATTGCCATATTCTTGATTGACTTTATCACCGCTCTCATGTAATCTTATGGTAATATCCCATAAAAACGAAGAAAAGGGGGAGTATTGCGTGAAAGTGAAGCGTTTTCATGAGTGTCCAGACTGCCACCGCATCGTGCCGTATCTTCAGCGCAAGTGTGACTGCGGTTATGTGTTCTCCGGAGGGGAGATGGAGTATAAGACCTGCGTTGCCTGCGGCTCACTTATTCCGGCATCCCGCCTGTTCTGCGATTGCGGCAAATTTCTCCCGATGCAGCGCGACACGCTGACGGAGGGAGATGTTGAAACAGCTTACCAGGAGGGGCGCTTCGCCGGAGTTGCAGAGGAGCGCACGAGGCAGGAGGGGGAATGGTCCCGCTTTTTCCACGCCGCCGGCCTGAAGAACACCTTCACCGGCGAGCCGATCTCCTCCGCCGCTGACTTCTACAGCTGGAAGGAAGCCTGCGATGCAGCTTACCGGCAACAGAAAAAGGAGTCGTTGAAGAATACTTACTACTTCATGGACGGTCCGGACGATGCCCCCGCGAGCATCCGCGGGGATTTTATGGAATCGTGGGCGAAGCATTACGGTTCCTCTTCGGACCGGTCAAGCGGCTCCGAGGCTCCACCGAGCACCGAGAAGCCAAACTCCCGCCGAGTCCTGAACACGGTCGTTATAATAGCCGCCTCTGTGCTGATCTGTGCGCTGTCCGTCGCATCACTTCTTCAAAAGCCGTCGGTTCCCGCCGAGGATGTTTCTGAAGATCCTCCTGTGTCGGATACGGCTCCTGCGCCCTCGACGACCGGCGTGACGATCCGGAAGATCGAGCCAGGGGACGCGGTATCTTTCTCGAACGGGGAGATCGTGAAGTATCCTGTCGGCGAGCGTCTTGCTCCTTTGACCGTGGAAACGACCGACTCGTCAAACTACTGCATCGTTCTTGAGCCGCTCGATGCCGTCGCTCGTGCAAACGGGCAAATGGCCTTTATGATCTTAGCCGGCGAGGAGGTCAATATATCCGTTCCTCTCGGCGAGTACGAGATTTTTTACACCACCGGTACGACGTGGTACGGCAACGAAGATTATTTCGGCAAGGAATCCGGCTTCTACAAATGCGACGGCACCTTCGATTTTGACGCCGACGACCAAAGCGTGAACGGCTGGACGCTGACGCTGTATGCCGTTCCCAACGGAAACCTCGAAACCGACAAGATCCCCAAAAAAGATTTTCCCGTTCTGTAAGAAAAGACCTGCGGAATCCCGCAGGTCTTTTCTCATTGCCAGGGTGTTTCGTCCAGCTTGCTCTCGGCATAGCCTTCGTTGAGGTAGAGCCAGTCTTTCTGCGCCTTGTTCAGCGGCAGGGAGTCGATCAGCTTCAGGACCTTCTCCTTTTTGCTGTTTCGGATCACGTTGCCGTCCTTGTCTCGGTCCGACTCCAGCGTGGCGGCGTCCGCCTGGAACTTCTGATAGGTCCCGACGGGGATGCCCTGCGCCTTTGCCTCATCCGCCGCGGAATACTTCGTATCCGATCCGGAGAGCGTGTTGTGCAGCAGCTCTCGCTCTTCGCTCGTGAGCGGAAGGGACTGCACCAGCTCGAAGCGCGCCGTCTCTCGCTCCGCTTTGCTCAGAGCGTCGTTTCCGTCGATCTTCTTCCATGCCAGAATGGCGTCGTATACGGTCTCGCTGTCCGCGCCCATATCCACAAGCTGTTTGTAGAGCCGTGTCTGTGCCGCGCTCAGCCCCTTGCCGCCGGCCGCGTAGAAGTCTCTGGTCTCGCTCAGCGCGTTCCGGCCGAACATTGTGGCCTGTACCACGTTCCAAAAGTCTTCGCTCACGGGATATTGCAGCCTTTCGTCCTCGCCGCTGCCCTTATAGTAACCGCCCTTCAGAAGCGTCTCGATGCCCTGGTAGGTCTTCTCCGCCTGTCGGCCTCCTGGCAGCGTGTCGCCTGCGAGACCCATTAGCTGACGCATGACTTCTTCCGAGAACGGTCCGTTGTCTTTCACGGCCTTTGCCGTTCCCGTCACCGTGCCGTAGATGTCCGGCATTGGGAGTGTCTGGTCGCCAAGGCCAAGGAGGCCCGCCGCGTTCCGCAGATACGGGATGTCGTTGCTGACATTGTAAAGCGTGTCCTCGGTCGCCGCGCCCGCATCGAACTCGTCGTTACCGGCGTTGGCGTCCGTTCCGAAGAGCCGCTCGCCGGTCCCGTTTTCCCATGCGTCGTCGATCCAGGTCGCGATCTGCTCATTGGTGCTCAGTCCGTTGCCGGAAGCGAGGAAGCCGACCAGAAGGCCGATCACATCAAACTGCGCCGGTGTTCCGCCGTAGCCCTCCTCGGCGACGCGGTTGAGCAGGAAGGCGCCGAGCAGCGTCGCGACGATGATCCCCGCGAGCCGCTTTGCCGCTTCCTCCTTGCCGAGCTTCGCTTCCGCCTCCTTCAGCCCTGGGCCGAAGAGATCCTGCGTGACGTGCTCCCAACTGTTGAGAGCCTCGACCTGGAACATATTCACCATCTGCGCGATTAAGTTTTTCGACTGGAAGGTGAGCGGTGCCGCGCCCTTCGACCTGGTTCCCATGATGTCGCGCGCCCAGCGGTCCGCCGCCTTCATGGCCTCCTTCGGACTTCTCCCCGCGTCAAGCTCCTTGCGGTACTTTCCGCGCACCGCGATAGAGCTGATAAGATAATCCATGCGCTCAAGCGGCCAGAAGAGGGCCGATGTGATCTTGCTGCCCTTGTCATTGGTGAGATAGTCGATGCCGTTTTTCTCCGTCAGGAAGTCGCTCTGGTCGGCGAAGTCGCCCTTCGTCTTTCCGGCGATGATGTCGTTGACGGCCTTAATGACGTATTTCGGCCCGATCTCGCCCGCGATCATCGGCAGCTGCGCGGTCTGGTTCAGCGAAGAGGAGAGGTTTCCCGCCACGTTGGCCCGCGCAAACAACTTGTTCAGCTTCCGTCCGACGTTCAGAGAGGTGCGGCCGACCTCGCGCTCCATGTCGCGGTCGGAGAAGAGCTGCTTTCCGGCCAGCTTATTCGCATAGTCGTCCAGCCACACAGTCAAATCGCTGTACTTGCTCGTTTTCTTGATGCTGTCGAACAGGCCCTCGACGTATTCCTCCATCTTCGCGCTCAGATCCGCATAGCTCAGGTCCGACGTGTTCGTCAGCAGCCCCGCCGACTTCAGGAAGGACTCCTTCGCCTCCTTCGGTGCAAAGCGCAGGCTCTCTGCGCGGGAGATCTCCGCGCTGATCTCGTCCGGCCCGTATTCCTCTCGGAAATACTTCACCGCCGCGCGCACGCGCATGATGTCGTCCGTGTGGTAAAGCACGTCGCTGAGATAATCGACGTACTTCTCAAAGCCTTTCTCCACGTCGTATTCCGTGCTCTTTCCCGCACGGTGCTGGAAGAAGGGATTGTACCGTTTGTTCGGCTTGAAGGCTTTCGTGAGACCCGCGATGCTCGCCGGAAGGCTTCCGGCCTCTGCGCCCAGGTCCACGCCGATGTTCTTCAGCGCCTTCTCCAGCTTCCCGCTCTCAGCCTCCGGCTGGAAGTGCGGCGCGTACCCCTTGATAAAGCCGATAGGCTCGTATCCGTGCGCAACGAGGAAGTGGTTGATGGCCTTGTAGAACTTGTCGTACAGCGTCCGATACGCTTCGACTGCGTGCTCGACCTTGGTCTGGTCCACGTCGGTTCCTGCCAGGTCCTCCTGCGTTTGCAGCCAGTCGGCATACCGCCGCGCAAGGTCTCGCGCTTCCTTGTCGTGCAGACCGAACTCCTGCGACACGTCGGCCATTTCACCGCCGGCCTTCAGGTTCTCCGCCGCGTGAATGAGCTGTTCTTTCATGTCCGAAGCCGCGACCAGCTCCGCGACGGCCTTGCCCTCGATCACAAGCTGCGTCAATGCGCGCTCCTTCTCCGTCAGCGCGGTCTGCTTGCCGTTCTTATCCTCGAACCGCCGCACCTCGTCGTGCATACGATTGACGAAACGCTTGCGTTCCTGCTCGTTGACGTAGACCGGCTCGAAGATCGCCTCGTTGATCTTCTGGCCCTGTTCCCAGCCGAAGATGGCTCTCATGCTGCGCTGCGGCGTGCGGTGATACAATGCGAGGCCGCCCTTCGGGCTGAGCAGGGCTTTTTCATACTTCTTCTCGAAGGTGTCGTTCCCCGTATCCTTGAACAGCTCCGCCGCCTGCGCACGCAGGTTTTGACTGATGTCCTGCCGCTGCATGGGGATCGTGTCGGACTTCATGGCCTGCTCGGCCGTGTAGTAGTCCGCAAGCTCCATCACCTTTGAGGCGTTCATCCGGCTCGGGATGTCGTCGGCGTCGTAGATGCCGGCAGCGATGCCCGCCGCGTAGCTCTTCTCCTTCGGGGTAACGCTCAGCCGCTTTTCAGCCCGCCGGATCTCCCTCTGGATCTTCTTTGCAGCCTTGTCGTTTTCGATCATCTGCTCGACGTTCTGGTAGAGGCCTGCGCTGTTCTCGATTTTGATGCCGAGATCCTGCAAGGCTTCCGTCCCCTCGAACTCTTCCTTCGGGACATTGCGCATCCGCTTCTTTCGTTCCGCTTCGGCCCTCTGCCGCATCGCGGCAAAGTAATCGTCCACGTTGTCGAAGTCCTGCATCCGCGGTGCGTCGCCGCGTGCCCTTGCGCGGGCACGCTCCAGCTGCTCTTTCTGTTCCGGAGTGAGCCGCGTGTTCTCCCACTTGTCCTGCTCGTCGTCCACGCTGAAGCGCGCCTTCTCGATGCTGTTCACCTTCGCCAGCCGGTCCGCTTCGTCTCCGGCCTTGTACTCCACGACGTTCATGCCCGCATTGCGCATCTCGCCCAGCAGTTCCGCCGGCGCATTGTCCGGCGCGACAACGGCAAGTGCCTCATCAAAGCCGACGACGCGCTGGGGCTTCGCCTCGTAGTACCCCGTCGGGATATTGGCTGCGCGGTCAATGAGCGCAAGGATGCTCTTGGCGTGCCCGTCGGATATGGCATAACCTTCCTTGCGGAACGCCGCCTTCACCGCCGCCGCAGTCTTCTTGCCTTTGGCCGCCTCTGCAATGATGCGGCTCAGGTTCTGCTCTTCCTCGAAGGTGTTGTCGAACCGGTGTTTCGTGGTACGCAGCAGATCGTCCGTCACCCGGTCAAGGTAGATGCCGAGGTCTCGCAGCGCCTTCTCGTGTTCCTCTTCGCTCACCGTGCGCAGTCTCGCCTCGTCCGCGTGCATCTCGTCCACGTTCCGATATTCCTGCGTGGCCGTCGCCGCCAGCGTCTCCGGCGTGATGCCGTATACATTTGCGCCCTTGGCCGCGGCCATATTCATTGCCTTCACGATGTTCTCGGCCGTGTAGTCCCAATGCGTCTCCGCAAAGCTGCGCCTGCCGCGGTCCGTCACGGCGTCCTTGCCGTTGTAGATGCCGCGCTCACCCAGCAGCCCCTCCAGCTGTGGCTGCACCCAGTCTTTCACCGTCCGCAGCGCATCGTTCCAGCTTCCGCCCGGTGCGATCATCTCCATCATCTTGGCCGCTGTGGCTTCCTTGTCGATCTCGCCCGCGCTTCCGCCGCTCTCATAGAACTCCTGCGTGCTCCGGATGAAGTCCTCCACCCGGTTAGGGAACACGTTGTTCTTCATGTAGTAGTCGATGCGCTTCTCCTTGGATTCCGGCCTGCGGTTCAGGAAATTTGCGTGCTCCTCTGCATAGACATCTCGAATGGCCTGCTCCGCCGGTTTCATCTCTTCCGCTGTCAGGCGCTCGCCGGTCATCAGCTTTACCGCCAGCCGCGCCACTTCCTGTTCGCCCACCGTGTCAAGGTATCTCCGGATGGTCGCGTTGCTGAAGAAACGGTCGAACTGCTTGTCGCGGTATACCGGCTCAAGGCTCTTGCCCTCGCTCTGAAGGAATGCCGCCTGCACCTCCGGATGGTTCGCCAGCTTGTCGGCGATCTCTTCCGGCTCCCATCTGGTATCATTCTCCAATCCGATCTTGCCCAGCGTGCCGCTGCCTTGGAAAACTCCGTCCGCAAACCGGCTCGACAGGTTCTTGATGTTCTCATCGAACGCCCGCCGCACCTCGTAGTTTACGCCGCGCTCCACTATGGCGTTATCGTGCGTCGGCGTCCATGCGTCGCCGCCGTAGACCTTGTTCTTGCTGTCCGCTTGCGGATCAATGGTCCCGCGCGGGAAAACGGCGGAGTATTCGCCGTAGTTGGCGTGCCCCTCTTTTGCCTTCACGACGGCGATGGAAGGCGACGGCCACGCGCCGATGTCGAGTGTGCGCCGCAGCTTCTCCTCGGTCATGTTGTGCATGGCAACGAGCGTTTCCGTTTCCTCTACCGGCTCGTCCAAGCTGAATCTCGTCTTTGTGGTCGGCTCCAGCGTCGGCAGCGACAGGGGCTGAACGCCCGAAATTTCTCTGTTGCTTTTTTCTGTGCTTCGGGATATACTACGTTCAGAGGAGCTTTCCTGTATATCGCTTGAGGCGTTGTCGCCTGCGGCGGTGGGGGAAGGCTCCTTTTTTGTCGTGAAGCTCGTCGGCGTCATGTCCACCACGGCGACCACGCGGCCGTCGTCGGTCTCGCCGACGCTGTAACTGTCCTCGCCGTTGGCAAATACCGTGTCCTCACTGCCATAGTCAGGCGATGTCTCCCGGCGCTCCTGCGCCGTCAGCTCCCGTCGCTTCGCAGTGTCCCGCGCCTCGATCTCTCCCGCCGTGTCGCGGTAGCGGATGCTCTCCATGTCAGCACCCGCCGCTTGCATTTCCTGCGCTTCCCGCAGGCTTTCGAGGTTCGCGCCGTTGGCGTTTCTTCCGGCATAGCTGAAGCGAGCCGGAGGCCCCGTTTTCCGCTCCGATGCCGCCGAGGTCTCCTTCTGGATGGCAGAGGAGGCCCTTTGCGCCTCCTGCGCGGGGATCGCGCCGCTCCCGCCGTCGATGGCGCGCACAGCTTCCGTGTGGTACTGGCTCGCCGTCTGGCCGAAGCAGTCGATTCCGGCGTAGGCATCGCTCATGATCTCTTCCCACACATAGAGGTCTGCGTCCTCCGGCGTCATGCCTTCGTAATTGTTCGCGGCACCTTTGTACCTTTCGCGGTATTCCTCAAGGGTATCGCGCCAGCCGTCGCCCGAGTCCTGCACCGCCGCAGCAAAGGCTTCCACATTTTCCCTCGTTGAGTGAAAATGTGCGATCTCATGCAGCCCCAGCTCCGAAGCGGTTTTCTTTCGGCTGTCCACGCGCATGATGATCCGGTTCGTTTCCCGCTCCGCGTCGCCTGTGATGCTGACCGGCGAGCCGCTGCCGTTGACTTGCAGCAGGCCCGTCACCATGACGACCTCGCTGATGCCGGCCTGCTTTGCGGCAGCCTCAACATCCAGCAGCTCTTGGTCCCATGCGTTCCTCGGCAGGATGTGCAGCATTTTCGTGTCGGTTCCCAGCGAGACGCCGACCTCTGCCGAGCTGACGAGCGGCTCAAGCGCCGCCGCGGCCTGTCGCGCCTGAATCAGCGCTCCGTTTTCCTTGCTGCGTTCGCCGCCTGTTCTTGCGCGATTTCTTCGGACGTTTTCGTGTAGTCGCTCGATGCTCCCGCTCTTTGGCTGTTGGCGTAATTGCGCAGCTCCTCCGGCCCCATCGCCATAAGGTCTCCGTCCTCCGTCTCCACCGTGTAGATCGCTTTGCGCTCCCACGGCATCGGCACCGCCTTCTTCGGCAGGCTCGGCAGGCTTAATTTCTGTACCATGCGTTGTTCCTCCGTTCTTTTCTTCGATGTCCCACAGCGGCAGCTCCTCATGGGTTGCCGCCGTTTCCGAAGCACCAGGGATCGCCTGTTTGGCTTCCAGATAGTCCGCGTTCGGCTCATGGTATCCGCCGTGGACATCGCGGTAGCCGTTCGAGAGCATATTGTCCAGCATCAGCTCCACGCGCTTCGCCGCGGCAAAATTCTCCTGTCCCTTGTCGTTGATGATGGCAGAGATCGACCGCTCGATGTCCGCGTAACTGATGTCCTCGTCGTCGAGCAGCTTTGCGATGCGCTCACTCGCCGACCGCTTCATGCGGATGTACTGGTCGTCTCCGGCACCGTGCTCTTTGAGCTTGACGATCCCGCCGCCCTTTTCCGCGTAATTCAGCTCCTCCATCAGATCGGCCGCAGCCTCTTTGTAGAAAGAGTGGACCTCCGGATGGTCGAACTGGAACGCCTTGATCCGGCGCTCGCCGACCGTATTGCTGTCTCTTTGGTCGATGTGCTCCTCCGCTTTTGGCCGGTAGAGGTCCCCGTTTGCATCGGCCGCAAGCTCGCCGCGGTTGAGTCGTTCGGAGATCTCCGCCGCATTGCCCTCGTTGGCATATTGCAGAAGGCTCACGCGCTTTCCCTGCGTCAGCGGATCGTTCTTGCTTTTTCCGCCGACGGGCGTTATACTGACCTTGCTCTCCTGCGTGGCTGAAACGCCCAGAGGGGCGACCGTTCCGCCTACTCGTTGGCGGCTATGATCGGCGCCCTGCGCGGGGGAGCTGTTTTGTGCCGTCTGTTGATTGCCGATCTCTTCCGAGGTCGGCATCGGTGCATTTTCTGATGTGCCGGCAGCCCGCTCCGGTGCGGTATCCGCCGTGGGATTCTCCGGCTTGCCCGCGGTCTGCTCGCCCGCCAATGCGTCGAGGATCTGCACAGCCTCGACGGCCTCCTTCGCTTGGATGGCACCGCTTTCCACGAGGCTCCGCATGACGGCGATCTCGTCCTTGACGGTCGCCTGCGCCTTCTGCGCGGCTTCCGGCGTCTTGGCGGTCCGCTGCTCGTTGTATGCCTTTGCGGCTCTGCCGGCCGTCTCCACGGCCAGCTCCGCCTTGACGGCGTTATACTCTGCGCTGATTTTGGCAAACAGGTCGTTCATCTCCCGCTGCGTCGCGGCGTCCGCTGTGGCAAAGCGGTCCGGATGGTACTGCCTGCCGTACTGCTTGAAGGCTTTCGTCAGGTCATCGAGGTTGTCAATGTCTTTGAAGTATTCGCGCTGTGCCTTCTGCGCCGTCGCGCCCTCGGCTTTTCCGCCGAGTGAGGAGGCGAGCGTCCGGCAGAAGAAGCCGACCGCCGCCTGGAAGAGCATATCTTTTGCAAGCTCCTCTCCCGAAATAGCAACGTCCTCATAGCTGTCGCCATAAGCGGCAGCTTTTGCATATTCGTTCGTAGCGCTCATGCCGCCGGCGAAGGCGATGTCGCTCAAAGCGCCCAGCACATTCTGCGCGATGGCGCTGTTGCCGAGACCGAGCTTGTTCAGCAATGCCCCGCCGTAGTGGATCGC
>ERZ779892.2700-NODE-2700-length-13463-cov-2.510442_pt1 | contig 13463 bp, 7 predicted proteins | sample MGYA00511552_ERZ779892 | MGnify/ENA primary metagenome ERZ779892 (study PRJEB29588, sample SAMEA2154561) | human gut metagenome | biome: human gut; feature: human-associated habitat; material: faeces | place: Denmark | collected 2008/2010 ... | reverse complement strand
TTCTCCTTTATCGTTTTTAATTGCATAATAACAATAACCATCTTCTGCTTGTACAATGGTGTACCCGTCTTTATCATGTATCCAATGATAAAATTCGTCACCAGATGCATACAAAACTAACTGACTTCCATCGGCTTGAGTAACAATGGTTTCCAAAAAGCGGAAAGGAGCTGCATATATACCCAAACATGTGCAACACAGAAAGACAATAAATAATAGATTCCTTTTCATAATATATTTGTTTTTAGACAAATAAGGTCACCTTAATATCAGGTGACCTTATCAAGTTATTGATTACTCATTTTATTACTTTTTTGTAAAAGTAACACTGCCTTGCATCCAATATTCAAACCATGCATACGGAACACCTGATTCATAAGCAAGGAATCCAAATCCATTATCTTCATTCAATGTAATTATCCCATTATCATAAGTTGCCATTACATTATCAGTTTCGCTATAATATTGTTTCCCATCTTCGACTGTTGTCCATACGAAATGAGCAATATATCCAGCTTGTGCTTCTCCTACATCTTGATTCTTATAGAATGTGATAACCGTCTCCCCATCTTCTTCACCAACAGAAGCTAAAACAACTTCCGGATATCCAAAGTCAACTTCTATTTCGTTCAATGCTCCAGCATCGTGTGCTGCTATTGTAACATCATATCCATTAGGAGAAGCCTGTCCTTGAGATATCAGAATTCCTTCCATTGCATACGTTCCAAACAAATATGATAACGGATGTTCATCGTCTGCAATGGATATTTTTACAGAGTTCTGAACGGATTCTTTCAATTCAGGAGTACTACTTGCAATCGTAAGTGTAAATGTCTTTTTTCCTGTGAATACATTATTATCAATAGGACGAATTACAATATTCTGAGTTCCATAGCCTTCTTCAAAAGTGATTTCTTTATTGTCTATTGTGAAATCTTCACCTTCAATGGCTGGATTCGTATCTCCCTCTGTTGAAACGGCCAATGTAACAGTAACTTTACCGCTTCCGGGGATACCGGCCAATACTAATGGAATCTCTAAAGGTTCAGTAGCATTTTCATTTACAGAGGCAGTTGTTTTTGAAAAACTGGCGTTGCTATCTTCTGCATTGAATGACTGCGGAATGTTATCATCACATGAAGCAATAACAAATAAAGTTCCGACAGCCAGAATTAAATATTTCAATTTTCTCATTTGTTTCTGTTTTTAGAATTAATATTTGTTCTGAATCATATTTTCATTTGCATCTATTTCTGACTGAGGAATAGGCAATACATAATAAGGGCTGTCAGCTGACACTTCCTGTGCATCAGAACTTGCACCTGTGCCATCAGCAAGGAACCCTTTATCGTCACGGATCACATCTTCATGGCGGCGCTTCAGATCAAAGAACCGATGTCCTTCAAATGCAAGCTCCAAACGTCTTTGTAACTGAATTTCCTTTTCCAATGCAGATCCGGCTTCAGTACCTTCTTCATAATCAGAATAGCGTTTTGCACGTAATAGATTCAAATCACTCAGCGCCTCCGGATAATTCTTTAAGTTGTAATTGGCTTCAGCGCGTGTCATATACATTTCAGATGTACGGATAAGAGGAATGTCAACCAAACCTACAGTAGCTCCACCATTATTCCATTTCCATACAACGTTGCACAAACCACTCTTACAGGTCACTTGCTTTATAACTGCATTACGACAGTCTGTACCTGAATACAATGATTTTAATCCATAAGAAACAGAGTAGTTAGCATTATAATTGCTTACACTTCCCTGTCCCCAGTCATTACCTGGCAAATAACCGTCATCAGACTTCAACGCAATACGTAATATAACCTCTGGAACATCCATGCTCGTAGTGTATATTTTACTAAAGTCATCGATACCGGCAATATCAGAACCGTCACCAGCTATCGCTTCAGTAGCATTATCCACAGCCAATTGGTCTTTTCCCATCGTCAGATATACGCGTGCCAAAATTGCTGCAATAGCCTTTTTATTTAAACGATAATTGATTGTCGTATTATAATCATCGCTCATCATCCCTTTGGCTCTTTCCAAGTCTTCCGTCAACCAAGTATATACCTCTTTTACCGTGTTACGAGCCGGAAGCGTTGTTTCCGTATCTTTTTTATAAGTTACCCCCAGATCAGAATCGGAAGCTTGGAGATAATTTTTACCATAAAGGCGTACCAGGTCAAAATGGATCATTCCGCGCAAAGCGAGACATTCAGCCAACAAGTTCTTACCTAATTTTTCATCTGAAGCAATGATTGAAGGATCACTTTCCATGCGTGTAATAACCTCGTTTGTTCCCAATATGGCATTGTATGCAGCACTCCACATTCCACTTACACCATAAGTGTCGGCATAAAATTTAAATCCGGCAAACTCGTTATAGATAAGACGTCCGTCACGGTTCAGAATCAGATTGTCTGACATCACATCAGGTACCATCAACATAAAATTGGCTGTGTAGGATGAAGAACGCATCGATTCATATACACTATTTGTGGTATTATTAAAATCTTCTAAAGATTCTAATGCGTTATCGCTGTTCAGTGAGTCATGGGGAGTTGTGTCCAAAAAATCAGCACATCCCGTAAATGAAAGACTCAAAAAAGCGATTACCGGTATTATTGTTTTTCTTGATAGTTTCATACTTTATTTTTTTAATGAAAAAACTTTATTAAAAACCTATTTCGATACCAAACATAATGGTACGTGAAGCAGGGAAGCTAAAATCGAGTACAGCCGCTGCTGGACCTGCTGTAGCTGCCAATCCTGTTGTAGGCGAGTCCCCAACTTCCGGGTCAAGACCACGGAAATTCGTAATTGTGAACAGGTTCAATCCTTGGGCAAAAATTCTCAGATTTTCAACTTTTAAAGGTTTCAGTAAACTTTTGGGGAATGTATAGGCCAAAGTCAGATTTCTCAGACGCATATAAGAACCGTCTTCAAGATATCTGGTAGACATATAGGTGCTGTTATTTAAATCCTGTCTCGGTACATTGGTTATATCTCCCGGTTGCTTCCATTGGTCATACAATAAACTCTTATCTAAATTCTGTCCGATTTGTGCACCATCGCTTTCCGTAAAGAAACGGTTGTGATTATAGATGTAGTTGCCACCTGAGAAATAAAAATCAGCATTCAATTCGATACCTTTGTATGCCACTCTCGCCCCAAACGAACCAAAATATTTCGGGTCCGGAGTCTTATCATCCAAAATTACCGCATCGTTCGAATCATATACATTTGTAATTTTACCGTCTTTGGTATAGTACAAAGCATCTCCATTTGCAGGATTTACACCAGCCCAACGTACCATTTTGTACACATTGATAGGATATCCCTCTTTGATTAAGTTATTCCAGCCAACTGTTATGTCATTCCCTTTGTATAATTTCTCAATTTTGTTTTTATTTTGGGATATCATTCCATTCAGACTGAATGTCCAATCATTGGTCTTTATGATATCACCGCTAATAGCCAATTCATACCCTTTATTCATCAATTCTCCAACATTATCAATACGGCTTGAAAAACCGGAAGTCATTGAAAGACGTGTTGCTAAAAGCAGATCGGTTGTTTTACGTTTATAAAGGTCGAATGTGATATTCAAACGTGAATCAAAAAATGCGGCATCCAGACCTACAGATGATTGCATACTCTTTTCCCATGAAAGTTCCGGATTTGGCAAACGTTTCGGGTAAGCAGTCGAAGCACCGTTGTAGCTACCGTAGCCATATACACCTTGTGCTGCATAATCACCGATGTTATTATTACCGGAAGTACCTACACTGCCACGAAGTTTCAAACGGCTCAACCATTCTACATCTTCAAGGAAGCTTTCTCTTTCCATATTCCATCCTAAACCGATAGCCCAGAATGTACCGAATTGATTGTCTGCACCAAAGCGGGAAGAACCGTCACGACGTATTGCAGCATCGACAATATATTTATCATCATATGTATAGCCTGCCGTAGCCAAGTAAGAAAGCATTCTCCAATCTGTAGTAATACCTTCAACATCTTTATCGGTTGCACCAATATCTATGGCATCCAATTTTCCGGTAGGATATCCGCTGACAGCAGCAGCAATATCACGATAATTACTGGATTGTGCCTCCATACCGACAATAGCCTTCACTTGATGCACATCATTGAACGTTTTATCATAGCTCAACATATTCGTCCATACCCAAGTGGCTCTATGTGCATATGAATCACGACGATACCCATAAGGAGAACCTAATATTTGAGACAATTGAGATTCCGGATGATTGAACTGATACTGCAGATTTTGGGTATAATCAATACCTGCAACAGTAGTATATTTAATCTCGTCCCAAATTCTCCACTCGAGACTGAAAGCGCCAAGCATTTTCAACTTATTGATATAGGATGGGTTATTATCGATATTCTCGAATATATTCAAAGGTACACCACCGACAATTATGTCAGTATTGTAAGTGCCATCTTCATTATAAGGTGCATCATATGGGTTTGCACTATAAATATAATTAAAAGGATTCAATGCATTACGGTCAGTTCTCAATAATCCTTCCTTAGATACACCGGCCGATGAAGAGAAATTAATCTTCAAGCGATCTTTAATTTTGTGTTCGATATTAGCACGAACGGTACCACGAGTCAGATACGAACCCGGCACAATTGCATCCTGATCAAAATATTGACCGGAAATATAAAAACGGGTAGCATCCGTACCACCGGATACGTTCAGTTCGTATGATTGAGTAAAGCCGGTACGGAAAACTTCATCCGCCCAATTGGTATTTGGTGCAGCTGCAATTTCTTCATCTGTCATTGAAGCTCCTTGACCGCTACCCAACTGGCGCTCATAAAGTAGTTTCTCCTGTGCATTCATCATTGTAAAATCACCGTCAGTCAATGTTCTGGTCGAAATTCCAAATAAAGCCTTCGCATTTACAGTTGTCTTTCCACTTTGTCCCTTTTTAGTAGTAATAAGGATTACGCCATTAGCACCTCTGGAACCGTATATAGCAGTAGCAGAAGCATCTTTCAATATAGACATATATTCTATATCGTTGGAGTTAAGAGCCGCAAAATCAGTAGAAGAAACTGGTACACCATCAATTACATATAGCGGGTCATTACCTGCAGAAATAGAACTGGTACCGCGAATCTTAATATTTGCTCCGGCACCTGGTCTACCGGTAGAAGCCGTAACTTGTACACCGGCTGCTTTTCCTTGCAATGCCTGATCGACACTATTTACCGGAACTTTTGTTAATTGATCCGCTTTTACAATATCTACAGATCCCGTCAGTGAACTCTTTTTTGCAGAACCATATGCTACAACTACAACTTCATCAACCATCTGTGAATCAGATTTTAATATTACCTTTACAGTTGGTTTGATCGTTACCTCCTGTGTCTGCATTCCGATGTAAGAAATCTGCAAAGTCTTTGCAGAACTATCAGTATGTTATTGTACTGATATACATATAGATACAAAAGCAAGAAGAACTAATAAAAGAATATTGAAAAGAATATAACTTGCTGAAAATAAAAATGTTAACTATTTTGTAGTAAAACTTTGTTTTAGTCATTTCTACTATTACAGTACTTTGTTTTTAATATAACCACCTGTATTATAGTAGATTATAAATTACTTATCTTATTTGTGTCGTATTGAAGATATACTTTTAAGTCACTAATAATATGTCCGTTACTAATTAATTTACTTTATAAATGAGCAGAACAATAAAAAGAGTAACTGTCGAAATACGATAATTACCCTTTCTTTGATGTAAGATATTATAAACGTTATTCGTTTATATCCTCCTTAAATCAGCAATCAATTCTTAATAAATTTAGCGGAACTTACCCCTTCGGTAGTAATTACCTTTAGTATATATATGCCGGAATCGTAATCTTCGCATGAAAAATTGAACTCTACGTTTTCCGGGCATTCGATTGCCTTTTGTAATTGTCCTTTTATATCATAGATCATCAACATTGTCATTGTTACAGGAGATTTTATAAAAATCCGGTTATTATCATTTGTGACGATAACATTCGATATATTATTTTGCTCCGTTTTTTTTAGACCTGTTCCTCCTGCTTTTACTACAATTTCTGTAGTTACATCCCGACCTCCTTTCACTTGACTCCATGTTTCAACATCATTTGCACGATACATTAACCAAATCCGATCACCGCTTTCCGGAGTTTTGGTAATGGTACAGGTGAGCGAATATCCGCTACCGGGCATACTTCCGCTGTTACCATCCATTGCCTCCAATTTAGAAACGGCATATTCTCTGGATATAAACTCTTTTACATCCCCATTCTCGCCAACCAATGCTAAGGCTATGGTACCGGCAAAATTGCGAAGACCATAATTCGCTATAAACGCAGCCATTACATCAAACTGAGTATTAGGTAAGAATTTTGTTTCTGTCGTAGATAATCCGCTATAAGTAACTCCACCTGAACTCCCTTTAAAAAAGGCCAGCATATCACGATAGCTTGAACCGGTTTCAGCTTTCTTTATACCTACTATTGCATTTTGTCCGATAGAAAATCCTCCGCCGGAATTACCTCCTATACCTTGTTGGTCAGGCTCCAGCGTTGATAATAAATAATACCCGTTAGCTGTGCCGCCCCATCCCCAATTTACATGATACCTATCGGCTTTGTAACCATCAAAAACAAATTGATGCCCCTCACGCTGGCTATTACTTCCACCATAAATCACAAGACGGCCGGTATTTAATTCCGCTTTTAACAAAGCATCCCACTCGTCACTTGTGTACCATTCCTTTTCCAGTACAGTCATACTTTTATCATACTTCATATAATCTACCATTCCCCGGGCGGCTATCAAAGTGAAAGCTCCACTTTCTTTAGGTGTATAATCCATCTGGGAAAGCACACCACAGTGATACATCAACCTTGCCACCTGATTGGCTTGCGTCGGGGTATAAACACCTTCTTCATAAATATCCGGCATATTGTCCCAATCGTAAGTTACCGTATAATTTGCAGAAACGGTTCTTTCATAAGTCCGTGTCGTATATGAAAATGTAGCGCCATTTCCTTTATCCGGCCAACGGTTATATTTCATGACGATAGCCAATGCAGTTGCTACACAACCCGTTGGAGCTATAATCCCATCTATCGGCGGACACATTTTGTTATAAGGAGTGCCTTGGTTCCATAGAGCAGTTTCCAACAGCACTTCATTTTCTGCATTGTCTGATAAGTATCCATTTTCCAAACTGTTCCACAGTGCTGTTATTGATGCAGACGGAACCCTATTTTGTGCTCTGCTCCAATTAATCTCTTCCCGATAGCATGTCATCCAGTTTTGTAAATTAGATGGCATGTTTTCAACCTCAAATTTTCCAGTATTGCTGTATGCCAATACAGGAACTGCCACATCATCACCGGCAATAATAACAAACCCGCCTTGAGGAATACGATTGAAAACATGAAAGGCCGGTATGGCATCAGTACGCGTTTGCGCGCTTTCACCATTCCATACGTATTCATATTTCGTTTCAACGGAACGGGTTGTTTCCTGATTTTCGAAAAATGTGCGGGCTAATTGCTCCGCTCTCGACACGGTTACATTATCTGCCCATAACAATGATGATGAAAAAAGAAAAAGCCAAAACAGATTACGTCTCATAAATATATATTTTTATATAATAAAGGTTCGATACTCGGCAACTATTAATCTCCAGAATAAAAATCCCCTTACTTTTGAGAAGAGCAAGGGGATTTCAATTTGTCAAAGTCAGCTATTATTCAGCTGTAAGACTCGCTTTATAAACATCAATGCTTAAATATAATTTCGTTGGATTTTTGCTGGCGGGAGCTGCGCCATCATTATCCTGAATAAAGAGAGAGTTGGCAGGGAACGTTATCACATCGTTTGCAATCGTCCCCAATGGATATGTTTTAATGTCATTTGACAAGTTTCCATAAACAGTACCAATTATCATCTCACCATACCCCAGGTTTAGACCGGTTTTTGCGACCTGCATCGTCACCCCATCAATAGTAGATGTCAATACAAACTGGCGCTCTCCCAGGAATGTTTCATTATAGGGATATCCGTCATATATTACAGGATCTCTACTAATATAATATTCTGCCGGAGCATAAGCGTTATTAAAACGATATTTCATAGAACTTCCCAAATCAGCTTTTTCAATCTCGATCCCTACTGCCATCGGACTAACTCCGAAGAAAGTGGAAACAGTACCATCTACATAAACACCCATACCGATACTTTCCCATTTGATACGTTGTATACTGGTTTTGGCCAGACTTGCTCCTTTATACGGGTTGACATAATCGGAATCAAAAGTCAACTCAAAACTATATTCAACTCCCATTTCTGCATTCGGGAACGTAACTACCATAGTTGTCTCTGCTTCACCGGCTGCAAAAGATACCGACTCCGGAATTACGAAAACATTATTAGAATTGTTTATCACTTTTACAGGTACAGTCACTGCCCCGTCCGTTTTATCACGGCCTACAGTTAGAGTTAATGAAGTGATAGCCGGATCGAGTTCATAATTATAGGTATTGGATTCAGAGAAATAAACACCGACACAATCAGGACTTACCGTTGGAGAGGGGTCTCTCTCAAGATCATCAGAGCAAGCACCAAGAGCCCATGACAATACTCCTAATACTGCAAATTTAATATATTTATTCATATTCTTCATATTTATTTAAAACGATTATTATTAGTCCGTTACACCATCTTTCAAGCCGGCACCGTCTCCCGGTTGAGGTTGACGACCGCCATTATTATTTGCTGATAAAGGAATACCGGCATTACTATTAGTCTCATCTTGAGGTATACGCATCAATAACCAACCATCATTGGATGCAATATTAAATGCGAAATTACCAGGAAAATTGGTTGTTACCGCACTGCTTACACGTACGATATTTTTGCCGAGACGCATGATGTCTGCCATCGAGAATCCCTCACCCCAAAGTTCTACACGGCGTTGGAACCAAACTTCATTCTGGAAAGAAGTTGCATCTGCAGAAGTACATACGTAATTTTCATCACGATAAGCTTTTATGAAGTTCTCCAAAATAGCCTTACCTCCCGGTAGATCCCCTGCCATAGCCGTACCTTCGGCGGCAATCAGCAACATCTCTTCATAGCGCATCATACACCAGTCACCTGCATTTTTATCATTACCTACTCCACCGTATTGTGCAAATTTTACATTGGTATAAGGCGCAAACGGAACTTTTACATCCGGGATAGATAATGATGCGATTTCATCGCCAATTGCATCTCCCCAAGTCAAATCAGCCAGATTGTCCGAATGTAAATTTTCGTCTACCCACCAGCCTTTACGTACGTCTGTATGTGGGATTTTCCGGAATAACAAGTTATTGATCATCTTATAACAGCCTTGTCCGGTTGCATATCCTCTACCGGCGAAAGAGCTATAAGCAGCCGGCCAGGTAGTAAGCTGACGTTGAATGTTGCTTTCTGCTATGATCGCTCCCCATATCCAGTTTGCAGCCTTATGATCTATAAATGTCGGTTTGGAAACATCTTCACGAGTATAGGGAGCATATCCCTTCATTGCTTCCTGAGCATCGGATGCTGCTTCGGCCCAATTTTCCATATACAGATTGGCGCGGGCGCGAAGTCCATAAGCCACATTCAAGTCCACTTCGTTTTTAGAAGAACGGGTGTAGTTTAAGTCTTTGAATATGTCAATCGCCTCATTCAAATCATCCATGATTAATTTATAAGCAGCTTCTGCTGTTGCACGTGGATTGCTTGACGGATCTCCTTCCATATCATGCGTTACAAGAGGAACGGTAGGCTTGTCTTCATTCCCTTTGTATTTAAACTGGAAATAAGGAACTATACATAAATAATCGAATGCACGAACCGCTTTTGCCTGCGCTTTATAACGAAGCAATGTCGTATTATCCGTATCAGCAGGAATAGACTTCAAGATGTCATTTGCCTGCTTGATCTGGTTGTAAAACAAAGCCCAACGTAAATACGGATTGGCATATGTATCGCTACGATCAGAAAATTCGCTACAGGTAGAGAACCAGTTATAATCAGAGTTGGTTGAAACCATATCCGGACCATTCAAATCCTGGGAAAGGCATACTGCCGGATAACCGAAATCATCATCACGGGCACTGGTGAATATGACCTTATAGGATGCCGATATTTGAGAAAACATACCGGTTACATCGGCCTGTAATCGTTCGGGCATCATCTCAACTACTTGTTGCTTTTGTTCATTTGTAAATGTTCCGCCTTCAGGAATCGTATCAAGATCGGCACAAGATGCGATCAACGAACCTCCTAAGACCAGGACTAAATATTTATTTGCCATTTTCATAATTTCATCGTTTAGTTATTAACATTAGAATTTCAAAGTAATACCACCGGAAATTGTTCTCAGTGCCGAATATCGGAAACTACCGGAAGTGGTAGAACTACCTAATCCCCAGTATTGACGTGGATCCAATCCTTTTTTACCGGATATAACGGCCAGGTTTTCGCCGGAAACATACAGACGTAAACTTGAAACGCCCAATGTGTTCAACCAACGTTTAGGGAAAGTATATCCCAACTGAATATTCTTTATTTTCGGGAATGTATATCCTAACATGACACTATTCAAGCTCAAATAATCCGAGCTGACCAGGAATCGGGATGACTGTTTCTGGTTAGTGTCATCCGAAGCACAGAGACGTGGAACGTTTGAATTCGGATTTTCCGGAGTCCATGCTTCCAAAACATCTTTATGGAAATTGGTTCCTGCACCGTCACCACGATGCATCAAAGCTTCATAAGTACCATCATACAACTTACCGCCAAGTTGATAAGAGAACTGTACGGAAAGATCGACACCGTAAGCATTCAACTGTGTACCGAAACCACCGTATACTTTTGCCAAAGTACTGCCTAAGTCAGACTGTTTTGCTTTTGAATAATCATCAGTAGTGTTATAATCACCATTGTCCGGATCAACATAATATAATGCTTTACCGTTATCGTGGTCAACGCCTGCATATACCGGCAAGTATGAGTTATATAAAGAACCACCGATACGGTAAATAGCATTGCTGTATTTTATACCGCCGTTATTTTTAGCTGATTCTGCAAGATCGGTAATCTTATTTTTATAATGAGTTGCATTGACATTAGCAAGCCATTCTATATTGTTATTTTTGTAAAGTACTCCGTTCAAATCGATCTCTACACCTTGGTTCACAATTGAACCTACATTCATCGGAATAGTAGCGTATCCCATGGAAATAGGCACAGGTTGGTTATAGAGCAAATCCACCGTTTTACGATTAAAATATTCAATTGTACCATTTAAGCGGCTACCGAATAACTCGAAATCGACACCGGTATTGAATGCATACGATGTTTCCCATGTAATATCTTTATTACCTTTGTAAGTGAACGATACTGCAAAATCACCGTTACTGTCTGTTACTGAATATTGGTCGGCGTACGCATAGTAGTTTCCAAGATTATCATTACCCTGTATACCATAACTTGCCTTAAACTTTAACATGTCTACCCATTTTGCATTATACATGAAGTTCTCTTGGCTGATGAGCCATGCAAGACCTACACTTCCGAAGTTACCCCAACGGTTGTCCGGATGGAAACGGGAAGAAGCATCGCGACGATAAGACGCACTAAGGAAGTATTTACCATCATAGTCATATTGAATACGGCCCAAGAATCCCATTGTAGTATATTCATTCGTAAAAGAAGCCACCTTAGGAGGAGATGCAATTGCATTGCTTAATTCACCGATAGTCGGATTATAAATTTTAGTATTGCTACCTTGTAATTCCTGTATTTTCAAATTATATGATTCGTATCCTGCCAAAACATCAAAATTATGTAAATTTGCAAAAGTCTTTTTGTAAGTTGCAAGATACTGCTGATTGATTGCAAATTCCCGATAATGAGCCACATAAACTGCTCCACCGCTACTTACGCTCGAACCATAAAATGGATTTGATAACTCATTGCTGCGCTGGTTACGTACATTAGCACCGATATTGGCTGTAATAGACAACCCTTCTATCGGAGTTAAAATGGCATACCATTTACTGTTGATTACATCTGTATAAGCATTTTGCTTATCCAAGTCCATTGTTCCCAGGGGGTTACCCGACATACTGGGGCGGACAAAGTTCGTAGAAGAACCAAAATCATAAACAGTCAATCCGCGTTCGTCCACTTGAATGTTTCCGTCTGGATTACGTACATATACAGGATAAATCGGAGCAATCATATTGGTAAGCTGGAACAAGTTGCCGCTTGAGCCCCATGTAGTTTGTCCGCTCGGGGATTGTATATTATAATAGGTATATCCTATATTAGCACCGACTTTCAACCATTTTTTTGCTTGATAATCAGCTTTTGCACGTCCGGTGAAGCGTGTAAAACCCGAACCGGGAACAATACCGGAGTCATCCAGATAACCCGCTGACATGTAGTAGTTTATTTTATCGGAAGCACCTGCAACAGATATATTATACTCCTGACGAAGATTGGAATTACCAAATGCTTCATCATACCAATCATCCGGTCTATAATAATATTTGCCGTCAGAATATCCCAATGTAGCATTAGGATTGAGTTTGAAGTTTGTACCTATCAGTTTTTCTCCTTCAGGAACTGTATATACCAAATAACCGACACCACCATTTTTATCATCCAGCAAAGCCGCGTCGGCAAAAGCATAAGCTTCTGTCATACTGGAACCATTGTATGCTTTTGAGTTATACAATGCACGATACATTGTTTCATAATACATACCCGGATCTGTCATTACATCATAGGTAGGCACTGCACGACGATTAGAACCCCATTTGGCATCTACAGTGATAACAGCTTCTTTAGAATCTCCCTTTTTAGTAGTTATCAAGATAACTCCGTTGGCACCACGGGCACCATAAATGGCATTTGCAGCCGCATCTTTCAATACGGTCATACTTTCAATATCCTGCGGATTGATAGAAGAAATACTTCCATCAAAAGGAATACCGTCCACTACATATAGAGGAGAGTTGCTCGCACTCATGGAGCCGATACCGCGAATGCGGACAGTAGCAGCGCTACCCGGTTGTCCATTGTTGGCAATGGTTTGTACTCCGGATACCTGGCCGGCTAATGCATTCGTTACATTGGAAACAGAACGCTCGGCCAGTTTATCGGCCTTTACCGTCGATGCAGAACCGGTAAACGACGATTTCTTGGCAGTACCATAAGCTACTACCATCACCTCATCAATCATCTGAGAATCGGATTTAAGGAATATTTTCAGGGACGGCTTTATTGCAACTTCTTGGGTCTGCATACCAATAAACGAAATTTGCAAAGTCTTTGCAGAACTAATCTTATTTTAAATTGCTTATAATTAGTT
>ERZ779892.2696-NODE-2696-length-13468-cov-2.522031_pt1 | contig 13468 bp, 7 predicted proteins | sample MGYA00511552_ERZ779892 | MGnify/ENA primary metagenome ERZ779892 (study PRJEB29588, sample SAMEA2154561) | human gut metagenome | biome: human gut; feature: human-associated habitat; material: faeces | place: Denmark | collected 2008/2010 ... | reverse complement strand
GGTACATCAGCTTTAAAAGATTTTATTCCAACGCGTTGGGTCTGGAAGATTGGATTCATGTCTGTTCCGTGAATATCAATATCCGAACCAAGCATGGTGCCGAATCCTGTTTTACGACGATAAGATGTTCCACCGATAAATCCCCAGCTACCGGGCTTATATTCCTGTTCGGGAATCCATGCTACGTTTGCAGCACGATCTTCAAAATATCTTGGAGAACCTAACATTACATTTATTTCTGTGAATGGCACAGCTTCATCTTTCAACCGCGAGCCTACCAACTGGAACTGAATCCGAAGCATATCACGCAACTTGTTATCACCAGTCACAGCAACAGCTTCCAGCAGATTCTCTCCACCCACAAACGGTACATCAAACAAAGCATAATTATCTTCTATCTTTTTCTTCCCCAGACTCTTGTTATTCACAAACAGCTCTACTTCTTCTGCATTAGAGAATACAGGGACGGATTGGACACATTCTTTCTGTGCCGTATTCACCACTCCCCCACGACTTTTCCACTCCCGATTACCAATGACAAGTATCGGACGACGTGACAATGCTGCCTTATAGAACCAATAAACATCTTTCTTCTCTCTGTTTAATCCGACAACGCCTTTATTGTTTACATGAGGAACAGCATCGACACGGGATTCGGAATAAAAATCATTCAGATTCCACAGACTGGAACCGGCAATAAACGGACGTTTCATCATTTCACGGAGATAATGTTTATGATACACCAAACCATATTCCTGTGAGAAGTCGAAACGTTCCGGCTGGTACGAGTGAACTCCCGGATCCACTCCCGGTCCATATTCCGTTACCATCAGCACTTTTCCTTTGTATACTTTATGGGCACGATCGAGCAAACGCTGGAATTCATTGATATCCGGTTCATACCAACCTTGATACAAGTTCCATCCCTGAATCATCGGGATTTCGGTCAGATGAGCGTCTTCGTAGTATTGAGGCATATTGTGATAAGCCATCATCGTATATCTTGAAGGATCTTCCTCACGGATGGTCGCCTCCAAGGCACGGGCTACTTTTTCCGTGAAACGGTAGTAATCTTCCAACTGTTTGCCTTCGGTATAGGGACGGCGCAGGAAAATCTCATTCATATAACCCCAAATCATTACAGAAGGACGGTTGAAGTCCTGACGTACCATTTCTTTCGCCATCTCAACGGAATTATGCAGGAACTCTTCGGTTTCTGTAACAGCATTAACGACGGGAATTTCAACCGAGGTCACAATGCCCAATTTATCACACATTTCCATGATTACAGGATCTTGGGGATAGTGTGATACACGCAGGTAGTTTCCTCCCATCTCCTTCAACAGCAATATATCCTGTACGTGCAATTCGTCACGCAAAGCATTTCCTTTCTGAAAATAATCCTGATGGCGGGCAGTTCCGATCAGTTTGCGTCCTTTGCCATTCAGGAAAAAACCTTTTTCCGAATCAAACTTGAACCAGCGTAAACCTAACGGATTCACCACTTCATCCAGCAAAGTACCCTTTCTTTTATCAAGAATACGGGTATATACCATATAGCGATAAGGATCGTCTATATCCCACAGACGAGGAGAATCTATTTTTATCTTTTTGGAGATGTCCGTCTTCGTCTCACCGGCTGCCAGTTTTACTTCTGCCTGCGTCTTTTTCACTTCCTTGCCATCCGCATCACAGATTATATTCTCCACCCTGACTTCCGTAGCCTGGGACATATCATTCGTCAATAGCGTAGTGATTTCTACCGAAGCAGCGGAGTTATTCACTTCGGGGGTACGGATATAAACTCCCGACGAAGCGTAATCATTCGTTGCAATGTGCACCGGATTCATAAACTGCAAATAGACGTCCCGGTAGATACCGCCAAAGAAAGTAAAATCGGCAGATAAGGGAGGAATATTAGGGTTATAGACATTGTTCACATAAATGGCAAACAGGTTTTCCTGTCCATAACGCAAATGGGGAGTGATGTCAAAACAGAAACGGGTATATCCTCCTTTGTGCTCCCCAACGAACTGACCGTTCAGGTAGAATCGTACTTCCTGATTGGCTCCTTCAAAATAGATCACAGCCTGACGTCCCTCCTGGCTTTTATCTACAAACAATTGTTTCCGGTACCAAGCCGGCCCCCGGTAAAATCCCGGAGCTTCGTCGTCTGCATCTTTATTATTCCATGTGTGAGGTATATTGACCGTCTCCCATGAAGAATCGTCACAACCAGTCAGTTGTGCTTCAAACGGAGATCCTTTTGTAAATTTCCATCCGTCGTTGATGGTGTATACCACGCGTTGCTGTGCCTGCGCCCATCCCACAATAAACAATAGAATAAAGATATAGAATAACTTCTTCATAATCTATGTATGCATCTAATTAAAACTTTATTTTTACCTCTCTGCCTGTGTAGACACACTCTTTACTCTCAAGAGCAGCACCGTCAGGCAGATATAACTTCACACGCATTTTTACTTGTTCCGGCATACCGGGATAACTTCCTTCACGTAGCCCAATCGTCAATGTCCGTTCCGAATCTTTCCATTGCATCGGTACTTTGGAACATACGCCGTCTTCATAGCGGTAGGAGTCGCCTTCGTCCTCATACCATAAGAAAGAGGTGTCCGCTCCTCCGTAAATACGCAATTCCAATTCACGGTCGGGGTATTCCATCGCATATTGCTTCACTTCTGCCAAGGGCAAAATAGAACCGGCTTTTACATACAGGGGAAGGATGTCGAGAGTATTTGTCTGCATTTGTTCTCTTCCTCCTTCAAAGACCTTTCCGGTCCAGAAGTCGTACCAATATTTGCCGTTGTGTTCCGGCAGATAAACACTGATGTTCTTTTCTTCCGATTGCGGATGAAATACCGGGCGTACCAGTAAAGAAGTGCCGAACATATAGGCGTTATCAATATCAAAAGTCCGGGTATCTGTAGTGAAATCCATTGCCAAGCCTCTCAACAAGGTATAGTTATTGGCTGTGACTTGGTGAGACATCGAGTAAATGTAAGGCAACAGACGGTAACGCAGATGGATATATTTCACCTGATTATCATAAGATGGTGTCCCCTTTTCACCGAATTGCCAAACTTCACGCGGCACATTCGTGCCGTGAGCACGGAAGACAGGAGTAAACGCGCTGAACTGGAACCAACGGGAATACAACTCTTTATAATCATTACTTTTCAGTCCGTCGGGATATTTTGCATCCCGTTCTGTGACAAAGAATCCTCCCGTATCGGAAGTCCAATACGGAATACCGGACATAGACAAGTTTAAGCCGGCAACCAGTTGTTTGTGCATATTCTCCCATGAAGCCGAAACGTCACCCGACCATACGGCTGTACCATAATGCTGTTGCGAGGCAAAGGCGGAACGAGTTAGGATAAATATACGCTTCTGATCGCTCTCGGCGCGCAGGCGTTGATAGAAGTCCTTTAGCATTTCTAAAGAATAAGTGTTCAGATAACGGTGGAAGCTACCCAGATAAGTATTACCAGCTGATTTAGTCTTTTCTTCCTGCTTCAACTGTGTGAATCCATCCCGGAAAGATGGTTCCGTTGCATCCATCCACCAAGCATCCACACCCATATCATAGAGTCCTTTCTTGAGGTATTGCCAGAAAATATCCCTCGCGACAGGATTGTAGGCATCAAAAACCTTATAACCCGCCCATGTAGGTTCGCTAAACAATGCACCGATAGAATCCAAAGACTGATAGACAGCCGTTTCCGGTCCGAATCCGGGCCATACGGAAAGCATAAAGTGAACATGGTGCTGTTGATGAAGCTCCTCAATGACCTGTCGGGGATGATTGAAGTTCGCCGGATGGAACGTCAGACTATTCCAATGAGGTTTATCTCCCCAATATTCCCAGTCCTGCACAATATTATCCAGCGGAATCCCCCGTTTACGGTACTCTTTTACGACAGCTTTCAATTCATCGAACGATTTATAGCGTTCTTTGGACTGCCAAAAACCATATACCCATTTTCCGAACATCGGCACGTCTCCCGTCAATTTCCGATAACCGGCAACGACTTCGTCCATATTCTTGCCATATACAAAATAATAGTCGGAAGCATCGCCTACCTCAGAAGTAAATGAGTATCCTTCCTCCGTGTCTTCAAACTTTGTAGAAGAATAATTATCCCACAAAATACCATATCCGTTCGTCGAGATAAGGAACGGATTGACTATATCCATATTTGCCTGCAACAGTAGTACGGATTTTCCACGATAGTTCATGATTCCGTTCTGATACTGCCCCAGACCGTAAATAGCCTCATCATCAGTAGGAACAAAGCGTTGGGTTACTTCGAGGCATTGCTCACCTCCGGCAACCGTTCGTTTGAAGTGTCGTGCCTTTTTAGCTTCTTTCTCTTTCAGTAATATTTTTCCTGTCGATACTTCCTGAAAAGTGAAAGCCGCATCGGCTTTATCAAAAGCAACGGAAAGCTCACGGGTAGAAAAGATCAGTTGCCGCCCTGTATCTTTCCATTTATAATCTTTGAAGGCTGGCTTTTGCGAATCGACAACCAATCTTTTTGTTACCAGCGTGTCACCTTCGGGAAAAGACAGAATCCGTACGCATCCCTCCGACATAAACTCAATTCTGTATTGGATACTGTCGGATACGAAAGCACATCCTCTGCTGTCTTCATGAACCGTAGAGGAACACCCGAAACAGGATAGTACGGATAAAACTAATAACCAATTATTCAAACTCTTCATCAATACATTTATTTGACTGTGTAGATGGTATAGCCTAATGATAAATTACGGACAACGACATTTCCTTTTAAATAGAAAGTAGGCATATTGAATCCATTTACGATATTATCTTTATACAGTTCCACTTTTGCACTTTTCCATTCTCCTGTATTGTCGGTACGTATCCGGGATACAATTTTAAACGGCTCTTTCGGTTCGCGCTGTGTGGACGAACGTATAAAAAGAGATTCATTTCCTTTGTCCAGGTATTCAAAATAGAGATACCCTACATAGTTATTCATTTGCAGTTTGGAAACCAATTCTTTGGGCAAAGAGATAGAAAGCGTTTCTTCGGCACTGTAGCCACCAGATTTTCGCTTTCCCTGGATTTTCATGTCTGAGTCACGCAAACGCATCATCTCAAGCGCCAAAGCGGATTTGGCTGTCTTGACATCATTTTCTATTTGTGACAACAAGCCTATCGCCACCGGATAACGCCCCTGGCTGATTAACAATGCCGCCTTATCGAGGGAACGATGACAACCGGATACGTCCATCTTTGTCTTTTCCAGGAAACGGGCTTCTTTTCGCAAACGGAAAAGCATCAAAGGCAAAGTTAGTCCACGTTCATCCGCCTGTTCACCTTTGAACTCTGCCGCATATTTTAAAGTGGTACGCAATTCGCGGTCACCGTTTTCAATGGTTGGCTCTATTTCGTGTCCTTCGGTATAGTCACTCCACGAAGCGATAAACATCATGTCCAGCCTGTCTTTCTCCGCCATACAGAATTTCCACATACTTTGATAAGTTTCTCCATTATTGCGAGGGATATAATAGAAATGTCCGCGTCCCCAGCCTGCACATCCCCGGTTATCCATTCCCGGCATGGCAAATCCCGACTTAATGGTATAAGCAGGATTGTTACTATGCCAAATTGAATCACGGAAAGGTTTCATAAACTCAATAACATCATCCTGTGTGGCATAATTATCCCATTCAGCATGTGCCTGATCTCTTGTACGGACACGGGCAGGAAGCCATGCGGTCGGTATTTCCCCTACTTCTTTCCAGGCATCCATATCATCACTGCGGGTGACAGGAATGTATTTATCGTTTTCCAGTTTTCCCCAATCCGCCCAACGACGTAAGGCAACGGGCTGCTTCATTCCTTGCGGAAACTTCACCAGTGATAATACTTTCTTGTATTCATCCACTTTCGCTCCAGGACCGAAATGATAAAAGACAGGTATTCCCTTCACCATAGGAGCAGTCGGACCGGTAAAGACACTATCTACTAAATATTGGTAACATTTAGCCATATATCCGGTCTTTGCCTCACGAGTATTAACTTCCGGATAAATCTTCGTAATCCAGTCATAATACAACCAACCGTCGCACCAGTTCACACCGATCTCGAAGTTATACTTCGCTGCCACTTTCTGCATCTCACGCAGCAGAATATCATTTTCGTGAGGCTTGAATCCCCATTCGATGAAGAATCCGTCTATCTTGGCAGCTTTTGCCGACAATATCTGATATTCGATATAATCAGGATCGAGATTGGACTGCATTCCGACTTGGGGATAGGCCACTGCCGCTATCTCATGTCGTCCTTCACTGTCTATCAGGTCGGCATTATAACACAGGGATTTCCTTCCCGTACTTGATTTCTCCGTATTGGCATACATCTCCCAACGCCCCAACTTTCCATCATGTTGCCGGGTATAACGCACACCGTGGAAGTCAGCATACACTTTCTTTCCGTTCTGCGCCAAGGCCGGTAATGAGATGGATACCAATAAAAAAAGAAGAAGTTTCCTCATTGTTCCAAACTTAATTATTCAACTTATGTACTTAATCAATCTTCCACCATACTTAATCAGTCCTCACTCAACACGAAATCATGCTTTTCCGGATAACTGAAAAGATTGTCTATCATCCAACGGCCTTTATAAATCTTGGCTCCGTCCATTTTGAAAAGTTCTTCTCCCTTCTCATTTACAAGTCCTTCAGCCCACCACTCTTCAGTCGGTTTCAACATCAGGATTCCATCCGGTCCGTTGCAGATACTTTTTATATCGGCTATGCTGTATACTTTTTCACAGGTCGGAACATCCGTAGAAATATCAAACTTATAAACTGCCGAAGCCGCTGTCAACCATAATTTATCTTCTTCACCATACACCGGGAACAAATCATGTCCTCCAGATTCCTTGTCGAAGGTATATATACGTGTCTGATTAGTAAGTTGCGGATTATTCCGATTTCCATTATAATTCATACGGAACAAAGCTGTTACACCCGCCTGTATAGTAGCCGTAGCATAGATACATTCTCTTTCCTTATCCCAGACTACATTATGGGCATTACCCAGTTTTATGGTATTAGCTTTCATTCCTAATACTTTTACCGTATCTACGACAAAGGTATTGATTTCACCGGATTTCGACTCTGCCGTAACGATATTTCCATCTGGCAAAATTTCTGCAGAATGCGGGTTCTGTCCACAGTTTGCATAAAACATTAATTTATGGTCTGACAAGCGAATTAAAGCTACCGCCCCACCGGAAGCAGTCATTAGAATATAGCGTTTATTAAATACCGGTTTTACTTCGCTCGGATTAATAAACCAATCCTGATGTGCCGAAGGAACACGAGCAGTATAAGGGTCCCAACTCCATACATTACGTTGGGTTTCTGCATCTCTTATCACAATAGCACGTTTTGTTTGCTCTGCCAAAACATATGCCTTTGCGGGAAGCTGAAACGATTCATTTTTCACAATTGGAGCTGCGTCGTCATCTGAACAAGCACCTAAAGCTATATTAAAGCCTAAGAAAAGAGCTAATAAACTGATCTTCTTCATTGTAGTAACTATTTCAAATTATATTTTCTTTTTCTATCAAAATCTCAATAAACTATCCTACTCATTGCTTGGCATCATAATAATCAATCAATGGATATACAGCCAAGTTCAGTTGTCGTACATATGAGAGGAAAGACTCATAGGGTTCATATTCCAGCGAAACGATTCCTTTATTTGAGGCACTGCCATCCGAAGCATAACCATCGTTGTATTCAAAATGTACCCATCCAATACAATTCTGAGTTTCAAGTAAGCGAAGACAGAAATTCTGATGAAATTCTCCTCTGTTCTTTTGTGTACGGACAAGCCAACCACCGCCTTCAGTATTTGCATATTTAACCCCTTGATAACTGGCATCCTCTGCTTTCGTATAAAATTCTGATACCAGAAATGGCTTCGCACCATGCTTTCAAATTAGCAAAGAAGTCGGTTTCGGGTTGCCAACGTCCATAGTAATTAATAGAAACAACATCACAGTAACGGGCACAAGCTTCTACCACTTTCTGGTTATATTTGCTCCAGTCATGAAGGCGCGTACCTAAGATCAGATGCTCCGCATCATGGCGGCGAACAGTTGTTGTAGCTAACTGATAATAATAATCAGATACAACTCCACGAAAGTCTTCCTGATCTTTCTTGCTTATTGCCGCCGAAGAAGCAATCCCTCTTTCTTGCATAAACTTCTCCGCATAAATCCGGGCAGCTTTATAACGATCGGGCAAGGATAGAAAATGCTTCAAATCAATTCCCTTTACTGGATCACCATTCTGGTAACTTGCAAACGGCAATTCATTATCAAGATAATATCCGACAAAATGTTTATCACCTGCAAACAATGCTGATTTCTCCTGTACAAGATTATCAATATATGCTGCAAATGTGGGTTCAAAAAGAAGGACCAGACGATTATATTTATCATCATCAAAAGCATATCCCAAATTCTTAGTCATATCCCACATAAAAGTGCGGAGTAGATACAGCGTTTCCGCATAAGCTATTTTCTGTGTCTTCGGAGTCAACAGATTGGCACGTACCGCTACGGGAAATGCTTCAATACGGTTTGAGCCATATGAGATATAGTTTATATGATTGTCCGCCAACATTTTACCAGTCACCTCACTCCATCGGACCTCACTTCCATATTTTGTACTGAAAGCTTTCTGGTGAGCTGTAGACTCCCCTGGACGAACATGCTGAATTCCGTGCAAAATAACAGCTCCATTATCTGGATCAAGCAGGTAAGCTCGTCCTCCACAATAGGCAACCCGGAAGAACCCTTCTTTTCCTGTTACAGAAGAAGGTTGTAACCCGACCCGTCCTCCCCATGCAGTCCTGCTATAATCTCCCGAAGGAGCGTATCGGTTCATATTATCAATGATACGGGTCTCACGGGAATCTGCAGTAGTCCACGACTGAAAAGTCCCATTCTGCCACTTTCTATACTCTACATTCAGATAAGTATACTCATCTGTTGGAGTAGTAGGAGTTTCTGGTTCTGAAGGTTCTTCTGCACTGCCAGAACAACTTATTGCGAACAATAATATCAAACTGGCTAAACAAAAAGAGCAAAAATACCTGTATGTATGTTTTTCCATATTACTTTCAGTTAATGTTAGTATCGTGTACGAGACATTCATCTCGTACACAACAACCAACCTCTTATCCCTATACAATCCACCTGTTTCAATACATTGCGAACGGGAGCATCTTTACTTCTTTTGGGGGAATTTGATTTCAACAGTCATTACTCGGGCAGTCGCATTACTAGAAACCAAATCTTTAGGTTCCGTTATATTAATAACTTTCATAACTCCAATTCTTCCTCCCCCTGCCGCAGAAGAACCTCCTGTGCGGAAGGCTATAATATTTCCAACAGCAATAGGATCCAGCAGACTTTGAGTTATACTACTTGAAAGAATTTCTGAAGAAATAGAAGTCACAGTTGCATTCTCATAATCGAAGTTGGATAATATAGCAAAACGTGTTAAGTTTTTCACTTTTATAGCCGACAGTTTGCCAGTAGACCCGGAAAACTCACTATCCTTTCCTGTATTATCCATAGAGTATAAGCGAGGAGAACCTGCAGCTCCAAAACAATAGAACTTAAAGTCTATATTCTTCGCATTAGCCTCATTAGCGATTGCGTAATCAACAGAATATGTTTTCAAATCATTCAAAGACACCATTCCAAATGCATCCGGATATTTCTCATGTGCATTATTAGCAAGAGGCTGGCTACCGACATTTAGTGTAGCAACATCCATATTAACATACGCTTTCACATAGCCTGTTGCTTCTTTACCTTCTCTTCCATCAGAGACTACTACCTTAAGTTTTGAAGTAGCTTCGGTAAAATCTATTTCCGGAGCATAATTCAAAGTATGCTCTCCACTTCTTGTTTCACGTAAGGCCTCAACTTCCGATCCATTTTCAATACGATAAATTACAACCTCGTGCACTCCACGTACTGACTCAATCTGCATAGATACTCCTTTTTTAACATCAGTACCTGCAAAAATTGTGGATTCTGTTAAGGTCAAAGAAGGTCCAGGGATAGTTTTATAAGTTACAGGCAACGTTGAAATCGTAATATAACCATAGGTATCTTCCGCTTTTACTTTAAAACCTCTGTCGCCTTCTTTATAATTAATCATTTCGTCAAACGTGTACTCTTTCTCCCCACTCAAATTTATCGTTCCTTTCACTTCCTGTCCACTAGCTGAAACCAAATACATTTCAACTGTTTTCAAACCAGCCTCCGAAGTTATTTTAAATGTAGTACGAGGAATAGTAGGATTCTCATCCATTTCATCATAGATAATCTCTTCCGGATCAAAAGTGATAACCGGACGTTCTACCACATCAGTCACAGATATGGGCAGTGTTCCTGTGATAGCATGATTCAGTTTATCAGTCGCTTCAATAATAAATGCCTGATAATTTGCATTATATTCTAAGTTTTCCGACAAACTATAAGAGTTCGGATTAAAAAAATCCGTGACAGTCTTATACTCAACAGTACCCTCTACAGTCTGGATTTTCATCGTTACGCTCTGCAATCCAGCCTGGGACTTGATTACAGCTACTACTGGCAGATTGTCGACTTTATTCAAATCAACATCCAATTGTTCCATCGGAAATTTGATAACAGGAGCAGACGCATTAGGATCAATGCCTTCATTGTCGTCGCCGCAAGCTACTAAGTTTAAACAAAGCCCGATTAATAAGATGGTATATAATTTACGAATCATAATAAACTCATTTTAATGTAATACTGATTATTTCTGGTAATAACAATATTTCTCGAAGATATGAATGACACCATTCGTCGGCAAAATATTACTAGTTTTGGCATTACGCTGAGGTGATTTGCCATTACTACCCGTTTCATTCACCAAGATCTTGCCTACGGCAGCCTGCCACGGATTCTTCCAGACAGACATTGTCATCAATCCCTTTTCTCCGGGAAGCATTGTCAGAACAAACATAGCTTCCACCTGCAGTTGACCATAGGAACTGTATTCACCATCTACAATATGGTATAAAAGCATATTTTTCACCGTTTCTTTATCACAGTCCGTAATAGAGGCTATCCCCGGAAAGGCATTTTCACGGTATGATTGCATTGCCGTATTATTCAAAGCCAAATAAGTGTATTTATTTTCGGTTTGAGTATAATAATCCTTCAAACCTGTATACTCTATAGCAGTAGTAAATTCAGAGAACACATCCTGATGATCCTGAAAATACTCCCAAGCTGTTACATTTACATGAGGATCATCTATTGATGCTTCATAATCATAATTCTTCTGCAATTCCAAGTCACACCCAGCTAGCGCAATAACGCTCAAGCAAAAGAAAAGCGTTCTATATATTGTCTTTTTCATCGTTTCAATCTTTTTAATTGTTACCATAATATGCATTCTGAGTTATCTTCGGATTCTCCAATATGTGAGAATAATGAATCGGGAACAGCTCATTTCCATCCTGACTCATGCCATTAATAGGCTTCATCACTTCTTTCCATTTCCCTGTACGTAACAAGTCGAACCAACGACGGCCTTCACCCACTAACTCTACCTGCCGTTCACGCAGAATATAATTAATGACTTCATCTTCCGATGCAAAACTAAGTGCAGTAGGAGTAACCAGTCCGGCACGGTCACGTACTTTCTTCACTAAATCCAGAGCTTCTTCCCATTTTCCTAAACGGGCACGTGCTTCGGCCTGCAATAACAACATATCCGTGTAGCGATAGATAGGATAAGCAACCTCACAAGTCTTATTTAATGAGTTACTAATATCACCGGCCATATATTTACGTAATTCGTTTCCATTCTGATAATCTTTCACAGTATAAGCTTTACGCAAATCACCCTGCATATCCGGTTCATTGAAAACACTCATCAACTTATCCGACAAAACGGCAGCACGGTTACCAGAGCCGGAGAACCATTGATACATATAACTATAACCATTGGTTCCCACTTCATCCATATTAAAATGAATCAGGAAAATAAACTCTTTTGTAGAATACTCATCATTTTCCGGAGTATCATCCGATGGCTTGTTATTCAATTCCTCTGTGAACATTGTATGCCAAGTTTGAATAGAGGGTTCAAAATCTACCAGACGCCCTTTGGAAGATTTTATATCAGCCATCTTATCAATGGTCTGATCAGCCAAATTATATTGCTCTGTCCACATATAAACATCAGCCATGATGGCCCAAACGCCACAGATAGAGATACGTTTGCGTTCGTAATTTTTGTTACGGTTAATCAGACTCTCCGCTTTCTTCAGATCCGGAAGAATTACATTATCAATAATATAATTCTTATCTGTACGTTCCTTGTAGATAGCCTCCGAATACTTTTCAGTAGGTTCTATAAACAAAGGTACGTCTCCCCAAACACGGATAGCATAGAAGTAAGCCAAAGCACGCAAGAACAAATTCTCGGCTTTGATGTTGTTGATTTGCTCGTCGCTTACCCCGTCGCGCGAGAATTTTCCTTCGTTAATCGCCGTGAGTGCTTTATTACAGCCCAGTATCGCGCTATATGCGCTCGACCAAAGGCCCATCGTGCTGGTCGAAGTATAGTTCCATGCCGGTTCCATACGCATACGTCCTGTATTGACCGGGCCTACCATACCGTTGCCGCACATCACATCGAATGTCAACGGGAACGATGCCCCATACCACGAGATGACTGCCCGATAGTTACCCGCCGTCGCTCCGTCGATCCCTTCAAAGGTCGACAGAGCCAATTCGTCTGACTGATCCATAGGCGGCTCCTTCGTCAGGAAGTCCTCGCAGGAAGAAAGAGCCAACGCTAAAACTGCTATCGATAAAATTATTTTTTTCATTGTAACAATTCTTTTTTAATTGATTAGAAAGTAATATCCACACCCACGATCATCGAACGGGTCATCGGGTAACTGATGATGGTAGCACCCGAGGTTCCGTGTTCGGGATCCCAGTAGTTCATGTTGTGGAACGTATAGAGGTTCAATGCGCTGGCATAGATGCGAACACCGCTCATCAATGCCTTTTTGGTCCATTTCGAAGGCAAGCTGTATGCCAGCGTAATATCCTTGATACGCAAGTAGCTGCCATCTTCGAGATAACGGGTAGAAATAGCAGAGCTGTTGCTCGAATTGTTGTAAACCGGTTTCGGCAATACATTGGTGTCGCCCGGTTTCTTCCAATAATTCATGGCGCCTTTCCAAATGTTCGAATCGCCGTAAGAGCCGTCTGCTTCGAACAACGAACGGTCTTGGTTCAACACCTTGTTACCATAGCGGGCTTCGAGCTGAATGCCCAGCGATATGCCTCTCCAAGAAAGCTCGGTATTGAAACCGCCCGTCCACAGAGGT
>ERZ779892.2684-NODE-2684-length-13508-cov-4.488293_pt1 | contig 13508 bp, 9 predicted proteins | sample MGYA00511552_ERZ779892 | MGnify/ENA primary metagenome ERZ779892 (study PRJEB29588, sample SAMEA2154561) | human gut metagenome | biome: human gut; feature: human-associated habitat; material: faeces | place: Denmark | collected 2008/2010 ... | reverse complement strand
TTATTTATACAATTATAGATATATATATTTATAACAAGTGCTATAATTGCAACGACAACAACCATTATACCTCCATCCTCCGAATAAGAGGCTTTATTTTCCATCTGTGGTTTTTGTGGCGGTGTTATATGATTTAGCTCATAATTGTTTCTCTTAATATCGTTTTCCACTTCGCTTATTTCATTATTCAATCTGTTTCCAACACACTCGATATAATATACATCTCTAAGATATGGAACTAAAAAATCTCTCTTGTATCTCGCCATACTTCTCCTCCATTTAGTACATATTTTCTAATGTGATTTAACAAACACTCCCACCCACATTAATTTTAGTCTCTCTTGTATTACACTGCTAATTTACAAACAAATGGTCTCTCTTTTTGTAATAAACATTATTTGCTGAGACCATTGCAGAACAAAATATTACACACATACCAATGTCTATCGTATATTGCGTTATAATATCACCACCAAAATCTGTGCCCACTATAATCATTGCCAAAATCTTGGCTAAGCAATTTAATGCTGCAACTACAATTATAGAAACCAAGTATTTTTTCCAAGCGTTTTTCTTTTTTTGAAGCATTTCTCTCCATATATAAACAAGAAATACACTCAAAATAACATTTAAAATCACAAATACTATATCTATAATTTTTGCACTAGGATAAAATCCATAAAATATATATTGCTCTCCACCTTCATCAAACATTTCTATGATAGTTCTTGCAGCATTTCCTAAATTAATAAGTATTGAAAGCAAAAATCCTGCATAGACCAAGAAATTATGCCATTTCATCGGCAGGTCCTGCTGTCCGTTATTCATATACATATTTACATTTGGATTTATCTGCTGCCCCCGCTGCGGATATTGTCCGTTGTTTATATACATATTCCCATTTGGGTTTATCTGCTGTCCCTGCTGCGGATACTGTCCATTGTTTATTTGCATATTTCCGTTTGGATTTATCTGCTGTTGCTGATACGGTTGCTGCTGGTACGGCTGTTTCTGTCCGTTGCTCATTTGCATATTTCCGTTTGGGTTTATCTGCCGTCCCTGCTTCGGATACTGTCCATTGTTTATTTGCATATTTCCGTTCGGATTTTGATACGGCGGCTGCTGGTATGGCTGTTTCTGTCCGTTATTCATTTGCATATTTCCGTTTAGATTTCCCGATTGTCCCTGCTGTGGGAACTGTTGCTGCTGATACGGCGGCTGTCCCTGCTGTCGGTTTTGATTATTCATAATGTTATTATAATTTCCTGCCTGTATTTTTTTTGCCGACTCAATTCCTAATCTGCTGCCACAATTAACACAAAATCTTGCACTTTTTTCATTTTCATATCCACATTTTAAACATCTCATGTTTTATTACCTCCTTTTATCTTATGAATAGGCATTTTGAAACTATCATAAAACTTGATTAAATTGTGCAGATATAACACAACATATAATTATTTTCACAATCACCTATATCTTATGAAAATAATCCACTTAAAAGCCACCCACCTATACCGCTCAGCGAATCTGATATTGCCTGCTGGATAAAATAACCTAAAATCCTGCCAACTATCAGACTTACGATAAACAATACAATGTGCATTACCAATATCTCATACAGTTTTACAGATGGCTCTCTTTCAAGTACTTCAAAATATCCGTATAAAAAGATAAAGTTTGTAAACATAACTATAGGTATCACAAGCAACATTACTATCAGCATTATTATTGCTCCAATATCTGAATTAAATATCTTTACGACATACATCATTGCTATAAAAAATATTACATATGCTGTAAAAAGTATTACTCCAGCCAATGTCTTTACTGCTATTACCGCATAGGTCTGTATGAAAGTTATATTTTCATGGAACAGGTATTTGCTCACGACAAACATTACTCCTGCAACAAGCAGCCCCCACAAAAACATCCCAATCAGTATCAGTATGGCATATTTCATTACACTATTGAGCATATCCTGAAATACACTTCCAAATATCTGATCCTCTAAATTTGCTCCTATTATCGCACACGCTATAAGCAGTTCAATCAATAAGACAAACATTGATATGCCTGATATTATAAGCGACTCAGCTATTGAGTTTGAATTTCCAAGATTTTTTACGGCATTTAACGGTGACCTGAATGTATCTACTGCTGTAGACAATATTCTTTTTCCAATTCCCGATGCCATCTGGGAGATATTACCCTGATTTCCATTTGGCTGCGGCACCTGATTCCAACCGGAATAACATCCGTTTATCGGCTGCTGTCCCGGATACCCTCCCGGATAATTTCCATTCGGCTGCTGTCCCGGTGCTCCTCCCGGATAATTTCCGTTTATCGGCTGCTGTCCCGATACTCCTCCCGGATAGTTTCCTCTTATCGGCTGCTGTCCAGATACTCCCCCAAGATGATTTCCGTTTATCGGCTGCTGTCCCGGTACTCCTCCCTGATTATTTATTTTCTGGTTCTGTTCTTTTTGTTTCTGCATATAATACTGTTTTCTTAACTGTTCCTGTTCTTTTGCGAACTCAATCTCACGCTTTTTGCTCTGCTCGCAGTTACATTTCTCACCGTTTTTTAATTGCTTTCCGCAATATCTGCAAAATGCCATTTTTATCTCTCCTTTCCGTTTGCCGTTCATCGCTGCCATGCTGTCAGCAATGATTACATTCACTCTTTTTCTTATGTTTATCTAAGCTTATACAGGTTGTCCTCATTTCCCATATACAGCTCCTCTGCTGATGAAAGATAATATTCCTTTTCTCTTTCAAGCCTTGCTCCGTTTCCTAGAAATGTTCCATTTTTTGAATAATCCACTACACGATACTTATTTAATGCTCCTACATATGTTATCTCGCAATGCTTTCTACTCACCTGTGCATCTGTTATCGCATATGTGCATTGTGTCGCATCCCTGCCAAATATCACCTTTTGGTCACTTGGCAGAGGTATCAACTTTCCGATATGCGTTCCTCTTATACATATCAAACCTCCCTGTTTATCCTCAGATAAAGCAAGGCTTCTTGTCACCTGCATTGTCAATATATCATTTTTCAATTCAATCCCCCCTATAATATTTTTTTGATTTCTTCCTGATAGCGTCTGCTTATCGGTAATACACTTTCACCTACTTTTATCTCTGTTCTCGAACTTCCCGTTATATATTTTTTGTTTACCAGATAACTCTGATGACACCTTACAAATCCATACTGTTTAAGCATTTCTTCAAGCTCGTTCATTTTGGCATAAAAGCTTATACTCTCGCCTTTCTGGTATATTTTTATTTTTCTTTTTTCGCCTTCAAAATAATAGACTTTATCAAGAAGTATCTGCTCTTTTTTTCCATTTACCGATATATGCAGGCAGTTTGTGCATTTCGACCGTTCTGTCATGTACCTGCCTATTTCATCATCTAGACGCTTTTTGTCTACAGGCTTTAATATGTATGAAAATGCCTTATAAGTATATCCGTCAAATATATGCTCCGCAGATACAGTTATAAATATAATATCCACATCAACATTGTTTTCCCGTATATATTTTGCAGTATTCAATCCGTCATATTCCGGCATATTTATGTCTAAAAGCAACAGGTCAATGTCAAATTCTTCTTTTTCTATATCATCAACCACCTGTTTTCCCGACATATAATGTACTACCTGTGCATCGTCATAAGAAAATATTGAATGTATCACTAAATCATGTATCTTTTCTCTATACTCTCTGTCATCATCACATATTCCTATCCGTAACATATCCTACCTCATACTTCACCCTGACTGTTCATCCTCCGCACCAGTTTTTTTGCGTTACCATCCACACTGTAAATGTGAACAATAATGCTTTGCTTTTGCGGCTGATAACTTTATCCCAGTTTTATTGCTTCATGTCTTCCTGCCATATACAATATTGTTCCCGGTGCAACACTTACATACTGACCTTTTATTGCTTTTGTTCCATCCGAAAATTCAATTCCATTTGATGAATAATCTATAACATAATATCTTTGCTCTGTACCGTTATATCTTATTCCACAATGTCTTCTGCTTATCTTCGGATAACTAAATACAAGTGTCGCACACTTCGGATCTCTGCCGAGTATCACTTCATCTCCGTCATTCATCACAAGTTCAGAAGAACTGTATTCTCCCTCCATTCCATATAAACATCCAGATTTTGGAATCATGCCCGGTGTAGGTTTATATCCTACCGGCTCTGGCTCTGCACCAGTGCCTATATCTTCACCTGCTACTGTCATATCTCCTGCATAATTTTCTGATACAAAATCCTCTGGTGGCATTCCCGTCATATAATGCTTTCCGTCTTCACCAACATAACCATCCGGATTTGGTGTCGGCGGTGTAAAAATTTGATTTTTTCCATCATCATGCTGTGGCGGCATCGGCGGGTCATATGGATATTGTGGATTTATCGGCTGTGGCGGTATCGATGGTATATGTCCAAAATCCCATTCTTCCTCTGACTCCTCCTTTTCCATTTCAGGTTTTAATGCCGTCATAAAGAGTATTCCTGCTACAATGAGAAACACTCCTGCCACAAGTGTTACATATACACCTGCTCCCGTGCAGTTGCTCATTATTTTTGACACGGCATATTTGCCTACACCGTCTATATCAAACAATCTTGCATCGACAAGCGTGATACTTTTTACATAATCGTCTATCTTGTCCCATATCATTCCCGGTATCATAAATGAATAGATAAGCCTTGCAACAACAGTCACTGCTCCCGTGGCTATCATTATTATCTGGTTTGTCTTTCCTGTGACAGCAATGACTATAAGCGATGCTACTGCCAAAAGTACAGGAATTAACAATAATATTGCCATAATCTTAAATACATTCTTTACATCACTGTCACTCAGCTTTTTTGCCGATTTTTTAGTGGAAGTGCTTTTTTTAGCCGTCGATTTTTTTGCCTTATTTTTACTTTTTGAACTTTTCTTTTTCGTTGTTGTCTTTTTGGTTGATTTCTTTGTTGACTTCTTTGAAGATTTTTTCACCTTTGCCGATGCTTTCTGTGCCGAGAGAATACCTGTATTTTGTGCACTCTTACTGCCTGATTTTTTTTCACCGGCTTTTTTTGTTATTCCCTCTATATCGTCAATCTCATCATCAGCAGTAAAGAGCCATTTGACTAACATTATCTGTGAGATAGAACTTCCTTTGTCTTTCTTATCAATCTTATCATCAAATTCTTTTACCTTATCATCCCATTTACTTGTATTTTCTTTGTATTTGTCTATGACTTTTTTATCAACCTGTGCCTTTTTTGCTGTTTTTGAGTCCTCGTCTTTTGCATACTTATTTATCTGTACTGCCGTTTTCAGATATTTTTCTCCCGAAATGCTCATTGACGGCAAAAACAGTGATATTATTATGATTATCATAAAAACAGCACCGACACACATCTGCCATTTAAAACCTTTTTTCTCCATGTGTACCTCCTAACTCAATTCATCAATTCTTTCTAACACCGTATATGACTCCTGTATCCTCTTTGTCCTATCAAGTTCCATGCAGTCACACGCCAGTTTTATCCACTTTTTTCTGTCACGGAGCTTAAATCTGTGTTCTACTTTTATCTTATCTGTTCCGCTTTCAAGTCTTTTTATCACATCCGGTGCTTTCTCTAATGTAAGACAATGATACATTGTCGCACCGACGGCATATATGTCCGTCCATGTCCCCTCGTTGCCTGCCTTGCCCGATTTTGCCGTCTGATATTGTTCAGGAGCGGCATAATCCGGCTTTAAGAATGACGCCGTAAATGTCATTTTCTTATCATATATATACTTTGCCGCCCCCATATCTATAAGAACAATCTCACCGTTTTTCTTCCTTATTATGTTTGCAGGTGATATGTCGCAATGTATCATTTTCCTTTCGTGCATATTAGAAAGTGCTTTTAATACCGGAACAAATATCTCTTTTATCTCCTGCGTATCATACAATTTATTTTTTCTCTTTCTAAGCTCTCTGCCTATGCTCTCCCCCTGTATGTACTCCATTACCATGTATGCAGTATCATTTTCAAAAAAGGCATCGGTTACCGTCACGATATTTTCAGTGTGTATAAATTTAGCTGTCATTTTTATCTCACTGACAAAGGATTTAAGTCCGTATTTAAACGGCTCAACCATGCCCGAATGTCTTATTGATACATAATTTTGTTCTCTCTGAACCCACTGTTTAGGAAAATATTCCTTAACGGCTACATTTCTCAAAAGATTTATATCTTTTGCAAGATAAGTAATTCCAAATCCGCCAATCCCTACGATACCTAATATCTGATACCTGTCATTTAAAAGAGTATCCGCAGGCAATATATCATTTTTATCTGTATTTCCATTGTCGATATGGAATATTATGTCTTTTTCGCCCCAGACATTTTCTTTTATGCAAAGCTCATCTTCCTTAATATCAGTTCTGTCTGCCGAAATACATAAAACTTTCCTGTCAAGCACAATCCCTGCCGACAATATCTTAAAATCAATGTCATTTTCTTTTGATAAGACTGCTATATCCGAAAGAGCCATGTCGCTGTCATCATTAAGCACGAGCAAAAAGCATTTTATCTCCAGCACACTGTCCCATGCTCTCCATATCGTATATGTATCGCTTTGACTGAAACAGCATCCCAAAAGCCATCTCTTTTCTATGACCGCACCCTGACACCATTTTTGAACTTCTCTCTTTATGGTTTTGTTGTCAAATCCACATATACTGCATACCGTGGCATCGTCGGGCAGTTCCTCAAAGCATCCCATACAAATCTTTGTCTTTTCCATATCAATCCTCACTGTGCTGTTTTAAATATTGCATTGCGGCCTCTTCTCTTGTAATATCAGGTATTGGCATTATCTCAGGCATTGTCTTTGGCAGCACTGCCCCGGCAGCCGGTTTTTGCGGCTTTTCTCCCGGCAGATACTCATGATAAAGTTCATAATACAACTCTGCCATTGACTGGTATCTGTCCTCTATCTGCACATTAAGACCTTTTAATATAGCATTTGCCTGATAATCTTCTATTTCTATATTGAACATATTAAGAGGTATTGTCTTATCTTCTGCGACACGCTCATAAGCTTTTTGCAATTTTATCCCCGTCAGCAGATAATACATTGTGGCACAAAGACTATACACATCTGTCCACGGTCCCTGATTTCCGTTTCTGTCATACTGCTCTATAGGTGCATAACCATGTTTCAGAAAAATGGATGTCTCCTGTCCTGCTCCACTGTGTTTTGCAGCTCCAAAGTCTATCAGTTTTGCCTTAAATTTGTCGTTGAGCATAATATTGTCAGGACTTATGTCCCTATGTATCACACCAGCCTTGTGCACGCTGTTCAATGCCTTAATAACATCTTTTAAAAGTTCAAACAATATATAACTCTGTAAAACTCCACCTGAGCTTTTTGCAAACTGCCTGAAATTTATCCCGTCTATATATTCCATAACTATATATGCCGTCTTGTTTCCGTAAAAGAAATCCCTTACGGAAACTATTCCCGGCATACCATAAAATTTTGAGAGTGTTTCTGCTTCTTTTATATATCCCTTAAGACCGCCAAGATAAGCAGCCTTTTTTGTATTTACCGTAAACACATCCATACTGTATGTACTATATTCCGTGGAATAGGTTGTCGTCTGCTCTCTCTTTGCCACGCCTTTTGGAAAATATTCTTTTATACACACCTTTTTACTCTGGTAAAAATCCCATCCTATATAGGTAATGCCAAAACCACCTATTCCTATGACTTTTCCGACAAGATATTTGCCGTTGAGTATCTCGTACGGTGGCATACCATTTTCCGGCTGTTGATAATCTTTTAATGAAAATCCGCATTTTGGACATGGCACACCGGTGTTTTCCAATAACTCCATACATCCCATACAAAGTCTGTTGGGGTCAACAAGTGTTTTGTCCATTCTTACCACCTCCTCGTATCTTTAATTAAAGTCACTGTCATCACTTACAAACTCATCAGTGCTTGAATTTTTCTTTGTTTTTTTCTTGTCTGACTTTTTACCTGTAGTTTTTTTCTTACTGCTTCCGCCCAAACCCGAACTTTTTCCTTTCGACTTATCCGATTTTTTGCTGCTGTCAGGCTTTGGTGCCGCAGGTGCAGGCGGTTCAGTAGGTGCAGGGGTAGGTGTCGGTGCACCGAGACTTACCACAATACTTACTTTTTTAGGAACTTTTTCCTTTTTAGAGATATTTTTGTCTTTGCTGTTACTGTTATATTTTTTTCCTGACTTTGGTTCCTGGCTTATTATGTCACCCTTAGCAACACTTTCGCTTATAACCTGGTCTTTTGTCGTAAGTTTTATCTTGCACTTATACTTTTTATTCAGCTTATCTATAACAGATTTTGCCTCATCAAGATTTTTGTCCTTTAAGTTTGGCAGTTTGAACACATACTTGTCCTTTTTGCCCCATGATATATAAAATTTAAGTTTGTCTATATCTTTTGATGAAACATCGCCGCTCTTGCTCTGTTTGAAGCACTTGTCTTTTGAAGCCGAATTGTAGTCATATTTAAAACTTATGTCTGATGTGACACCTGCATTTTTAAGGTTTGTCTCTATCTCACTTTTTGACATTTTAGTCATTTTTTCTATGGTGACTTTCCCGGCACTTCTGACGGTCACTTTTACGACTTTGTCATCCGGAATATCTGCTCCCTGTCTCGGCTCAGTGTCCTCCACTTTCTCGCTCTTACAGGCTTTATCATATATATATGTAACTTTTGCCTTGCAGCCTGCATCATCCAGATTTTTCTTATATTCTTCCCAGGTGGTGTTTCCTCTCTGATATGCTGCCATCTTTTCAACATTTGAACCGGAATTGTCACCTCTGTTTTTATTTATGACTCTGTTTGCAACACTTACACCTGCAAATACCGCACCTGCACAAACAGCCATGCTGCCTGCAAGTATTGCTGCCCTCTGCCATGCCGCCATCGCCATAAACTTCTGCTTCAGACGGTTTCCGACCGTGTCCTGGTCGTCCTTTACTTTTGGCAAAATCCATTCCGGCTCATATACCGGAACGAAATTTTTGCCATCGAGTGCCTCCATGAAATCTTCCGCACATTGAAGCCTGAACTGTGGCTGTATATTAAGGCAGGTCATTATGGCAAATTCTGCCTGCTCCGGAATATTTATTCCGACCTCCGACAATGTAAGCAGCTTATCCTCCTGTGTCCTGTCATTTGCAGGCTGGGGTTTTGCACCCGTCAACATTCTGTAGAAAAGTGCCGCTACCGCATACAGATCCGTATATGGTCCCTGCACCGCTTTTCTTCCATACTGCTCGATAGGTGCATAACCCTCTTTGAGCACGATCGCCGTATTTTCATTTTCAACACGCTCGGCATATTTTGCCGCTCCGAAGTCTATAAGTTTGATAACACCTTCGTTTGTAACAATAATGTTGTCAGGTGCTATGTCCCTGTGTATTACACCACGCTTATGTATTTCTTTAAGAGTGTAGAGTATCGTAAGCACAACTCGTCTTGCCCAGTCATACTCCACTCTGTTGCCCTTAAGTTTAAGGATATGTTTTACATCCATTCCTTCAAGGAACTCCATCACGATGTAACCGGTGTTGTTTTCCTCAAAGAAGCTGTAAACCTGAACAACACCTTTTACATCCTGCAGGTTTGCTATACTTCTCGCTTCTTCGAGGAAGTGACGGAGACCTATCTTAAAACGCTCATGCCTTACGCTCTCTGATATTACCGATACAGTGCCCGTAGTTCTCTCTCTGCCGGAAAGCTGCTTAGGAAAATACTCCTTTATGGCGACTTTGCATTGCAAGAGGTTGTTCCAGCCTATATAGGTATTTCCAAATCCACCTGAACCAAGCAGTTTTCCTACTATAAACTTTCCCTGCAATACCGTACCCGGCTTGAGACACATATCAGCATTGTATTCTATATTTAATTTTTCTTTACAATACGGACAGATATCCTTTGCATTGTCAGCTATCTGCCGCATACAGCTATAACAAAATCGCATATATGTTTCCTCCCGAAAGATTTAATAGTTTCCATTAATATCATCTTTACCCTGGCTACCTGTAGTATTCTTTTTACTTTTTCCACCATCACCTGATTTTCCAATTAAACCGCCACTGCCGCCGTTATTGCTTCTTCCACTACCACCACTTGGTTTTGTAACTGTTTTAGGTTTCCTTGTCACTACCGGTTTTGGCGTAGGTTTCGGCTCGGCAGAAATCTTAAGCCTGTCACCCTGCTTAAAATCAGTAACATTTGACTTTCCGTTTACCCATACTTTTTTGACGATATAATTGTCAGGATATTTTGTTCCAAGTGATGCACCGGCATTTGAAGCATATCTTTTCAGTTTTGCAACAGTAAGTGAACTGTTTATTGATACATGGTTTCTGACCGTGGCAAAAAGCTTTCCATCACCGTTTTCAGAATCATCATTTCTTCCGTCATAGCCCTTTTCATTTTTAAGACTTTTAGAGAGAACTTTTACAATAGTTCCCCTGCCATATCTGAAACTTACATACTCACTTGAATATTTGTCCGATGACAGTGTACGAAGTCTTGCCCTGTTGCCTGTTTTATGGTCTTTAGGATTTTTGCTGTAGACAAACTTAACTGACGATATACTCTTTCCCTCAAATGTACCGTATCTCTTGCAATTTGCTTTCGACATTGTGTAATATGCACCGGTATGGTATATAAACTGAATCTTCTTCTTTGAAGTATCCATTCCGTTTATCTTTGCAGTCTGTTTCTTTATCTCGCTGTCAGCTTTCGCCGTATCAGAAGTATATTTCTTTCTTATCGCATCAAGGTCTATCGTATTTTTGTCATATATTATCTTTGACAAAGTTCCGTAAGCCTGTGTATCATCACCCTTTTTCAGGCTGACTCCGTCAGGTATATAACTCTGCATATATACATCTTTAGATACCTTTATACGCTTTTTGACAGACGCACTTTGAGCCCATCTTGTGTTGGTGCAGTTTTTAAGCCATTTTTCTGAAAATGTTACATTCTTCGTACTTGCGACTATGACATTTGCATATACCGTCCTGTTTTTCTTTATGTCTGAGTTCACTTCATCCAAAGTTCTTCCGTCCTTAAGCACATCATTTGTCATATCATTGTATTCAAGTACCGTACCCTCGGCATTGTTTGGGTCATATCTGTACTCAACAGTCCTGTTTTCTTTTTTCAGACCAAAATCAGTCCACTCTTTATCAAAATCAGCAAGCGTCATGTCACCGCTTTTTACTTCGCTGACAATCTTAAATTTTTCCTGTGTCGCACCCTGGTTGCTGCTTCCTCCGTCATGCAGTCCTTTTATCACAACTGCGCCTCCGGCTATAACAGCTACACCTACGACTGCGACAAGACCTTTCACCCATATAGGCATTTTTCCCGTATCACGCTTTGAACGCTTTACTTTGCGTCTCTTTGTATCAGAAGAATTAAGTTCTTTGTAAAACTCCTGTGCAGTCTTTGTCCTGTCATCCTGATACACATTTAAGGCATTCATAAGTGCGTTTTCCATCGACTGGCTTATACCTGTGTTTAATTTTGACGGCTCTGTTATCTCATCAGATAATGCTCTGTCTACAGACTCAGGCGGCACTTTTCCCGTTATCATCCTATACATGACTGCCGCAAGAGCATAGACATCCGTCCACGGACCTCTTTTTCCCTGGCTTCTGTACTGTTCTTCCGGTGCATAGCCCTGTTTTAATATGATGGCAAGACTTTTTGAATTTGCTGTTGTTACATATCTTGTTGCACCAAAGTCTAACAGTTTTACTTCACCCTGCTCAGTTATAAAGATAGTTTCCGGTGCTATATCACAATGGATAATGTCTAATGGATGCACTTTTATAAGTCCGATAAGTATCTGTGATATAAACTGTTTTGCCTCTTCAGGTTTATATACCTTTCCCGTATCAAGAACTTCTTTTAATGTTGTTCCCACAAGGTACTCAGATATAACATACCCTGTATCATTTTCAGCTATACAGTCATAAACTTTTGCAACTCCCTGTGTATCGGCAAGCTGCTGTATCTTGTTTCCCTCATTTAAAAATGTTTCAAGACCATGTGAAAACTGTTCGTACGCATCTCCTGAATATATGGTGACTTCACTCTCTCCGTCAGAACGGGTTGAAAAGTCACTCGGAAGATACTCGCTTATTATGACTTTATGCTGTGCCTCGGCATCAAATCCGAGGTATTTTACCGTATATCCGCCGTACTCCAACGCTTTACCTACGATGAACTTTCCTCCGATAATAGTACCCGGATCCAGATAATATGATTTTTCCCTGACATTCGACTGGTCATATCCACAAGCCGGACATATTTTGTCGTTGTCAGAAACCTGGTTCATACAACCCATACAAATTTTCATAGCGTTCCCTCATTTCCGTATATTTTTACACAATGTATCTTAATCCTGTCTGCCAATTTGCAAGTCAATCTAATCTCTAGCTTACAAGTTTTACTTTATTTTTCTTTGCGTTAGCAGAACACTTCCATGCTTTTGCTGTATATTTAGTTGTACCTAAGATAAATTTGCACTCAATTTTTTTTACAACACTATTAAGATTTCCAACTATAATATAACTTCCCTTTTTCTTTCCATAATCTTTAAGCCTGTAGCTAACAGGAGTCCATTTTTTTCCATTAATCATAAAGTAAACATTACCAAGATTTTTCATTGCAAAACTGTCAATCTTAATCTTTAAGGACTTGCCTTTCTTTGAATATGTCGCCGTATATTTAATCTGTGGAATTTTAGATTTCACCGTAATCTTAATCTTATTTTTTCCAATGACATATGTGACAACAGCCTTGCCTGAAAAATATTTCTTCACACTTATCTTTCTGTTCTTTGCATTTACAGAAAGATTTTTCTTGTATTTTGACGGCACTGTGATTTTTTTAACATTAGGGCTTGTTCCAAATACTCCCTTTGAAGTAGCAGAACTTCCCCATGCAACCGTAATTACAGACTTATAAACTATCACCGTAAATTCACATTTAACAGTCTCATATCCATCCGCTGATATTTCACAATAGTAGGTGTATTTTCCTATTTTTGCATTTTTAGGTGTCTTGTAGCTGCTCTTTTCAGACAATGATTTGTCACTGCCTTTTTTGTACCATTTATAAGTACACTGAGTATCTGTCTTTACAGTTACTTTTAAATTTAATGCCGTACCGCTTTTTACATATTTGTCAGAGTTGTCATAATTTACTGAAAGTTTCTTATCAGGAGTTTTTGATGGCTCTACTGTAGGTGTCACCATAGGGGTCTGACTTGGCTCTGCAGTTGGTATTCCTGTAGGACTCTGGCTTGGCTCTGTTGGCGGTGCTCCTGTCGGGCTCTGACTTGGTGTTGCAGTCGGGGTCGCTGTTGGCGTTGCCATCGGGGTCGCTATTGGGGTTGCTGTCGGGGGTTCCG
>ERZ779892.2679-NODE-2679-length-13518-cov-4.907747_pt1 | contig 13518 bp, 13 predicted proteins | sample MGYA00511552_ERZ779892 | MGnify/ENA primary metagenome ERZ779892 (study PRJEB29588, sample SAMEA2154561) | human gut metagenome | biome: human gut; feature: human-associated habitat; material: faeces | place: Denmark | collected 2008/2010 ... | reverse complement strand
ATGAAAATGACCAAACGCTCCTCCGGCTGGCAATGAAAATCGGCTGGACGCTGAACGTGGTGATCATGGAAGCGGAGCTGACAAAAGATGTGCGCAGGTGGTATCTGAAACAGGCGCGAGAACAGCAATGGTCGAAGACCATTCTGCTGGAAAAGCTGGCATCCGCGGCGCATCTGGAAAAAACGCTCGACGCGGAAGCGGATACCTGCTATACTGATGACAAAGATATTAAGACTTGCGTGAAGCGGACATCAACTCACAATATCTTCTGGGAAGTTCACTGTTGGGTTGGACAATTGTGGATGCCAAATATGCGGAAGTATATATCAACTCGATTGTTACGACGTGTAAGCCCAAAGATGTTCTATATAATACGATGTTAGTTTAGGGCGTTATTAAGGACTAACTATTAGATGTCAAGCCTGAACTGCATGGAATGGTGAGAAAATGTAGACAGATCAAAAAGGGCATAGCAAAGCAGACATCCAGATGGACGCCTAACTGAGCATATAGAAGAATGGATTTACGCAGCGTTACGATATGACTGCTTGGATTTCTCCATCGCGTAAATTAGACGCACCAATTTCTTTGCCGCATGAGAAATTGCAACATTGTAGTGCTTTCCCTCGCCCCGCTTCTTAGCGAGGTAAGCAGCGAAGGTCGGGTCCCAATGGCAGACATACTTTGTGGCATTGTAAAGAGCGTAGCGCAGGTAGCGTGAGCCACGCTTTTCCATGTGTGAGTAGGCTCCAGACAGAGAAAGCTGCCCGGACTGGTAAGTAGATGGCGACATCCCCGCGTATGCGAGGATCTTATCCGGCGAGTCGAAGCGGGTGAAGTCTCCTATTTCGGCAAGGATCATAGCGCCCATGCGAACACCAATGCCCGGAATCGTTGTAATGGGGGACTGTATTTCATCCATCATGGACTGGATCGCGGTCTCGATGTCTTCAATTTCGGCATCCAGTTCGCGGATCAGGCGGATCGTATGCTGCAATTCCAGAGACTTGGCTGGCATGACAGAGCCGACAGAACATCTGGCAGCATCCCGAAGCGTTGTTGCCATATCTCGCCCGTAGCGGCCTTTGGAGGCGCCGTATAAGACTGCTTTCAAATGCGTCAGGTGCGCTTCGGCAACCTGTTTGGCGCCGGGAAACTCACTGAGAAGTGCGTAAACGGATGCCATGTGCAGTGTTGGAACCAGCTTTTCCAGTTCTGGGAACAGAATCGTGACCAGGCGTGAAACAGACTGCTTCAGCTTCGCCCGTTCAAGAACTTTATCAAAACGGTATCTTGTGAGTGACTTTAGTTCCTCGTTGTGGTATGCTGTGTCTGTGTAGGACTTGAGGTCAATGTCATTAAGATAAGACTGCACAAAGCGCAAGGCAGCTGCCACAAGTAAGCGAAAAGGTCTATTTTTGTGGTAGCAGCCCTTTTTGCGCATGACAAAAGCAGATGTCCAGAGGCCATCTGTAATTACGTAATATTGTAAGTTGTTTTAAGAAAACCGGTATTGGAAAGCTACAGCGGAAACCGGGTTTTGATAACGCTTATATTGTCGCCCCGGCCTAATTGGCGACAGATGCTTAGACAATATTTCAAATATTTGAGCAGATCTGATTTTCCCTTTCAGGAATTGTTTGCATACAAGTATAGCAGTCGAAAAGTTGATTTGCTTTTCCAGTGGGACAGGTATTTTCCGTGCAATAAGCGAAAAGATGCACGCCCATTCTTTGAAAAAGGACGAATCAAGTTTGGTACACCTCGTTCTTGGGTGGAATGGGAGAAAGAACATGGAAATGGGCGTGGAGATCAATTCGAAGGTACACTGGCAACCTTCAACATCTTTGATGTCGAACATAGACTGTATTTATAAAAGGTTAAGAAAAAAGGACGGCAGAAGCCGTCCTAAGGCGCGAATTCAGTGCGCTGCCAGTTCGCAGGTACGTTCGTAGGCGGCAATCACGGCGTCCATGGCAGCGGCGCGGACACTGTACTGCTCCAGCGCGCGGACGCCTGCAATCGTAGTTCCGCCGGGGCTGCATACCTCAGACTGAAGCTTTCCGGGGTGCTTACCGGAGGATAGCGTCATCTCTGCCGCGCCGATCATGGTCTGCGCGGCCAGCGCTAGTGCCTGAGGGTATGGCAGACCGCAGCTTACACCGCCGTTTGCCAGCGCGTCCAGAAAAAGATATACAAACGCTGGGCCGCAGCCGGAGACGGCGCTTCCTGCGTCAATTTTGTCTTCTGGCATCTGCATCAGAAGCCCGGCAGGCTGCAGTGCTTTTTCCAGCGCAGATATTTCTTCCTCTGTAACGGTATCATCCGGGGAAATCAGAACCACGCCCTTTCCAAGCGCGACCGGCAGATTCGGCATGATGCGCACAACCGGGCAGGGGAGTCCCAGTATTTTTTGAATCGTTTCAATCGTAATGCCCGCTGCCATGGAGACAAGCACAAATCTGTCCTTCCGAGTCAAAAGTGGCGCTTTCAGTTCCTCCAGCAGTGCCGGGAGCATCTGCGGCTTGACGCCGAGAAAGATGTAGCTGCAAGATTCTGCGATCTCCAGATTCGTCCCGGCTGCACAGCCGAGTTTTGCGGCCAGTGCTTCTGCCTTCGCGGCCGTGCGGTTGGACAGAAGCATGTCTGCACCGCTTTTTGCCGCAGCCTGCGCCAACGCGCCGCCCATGTTCCCTGTTCCGATAAATCCAAGTTGATAGGTTGACATAAGTTCCTCCTTATCGGGTCTGTCCGTTGCCTGTTACGATATATTTATAAGTCGTCAATTCCCGCAGTCCCATGGGGCCTCTGGCATGAAGCTTCTGTGTGGAAATGCCCATCTCGCAGCCAAGGCCAAACTCGCCGCCGTCGGTAAAACGCGTGGATGCATTCACATAGACTGCTGCACTGTCAACCAAACATGTAAAGCGCTGCGCGGTCTGTGCGTTTTCCGTGATGATTGCGTCGGAATGGTGCGTAGAATGTGCGGCAATATGGGCGATTGCCTCGTCCGCGCTGGAAACGGTCTTGACAGCAAGGATATAATCCAGAAATTCGGTGTCAAAATCCCGTTCTCCCGCAGGCGTGCCGGGAATCAGCTTCTGCGCGGCTTCGTCCAGCCGGAGTTCGACCAGCGGCAGGCCAGCCGCAGCACGGTCGTCCACCAGCCGTTTTTTGAGCATGGGCAGGAACTGTCCGGCAATATCCGCGTGAACGATCACGACTTCCTCTGCGTTGCAGACGGAAGGACGGCTTGTTTTGGCATTTTCGATAATGTTCAGCGCTTTTTCCAGATCAGCGGCTTTGTCCACATATACATGGCAAATGCCGGTGCCTGTCTCGATGCACGGAACGGTCGCTGATTCAACGCAGGCGCGGATCAGTCCCGCACCGCCGCGCGGAATGAGCAGATCGACCAGTCCGTTTGCCGTCATAAGTTCGTGTGCGCTTTGGCGCGTGGTGTCCGATACCAGATTCACAAAAGCTTCCGGCAGGTCGGCCGCCCGCAGGCCCTCGTGCATGGCTGCGACAATGGCTGCAGCGGAACGATACGCTTCCTTCCCGCCGCGCAAAACACAGACGTTTCCGCTTTTGAGTGCCAGAACCGCTGCGTCGGAGGTGACATTCGGGCGGCTTTCATAGATAATGGCCACGACACCCATCGGGACGGCAGTCTTGCGGATCACAAGCCCGTTGGGCCGTGTTACCTCTGCCAGAATTTCTCCGACCGGGTCGGGAAGCTTCGCAACCTGCCGCATGCCATCCGCCATGGCGGCGATGCGGCTTCGTGTCAGACGCAGACGGTCGAGCATGACATCGGAAATGACGCCCTGCGCTGCACGCAGATCTTCTGCATTTGCGGCGAGAATCATATCTGCATTTGCTTCAATCGCATTGGCCATCCGCAAAATGGCCTGATTTTTTTCTTCGCTTCCCAGCCATGCAAGCTGCGGGCAGGCAGCCTTGGCATGCCGTAAGAGTTCCTGCGTCTTCATACGCTTGCCTTCCTTCCTAAAAATCTTGTGCCGATGGATTTGCCGTCGAGCAGTGCGTAAAGCTTTTCAACCTCTGCGCCGTTGGCAATGATCATATCTGTTCCGGCCTTTGTGACGATCTTCGCGGCGGAAAGCTTGGTTTTCATGCCGCCGGTCCCAAGTTCGGAGCCCTTGCCATCGGCAAGACGCAGAATTTCGTCTGTGATTTCGGGAACAAGTTCGATGCGCGCAGCGTCTGGGTCCTTATGCGGGTCGGCGGTGTACAGACCGTCGATATCCGATAGAAGAACGAGAAGATCAGCATGTACGCTGGTTGCGACGATGGCTGAGAGCGTGTCGTTGTCGCCGATACCGAATTCCGCAACGGAGACGGTGTCGTTTTCGTTGACAATCGGGATGGCGTCCAGTTCCAGCAGACGTTGGATGGTGTTCTGGAAATTCTCATGCCGCACAGGGTCTGCAATGTCGTCTGCCGTCAGCAGAATCTGCGCGACCTCTCGGACGGACAGGTGCAGGCTGCCCGAGTTGACATTCCACACGAACAGCACGGCCAGCAGTGCCAGAAGCACGGCAAACGCGCCCGCATAACGCATTTTAGGCTGCGGTTTCATGGGAAATCCTCTCCTTTCAGGACAGCTTGTGTAAGTATTTCAGTGTGGACGGGTCACCGTCTGCAATGACGGTATGGAAGTCGCGGATCAGCTCGTCCAGTTCCATTGTGGACTGGTACAGGTTCTTCTCCGTACACCACACATTGCCGGTTTTCACGGCCTTGAAGTCCGCAAGCAGCGGGCTTTTTTCCAACAGCTGGTCAAGCGTCTGCAGCTCACTGTCGATAGTGGCGTTGTAGATCATCACGTCCGCGTCCTTGGCTCCGGCGTAAAAACTCTCCATCTGCATGTTGACGGTGGACTTTGCCGTATCGTCTGTCAGATCGTCAAAAATGTATTTTCCTCCTGCCAGACTGATCATTTCCGCGATATAATCCGTGGATTTGCGAACATTTGCCGCACCGTTCGACGTGATGTAAAAGAACGAAACCGTCTTGCCGGCTGCCGGCTTCTGCAGGATATCCACAATGCCGTCCACCTTATCCGCAAACAGTTTTTCCGCCTTGTCCTCGCAGCCGAGCAGCGTACCGTACACCTTGATCCACTCCATGCGGCCGAGTGCGTGCGGCTCGTAGCTGGAACGCTCGACAAACACCGGAATACCCAGCTTTTCGAGCTGCTCCTTGACCTCGGGCGTATGGTAGATCATGGTATTCTCAATAGCAAGATTGCAGTCAGCAGAGTAGATGGTCTCGTAATCCGGCGCGCTGTACTTGCCCGCATAGGTGATCTTGCCGTCCGCCATCGCCTGCTTGGCTTCGTCGATGTACCAGCCGTCCTGCCTGGTGCCGGACAGTGCAATACTGTCCAGCGCATCCAGTGCAACGAACTGGTCCATGACACTCGAGGAGACCAGATAAATGCTGTCCAGCGGCTGCTGCAGCACCACGATATCTGCGTCCAGACCGTCCGGCACGGACGCGTTTTCCGGAACGACCAGATAACGTGCGTCGTCCTTCACGGTAATGAGCGAATAGCCGCCGTCATAGTGATCGACCGAGAAGCACTCTGCATACTCCAAATCCACGCTGTCGGTCGGCTGCATGTCGCTCCACAAGACCGCCGCCTGCGTCTGTGCGGTCGATTGCCGGGCAGTTCCGCAGCCGGACAGACCGCCGAGCAGCAGTGCCGCACTCAGGCACCATGCTGTAATTCTTCTCATTTTGCTGCCGGAGCGATGGACGCAGAGTCAAAACGCAGCGTGTACTCGATCTCGTGCGGCTCACTCATTGCGGTAGTGTCGGCTACGACCGGCATCGCCCAGTCAAAGCCCGCAACCGGAATTTCAAACGTGGAGTGCTCATTTTCGATCACAGCATCGTACTTTTCGTCGTTCACCTTCATGTAATCGTAGTTTTTGCTGCTCCAGATGATCTTAGCCGTCACCTTGCCGCCCGAAACGGTCAGCGCTGCGGGAGATTCCACGCTTGCACGGCCGGAGCCGCCGGAAAGCGTTACGTCAGCGGTGTAGGTGCCGTCTGCGAGAGACAGGCTCTCAGCGGTGGTCATTACGCCGTCTGCCAGTGCGTCTGCCGGCAAGGAGTCCGCGCGGAACACCAGGGTGCGGTCGTACCACTTCTCCTTCTTCTTGCTGAAGGCTGCGCAGTCAATTCCCTCATCGAGCGCCTTAACCGGAACGGTAAAGCTGTGTGTGCCGTCGGCTTCCTCGGTAAACGGAATGTAGTCGGCCTCCTCGGCAGCGGCAGCCTCCTCGCCGGTGCCCATGTAGACGTACAGATAACCGGTACCGCCCATGTGCATCTTAGCAGTCATTTCGCCGTTTTTGACGGTCAGCTCGCATGCGGTAACGTTGAACATGTTGGAGCTGGAATCGACGGTTACATCGTAGGTGCCGTCCTTCACTTTGTCGCCGGTGATCGGCGTCATGCCGTCCTCAACAACGTCCTCGACATCGGTCATATCGGACGCAGAAGCGACCTGAGAGGTGGTGCTGCTGTCCTGCGCGGAGGTGTCCTTCTGGGTGCTGCCGCCGCAGGCGGACAGGAGCATGAATGCCGCAAATACGGCGCTTAACAGTGCTTTTTTGTTCTTCATTGTGGCTTCTCCTTTGTTTTGCGATATAAAAACGGGATTTTGATTTATCTATTTGCTAAAGCAGCAGGAACAGGAGCCAACCTTTGGCTGGGAGATCCAAAAGGATAGGCACCACGGCAGTCGGCCTACCTTTACACGCTGACAAGGGTCTCTTCTGCGTCAGACAGTGCGTGCCACACCGTTATCGCAGGCGTAATCCTTTGGGCGGCATAGCCGTGCCGCCCTCTGCGTAGGCTTTCCGATATGTGTAGCAGTACGCTGTCTGTGAACTGCGCATATTTTGCGCAATAAACGCTGTGGTAACCCGACTGCCGTTCCTTTATAGTCTCAGCTCTCTGATTGCCGCCGTGCTTTCTAAGGGAAAAGGGAAGATTCATAAGAGGGTGGAAAACCGCAGGTTGTCTACCCTCTTATGCGCTCCGCCGCGTAGGCGAGTTCCGTTCGCTTCTCAAGCGCCAAGTTCATTTATCAAACCGATTAAACAAATCAAAATTTCCACAAAAACAGGGCCCGTCCGCATTCCACGGTCCGGACCCTGCTGTTTACTTGATTTACTTCAGGGAATCAATCGCTGCCTGTGCGTGTGCAACAAACAGATCCTGGATTGCCTGCACAGAGCCAAGGCCCTCAACTACGGTGGTTACCTCGAAGCCGGCCTTCTCAAACTCGGTCTTCCAGGAGCCGTCCTCGTCGCCTGCCATATCGTTATTGGCGTGGTCGCCTGCAACGATCATCAGCGGACGCAGAACAACCTTCTTGTAGCCGCTTGCCTTGACAGCTGCGATAACGTCATCGAGGGACGGAGTTGCCTCAACAGTGCCGACAAAGTAGTTGTCGTGGCCTGCGGCCTTGAGGGTCTCCTGCATCTTGGTGTAAACCTGATTGGACTCTGCCTCGGTGCCGTGACCCATGAAGCAGATTGCGGTCTCGCCGTCGTCGTACTCCTTGGTTGCGTCTACGATGGCATTCATAACCTTCTGGAAGTCATCGTCAGAGGTCAGCAGCGGATCACCGAGCACGATCTTCTCAAAGGAATCCGAATAGCCTGCCAGCTCATCCTTGAGGTCGTTGTACTCCAGACCGTTCATCAGATGGGTCGGCTGAACAACCAGGGTCTTTACCTTGTTGTCTACGGCGCGGTCCAGTGCCTCGGTTACGTTGTCGATCTTCTCGCCATCACGCTTGTTTACATGGTCGATGATGATCTGGCTGGTGAAGCCGCGGCGTACCGCGTAATCCGGGAACGCCTTCTGCATCGCCTTCTCGATGGCGCCGATAGTCTCACGGCGGCTGTCGTTATAGCTGGTGCCGAAGCTGACTACGAGCAGCTCGGTATCGCCAATTTCATCCTGATTCAGCGGATCGTCCAAGGAAGCGTCACCCGTTTCATAGTTTTCGTCCGGATCGGTCTGATCCTGCGCATCAGTCTGTGCAGTGGTGTTATTGTCCTTCGTGTCATCCGCAGCTGCGGTCTTACTGCCGCCGCAAGCGGTCAGCATGGACATCAGCATGCCGGAAACGATCAGCATAATGCCGAGCTTCTTCAGTTTGCTTACTTTGCTCATGGTTTTCCTCCTTCATTTTGCCTGCAAAGCGAAAGCGCACACTTTGAAAGAAAAAGGGTACGGAAAACACACAGTCCCCCATCAATATATGATGAAAGGGACTGCCTGAATCAAAAATCATGCGGTATCAGTACAATCAATAACTCGTGACCCGGAAGCAGCTTCCCGTACCAACAGACCGGCAGGTTTCCTGACTTGCGGCTCTTAAGACAATACCGCATAATTGCATAAGAGCGATTTGCGAGTAAATTCTCGCGTACTGACGAGGCGTGGTTTTGCGGTAATACTTGATGTATTACCGTGAAATCACAACGAAGTCAGGACACAAAGTTTCCGCAAAGCGCCGCAGCTTTCATCATGCGATGTTGCCTTAGAACTGCCGCCTTCCCGATACCGCAATATCAGTGACGTAAATGGCAGTCCATTCCCCGCTTACAGTGACGAGATCGTGCAGGATTTGCACCTGCTTCCCTTTTACCCGCTGTCCTGTTCGAAAACATACAGCGGCACCGACTGTTCGCTTATTTACTTATTGCGCGGGAAATTCCCGCATTGCACGAGTATTATACTATATTTAACCGTCAATTACAACCGTTTTCCGGAGAAAAACGCGCGCTTATGTCTCCTGCGGCCGGAAAACCTTTTTCCGCACGATCAGGTAGCACACAAAGTGCGCCAGGATGGTCAGTATCCACGAGATCGGGTAGGACACATACAGGATGAACAGCGTATGCTGCACGCGAAAGACCGTAAAAATCCAGATGATACGGAACACACATGCGCCAATCAGCGAGACGATCATTGGCAGCATGGAATAGCCCAGACCGCGTATTGTGCCCGCGAGCACATCCATCATGCCACACAGGCAGTAGGTGACGCTGATGACCGACAGGCGCTGCATACCGAACGAGATGACCTCCAGATCATCCGAGTAGATGTGCAGCAGATGATTGCCGAGCAGATGTGCGCCGTTGCCGAGCACCAGACCGATCAGTGTGACGATGCACATGCAGCGCACGAGTGTCTGGTCGATGCGGTGATAATTCTTTGCACCGAGATTCTGGCTGGTGAAGCTGATGGAGGTCTGATAGAGCGCGTTCATCGAAATGTACACAAACCCCTCAATGTTGGCGGCTGCCGTGTTGCCCGCAACCGTTACTGCGCCGAAGCTGTTGACCGAGGACTGAATGAGTACGTTCGAGATATTGAAGATAACGCTCTGCATACCGGCAGGCAGACCGACCTGCATGATTCTCAGGAACTTATCCATGTGGAAGTGCAGACGGCGCAGGTCGAGATGGCACATGCCGTCCGATTTTACAAGGCACAGCACGGTCAGCGCCGCAGAGACACACTGGCTGAGCACGGTGGCGATCGCAGTTCCGGCAACGCCCATGCCGAGCAGGCACACAAACAGCAGGTCGCCGAGGACGTTCATCACGCCTGCCGCCATCAGGAAGTACAGCGGACGCCGGGTATCGCCCACGGCACGCAGCACGGCGGCACCGAAGTTGTAGATCATGGTTGCCGGCATACCGATGAAGTACACCTGCATGTACAGCACGGCCTGGTCGATAACCTCGTCCGGTGTGGCCATCAGCGTCAGCATGGGACGTGCGAGCACAGCGCCGAGCACGATCAGTATCGCGCCGCCGATCAAGCCGGTGAGCAGCGCCGTCTGGATGGTCTGCTGTACGCCGTCGTAATCCCGCTCGCCGTAATGCCGCGCGACAAGCACGTTCGCGCCAACCGAAATACCGATGAATGAGTTGACCAGCAGGTTGAACAGCGAGGTGGTCGAGCCGACCGCCGCCATCGCATTGCTGCCCGCAAATTTGCCGACTACGACAATGTCGGTCGCGTTGAACAGCAGCTGCAGCACACCCGAAAGAATCAGCGGCAGCGAAAACAGCAGGATTTTGCTCAGCAGCGGACCGCTGCACAGGTCCATCTCGTAGCTGCGTTTCATTCGTTGAAGCACTTCCCTTCTTGCGTAAAGTTTTCCTATTGCCTATATTATCTATCGGAAGATCGGTGGTGTCAATGGGTGATTGTGTTTCAGGGGTATTCATGGTATAGTGAAGCCATAACAGAATGGCAAATCGGAATTTAATGAGGGCAAAGCAAATGGAACAGATTTTCAATTACAGAGATATACCCACGGATCAACGGCTTGACATATTAAATGCTCTTGCGCAAATCGGTTTTTTCCCGGCATACGGCGGTGTGAAAACAATGCAGCGGATTATGGAAAAGTCAGTTCCGAATTCGGGTCCACAATTCTATTTCGTTCTCCGTGAAAATCAGTTAATAGGGTACAATTTTCTCATTGGTGACACGAGGAAATATAAGGCTTTCCCATGGCTTGCTATCGGCAATATGGATGAACAGAAGTTGACGGTTTGCGAAGAACTGATGAAACTGCAAATTACCTTTTTTCAGGAACTTGGAATGCACGATATAGCAGGTCATTGTATTAGACTCATGGAAGATTACAGAAAAGGAATTGGAAAACGAAAAGAAAGTGATTGCAGATAAAGCAGCATCCAAGGAGGCAATTATATGAAGAAACGCCTGTTATCTGCCGTTTTGGCGCTGGTTCTATGTGCTTATCCCGCTATGGCGGCTGATTTCGGCACGCTGACAATCTCCTCTGACCGCGAGGTCATAGATGATTCTGTACTGTATGAGCTTGCCGCAGCGGACGAACCCAGCACGCTCACCTTGCGCACACCGGACGGTGAAACCGGTTCTCTGACATTTGACGGCACAGAGTATCACCTGCAGCCGTGCGGACAGACCGACGAATTCACCTATTCGGTTTTGTTTTCCGCATACGGCGAAAACACCTATGGTCTCCCCTACACCGAATGGTTTATGGCCGATTCCGACATTGGGCAGCACATTTTTGATCCGGTGACCGAGTGGGATGCCCAGCATATCTGTTCTGTGCCGCGCTGGCGCGACTGCGGTACACTGCGCCTGACCGGACAGAACAAACTCAAGCCGCCGTATGCGCTGCTGACGCGCTTTTTTGCAATCCATCGAGATCGGAATGCTGCCATTTCTCTGGAAATGCAGCCTGCTCTGGGACAGCCCCTGTTCCTTGCATACCATAACGGAACTTACACGCTGACCGAGACCGATCCGAACCGGTTTATCCGCACCGAGTGGACACAGCTTGTGCCGCTGCCGACGAATGACCTGCACACGCTGTCCCTCACGCTGATCAACGCCAGCGGCGAACAGCGCCCGCTGTTTACGTTTCCGCATCCGGTAACGTATCTGACATTACCTTCTATTGTGTAACAATGATCAATCGGAATTGGGAAAGGGGTGCACCGCCATGCTGAGAAAGCTGAATTATTTTTTTAACATCGTTATCGGTTCATTCATAGGAGTTTTCATTGGGTTCGGAATTTATAAGTTCTGGCACTTTAAAACCTATCCAAATTTATATGCCATGCAGTCTGCACCGTGGTACACAGAGTTACTGTTGGATGGTGCCATGGTGGTCGTTGTGGTGGTCGTATGTATTATCCTAAAGCTGATTATTTGGAAAAAGTTAAAGCCATAACTTCATATTTGAGAAAGGAGATGGCAAATATGTGGTGGTCTATTGGTGGTGGAATCATAATCTTTGCGTTAGGTATGTTTATCTTCTTAAAGCCGGGCTTAATATGGAAATTAACAGAAGAATGGAAATCTTATCGTGCAGATGAACCATCTGAGTTCTATTTGAAAGCCACAAAAATCGGTGGTGCTTTATTTGCCCTATTTGGAATTATTATGATTATGCTTCCATTTATTTTGGAGTGACAATTTCAAGTTTGTAAGGAACAGAAACTTTGAAGTTATAGGAGATTAAATATGATTTGGCAACAGGATATACAGGACGCTATTTTTAAACATATAGCAGAACAAATGAAATGTAGTGTAGATGAATTACATTCTGGTGAAACTAATTTTATCATGGACGAAACTGTTTCAAAACGCTATGTAAAAATTCTTAGTGTAGGTGATACAAATGTTGTAACAGTATCTAAAAATATTTATTCGGAGGCTATGAGATGCCTTCGTGGAAAAAACAGAGATGAGTTGTATGAGAGCGATTTTGTATTTGGTCAAACATTGCATTATGTTCCGGATTTAAGTCAAATGTCCATATTACCTTATACTAATGATTTTACATTTGAATTACTGGTTAGTGATGAAATTCAAAAATTGCGAGGAATACATGGTTTCGATAATTCATTATCATTTGACGAAGATGGTAATACTACGACATGTATTGTTCTATATGCAAAGAGAAATGACGAAATTGTTGCATTAGCAGGAGCCTCAATTGTAGATGATGACTTACGTGAGATTGGGATTGATGTAAAAAAGGAGTATCGTAGAAAAAACTTGGCTTCATTATTAGTACATAATTTGACTGTTGCAATAATGGAACAGGATAAAATCCCCTTTTATAGTGCTTCTGTAACAAATATAGCATCACAGGCAGTTGCAATTCGTAGCGGTTATATGCCATTATGGACAGATACATATGGAACTAGAGGTATTTGTTGATAGGAAGAACTGATAACAAGGTGAAATTTCAGTTGACCGAGTTCTTTAGAACGAAGGATTGGTGGATTAGAAAGTGTCTTTTACAGGAAGGGGATTAGATGAATGATCAATTCTTACAAGGGGTAATATTCGATTGGAATAGAATTGATAACGATAGTTATTTAAAGAGAATTAAGGCTTTTAAGGGGATTCAAAAACTTGATTTCAACAAAGCAATCACCTTTTTTGTCGGAGAAAATGGCAGTGGTAAATCAACTTTATTGGAGGCACTTGCCGTAGCACATGGTTTTAATCCTGAAGGTGGAACAAAGAATTATGTTTTTTCTACGCATGATACACATTCAGAGCTGTGTGATGCGATAAGAATTTCCAAAGGTTATCGGAAGGAAAAGTGGGGTTATTTTCTTAGGGCTGAAAGTTTTTATAATGTTGCAACGAAGGAAGAAGAATATGCAGATCTCGCACACCCTTCTGCCAAATATCATGAAAAATCACATGGAGAGAGTTTTCTCGCATTGGCACAGAACAATCTGCATCCAAATGGCTTGTATCTTTTTGATGAGCCGGAAGCTGCATTATCCCCACAGAGACAGCTTACATTGTTGATGCAAATATATAGTTGTGCAAAAGAGGGAGCACAGTTTATTATAGTTACGCATTCGCCGATTTTGTTAGGAATACCAGATGCAGATATCTATTGTTTTGATAATGGACGCATAC
>ERZ779892.2678-NODE-2678-length-13526-cov-2.416153_pt1 | contig 13526 bp, 10 predicted proteins | sample MGYA00511552_ERZ779892 | MGnify/ENA primary metagenome ERZ779892 (study PRJEB29588, sample SAMEA2154561) | human gut metagenome | biome: human gut; feature: human-associated habitat; material: faeces | place: Denmark | collected 2008/2010 ... | reverse complement strand
TGGAAAATCCCGAGTCGTGCAAAAATAACGGCATATGTAAAGTTCAGCGTAAGCTGTACAAAGTACAAAAAGTTTTGGCAGATGAAATGTCTAAAATAACTTTTCAAGACGTTTTGGAAGGAAAATAATATGTGAGCAGATAAAGCATAGAAATGTTTTGTCTGCTCTGTTTTTGTGTATAACAATGCCGTTTATCACATATTAATGTATTATTCTTACTTGAAAGGTGAGGGGTAGTATGATATTTACAAGAAAACATATTGTGATAGCGGTATTATTTGCGGTTGTGGGTATTGCGATTGGTATAGGTATAAAACATTATGAAACGCTGCAGCATCGGTTTACTTATGAAGCTGATAAATCGGTTTCTTCTTTTCCGGTGGTGGTAATGAAACCCGGAGCGGAATTGGATGAGGCAACTGTGATGCTGGAATTGTCGTTGAAAGCGACGGAAAGTTTATCGTTAGGGTATCCTGATCGGGTAAATATGCGTCTGATGATAACCAATCAATTGGTGAAACCTGCTTATTGGGATATGCCATTAGCTCTCTATTTCGGGGAGTATTCAAAAGTGAAGCATCAGCGTTGCATTTTACTTATGGGACATGATTTTCCTTTAACAAAGGAAGAGTTGATAGGATGGGGCGGATTGAATTATTACAGTTATTGGATGCAGCAGGGGCGTGTCGTGTGTGAGTATTATGCAACTCATACGGAATATGATGAAGATGGTAATTTGATTACAGTGTGGAATCCTTTCTAATTTGATGTATTATGATGAAAGTAATAAAATATATAGGAGTGGTATGCATGTTGTCTGTTTTGGCAGGATGTGTGGATGACAAAACGATTGATGAATTCAAGGTGTTGAATCAGGTCACGATAGAGGGGTTACAAGAGCGGTATTCTGTATTGTTATATAATCGTTTACAATGTACGCCGGTCATCCGGACTTCTCAAAATGACGAGAGTAATTTGTCCTACGTTTGGTATGCTTATACTACGACTACCCGTAATGAAGCAGACACATTAGGTCGGGAAAGGGAGTTGGATGTATTGGCAGAACCGTCCATTCTCACCCCTGGGGAAGCCTATACCCTGGCGTTGAAGGTAACAGATAATACAACCGGTGTTTTTTACCGGGAGGAAAGGGAACTTGAGGTGCGTACGCAGTTTACCAAAGGAACTGTTCTTTTGTGTGAAGAGAATGGTCTGGCGGAAGTTAATTTCATCCCAGATGATGAGAGTAATACGGTTCTTGAGGATGTATATGAAAGTGCCAATAAACAACTTTTGGGGAGAAATCCTACCCGGATATTCTCGGTGAATCCGAATGCTTATGCCACTTTTCTGAAACAGGAGTTGATTTTTTGCCGGGATGAAAACGGAGGTGTGGTGGCCAGTCCGCTTTCTTTTGAGAAAATCAAGACGATGAGGGAAGCCTGTGACCATCACTTCGAGGCATCGGAAATGAGTCCGGAATTGTATTATAAAGGGGGTATGATTGATTATATTATTGTGAATGGCATGGTTTGCAAGAGGGCTACTAATATGCAGGCAATCAATTGGGAACCGGGATTGGTATTGATGAACGAACCGCGGGAATATCAGGTAGCCCCCCATGTGTTGGCTGTCGGTTCTAATCCTGTGTTTTTCGATGAGCTGTACGGGCGTTTGATTGTGCACAATCCGTGGAATCAGGGGAGTCTGAAAACGTTTAGTAAAGCGGACAACGATCCGGGGATCTTTGATGGCAGCAATTTGGGGACGGGATTGGAGCTGAAATGCTGGGGTCCTCTTTCAGAAGCAAAGTTGGGAGCCTGGATGCTGTTGTTGAATAAAAAAGACGGCAAATACTGGATGTATAAGTTTTCTTTGTTGAATAACAGTTTCCGCAGCATCAGCAAGACGGAAGTCACTGCTGCTGTTGCACCTCATTTGCATGAAGCAATTGGATTTGCTGCGAATCCGGAATATGAGGATGTTTTGATGTACGCTACGGAAAATGCGGTCTATTCTTTTGCAGTAAATCAGTTGAATGCTTCTACAAGTTCATCATTGGAAGTTCTGCAAAAGGATATGCAGGCCATTGAAAATATGCAGGTAACCGGTATACAGTTTGTGGATATTACGGTGCCGGCTCCCACTGAATCCAATCCTTCTGCAACCCGGATATCCCAACAGGTGCGTTTGGCTGTGCGGGATTTGAACCGTACGGAACGTCAGGGAGGGGTCGTGTTCTACGAAGTGAATTCCACCGGTGGTATTCACTTGGACAGTGTGTTCAAAAAGACGGGTTTCTGTGATAAAGTCATCGATATTAACGAAAAATATGAGTAACGGAATGAAAAGGGTTTTAGCGTTATTGTATTTTGGGGTCCTGGCTATGGGGAGTATATATGCGCAAGGCATTGAATTTTTTCATGGCACCTATGAGGAAGCACTTCAGAAAGCCCGGGCGGAAGGGAAGCAAATTTTTGTAGATGTTTACACTTCCTGGTGCGGTCCATGTAAGATGATGGCCAAGAATGTTTTTACTCGTCAGGAGGTTGGTGACTATTATAACAATAAATTTGTTTGTTTAAAATTGGATGCGGAAAAAGAAAGTTCTCACGCTTTTTTTAAGCACTATCAGGCGAACGGTTATCCTTCCTTTTTTTGGTTGGATGCCCGAGGTAATTTATTGGATACTCGTACGGGTTCTGTTTCTCCGGAAGATTTTATCCGATATGCCGAAGAAGCTGCCAAGTCTGATTTAAGTGCCCGGTTGGAAATTGCCCGGAAACGCTGGGAAAGCGGTGAACGCTCTTTGGAGTTGGTACAGGAATATGTGGTAGAACTCCTCCAACGGATACATCCTGACCAGGTAAAGGATTGTCTGTTAAGCTATTTTTCTACCCTTACGGAAGAGCAGTTGCAGCAGAAGGAGAACTATTTGCTGATGCGGGGATTTATGCGTACGCCGGAAGACGATATTGTTTTCCGCTGTTTGAACCGGTATGCGGATATTTATCAGGGGTATGAAAAGGGAGATGATTTTTGGGTGAATATGTATCGTATGATGGTGCGTGCCGGCTCTGCTAATCTGAAGAATCCAGAAAAATACCGAGCCCACCTTGAAATGGTTCGTAAGACAAAATCGTGTTATGCACCGATGTATTTGGAGATTCTGGATATGGAACGAACCTTGTTTGAGAAAAACTTCCAACAAGGTATGGCTTTGGCCAGGAAAGTAGCAGATAAATATGGCGATAAACATCTTTATTTGTATCGTCAGTTTTTTTATACACTCATTATTGCTGGTTTTTTTGACGATTCTGTAACAGATCCGGAATTAATTGAACAAGCCATCGGGATGGCGGGAAAGGCGTTGGAGCATAGTCCTTGTAAGGAGACGTTGCTTTATCTAGCTGCTGCTCATGCCAAAAGTGGGGATTATAAGAAAGCTTATGAACTGATGGCCAGCGAGCCTTTTTTCCCTTCTCCTGTCCTTTCTACGGCACTTTATCCTTATCTGCATCTTCATGCCATTCACGGGCAATATTTAGATAAAAAATAAGGAGAACGAACTAATGCTTTGAAGACGTGTTTTCAGGAGAAGGTATTTTCTGAAACACGTCTTTATTTAGGGATATTCGAAAAAGTTTGTCCGATCAGGTCGGACGAGGGTGCTCCCTATGTTTTAATTGTAATTTCATAATAGATGATAAAAATTTGGCTGGTACTGTTTTAATCTTTAATTTTGTTTGGCTATGAGCGGTTTATAGATCTGTGCCGCTGTATGAATTCTTTTATTAGAATCGTTTTTGTTTTATGTCTAAATATTTTAGAATCAGAGGAATAGAAGAAGATGAGATTTTCCGTAATTTGTTTATAGATTACTATCCATCTCTGATTTCTTTTGCTTTATATTATGTGGGAGACAAAACTATAGCTGAAGATCTGGTACAGGAAGTATTTGTGAAGCTTTGGGAAACCCGGGAACGTTGGAGTGCTGTCGGTGATTTTTCTGCTTATGTTTACCAGATGGTCCGTTTTAAGTGTTTTAATTATTTGCGGGCTGAAAAAATAAGAAATGAAGCAACGCGTTCTTTTACAGAAGAGGTAGATATTACTGAAATCAATAATTATATAGCAGAAGAGACTTTCCGTTTGGTAATGAATTCAATGGAGGATTTGCCTCCTGCTTGCCGGACAGTGTTTTCTTTAACATTAGAAGGTTATAGTGCTAAAGAAATTGCAGAAAAATTAGATATTGCAGTAGAGACCGTAAAAAAGCAAAAGCAGATAGCCAGGAAAATTTTAAAGGAAAAATTTGGAAAATTATTTCTTTTTCTTCCTGCTGTCCTGTTTTCTTAATTCGTTTGTTTTCCGCTATTTACTTTTATCTATCCAACGGTAAGAGCATTTATTTTCACTTTTAACAATTTTCTTTTACCTCCTTTTTGTTTTTGAAGTGTCGTATAAGTGTAATGAATAAATAAAGCTTCTATGGCAGAGTTTAAAAATTATAAGGAAGTTGCTTTTTTATTGTCGAAAGCTGTCCAGGGACAGTTGACCGAAAAGGAGGAGGAAATGCTTGGAAAGTGGCGACAGGAATTTCCGGAGAATGAACTACTGTATCGTCGGGTTCTGACTTCGGAGTTTATCATTTCGAAAAGTAAACAATGGGAACAGGTGGATTTGGTGATGGCCTATCTAAAGGTACGGCAAAAATGTGAACATCGCTTGAGGCGAGCCCGGTTGTTTCAAGTGACTGCTGTTGCTGTTTCGGTATTGTTGCTGTTGGTTAGCGGGCTTTTTTATTTTGTACTGCGGGATAAAAGTGATCGGTATCCGCTCGGGCTGATGACTGAAAATATTTTACCTGGAAATGCGAAAGCGGAACTGATACTTGCCGATGGAGAGCGGATTTTGTTAGGTGGCCCGGGTATGGATTCGGTATTGGTACAACCTGGTGCTGAAATACATACTGCTAAAGAACGTTTGAGCTATATCGGCCGGCAACAGACCGGGAAAATTCAATATAATATTTTACAAATTCCGAGAGGCGGAGAGTATTCGGTGACTTTGCAGGATGGTACGGTTGTGAATCTGAATTCGGCTTCCGAATTACGTTATCCGGTGCGATTTGCAGGTACTGAACGGAAAGTATTTTTGACAGGAGAGGCTTATTTTCAGGTAGCAAAAGATAAAGAACATCCTTTTGTCGTGGTCACCGGAGAGGCGGAGATAGAAGCATTGGGTACTAGTTTTAATATTTATTCTTATGAAGAGGAGAATCGGATCGAGACGACTCTTGTCGAAGGTGCTGTCCGCTTCGCTGTAGCCGATCAAACGGTTATTTTGATGCCGGGTGAACAGGGGGTGGTTGGAACCGATGGTAATTTGGAAAAAAAGAAAGTAGATGTTTTCCCTTACATTGCGTGGAAAGAGGGAAAGTTCGTGTTTCGAAAACGCTCTCTGGAAGAGGTTATGCATATTATTTCACGTTGGTATAATGTAGAGGCGGTATTCCAAAATGAATCCTTGAAAAAAGTGTCGTTTTCCGGGAATCTGAAACGGTATGATGACTTTGAACATATTGTCAGTATGCTGGAAATGACAGGAGGAATCCGATTCAAGGTGGAAGGGAGAAAGATCTTTATAACCGAAAAATAAACAGGACAGAGTATGTGGGTACTCTGCCCTTTCAAAACGGCAAGCGAGCCGTTTAGTGTTTAACTTAATTGTACAAATTTATGAAAAAAAATGGAACATGTGATCTTCTTATGCCAGGAAGATTGCTGGAAAGGTGTAGAAAAATCGTGTTTTTTACATTTTTCCTGTTTTTCTTGACTTTTCCGATGTTGGCAAGTGCATATGCTCAATTGAGGAAAGTTTCTTTTGAGGTGCAGAATGTCAATCTGGCGGAGATTATTGCGATTCTGGAAAAATCTACGAATTACACCTTTTTGTATCAGGATGAACAGGTAGAGCGGGTAAAAAATCTCACTTTTCATTTTGTGGATGAAAAATTGAGCGATGTGTTGGAAAAATGTCTTGCAGATACAGATTTGGATTATTCGATTGTAGATCAAACGGTAGTATTGAGGCTAAAAGACACAAAGCCACAGGAACAACCGCAGGTAAACAGTCACAAGGTGAGTGGTGTGGTAACGGATAAAAACGGAGTACCGCTTCCCGGAGTGACGGTAATGCTCAAAGGGACGACTACGGGAGTCGCGACGGATATGGATGGGGAATTTGTCCTTGAAATTCCGCAAACCGAACAAATGGTACTTGTTTGTTCCTTTGTGGGGATGGAAACTCGGGAAGTGACCTGGCAGGGAGAAAAAGAGTTAACGGTTGTATTGACCGAAAAGATCGCTGAGATGGACGAGGTAGTGGTAACCGGTATTTACGAAAGGAAGTCCGAGAGTTTTACCGGTTCGGCAACTACATTCAAATTCGAGGAACTGAAGCGTATCGGAGGACAAAATGTGTTGCAGAGCTTGAAAACCCTCGATCCCTCGTTTACGATTATGGAGAGCCGGGATTATGGCTCCGACCCGAATCGTTTGCCCGATATCGAAATCCGTGGCAAGAGTAGTGTGATTGGGTTGAAAGAGGAATTCGGGACCGACCCGAACCAACCTTTATTTATTTTAGATGGTTTCGAGACCGATTTGAAAACAGTGGTGGATATGAATATGGATCGGGTAGCTTCGGTGACTATTCTGAAGGATGCCGCTTCAACGGCTATTTATGGTTCTAAAGCAGCCAATGGTGTGGTGGTGATCGAGACAAAGAAACCGGAGCCGGGTAAATTCCGGGTAACCTATAGCGGGAATTTGTATATATCGGTTCCGGATTTGTCAGATTATAATTTGATGAATGCGGAGGAAAAACTGGAGTTCGAACAGAAGGCCGGACGATATGTTTCGGCTATGGGGAATCCCGACGAACAACTTTTTTTGGATAGTTTATATAATATCAATCGTGCGGAGATTGCACGGGGGGTGAATACTTATTGGTTGGGTGAACCGGTACGGACTGCTGTTACCCATAAGCATAATATCTATGCTGAAGGAGGGGATGAGGCAATCCGTTACGGATTGGGATTTACCTACAATCGGACGAACGGGGTGATGGAACAATCCTGGAACGAGTTGATCGGAGCTAATTTTGATTTGACTTATCGGAAGGGGATTGCTTCTATCAGTAATAAAATGTCTTACGATTATTATAAACAAGAGGATCCCATTGTGTCGTTTGCAGATTTCGCGAAAGCCAATCCTTATTATAGAAAAGATGCGGGAAACGGAAAAATAGAGCGTTATCTGATAGATATGGATACTTATTCGGGAGTTTATCGGGTAGAGAATCCGATTTATAATGCAACGTTGAATAGTTTTAATTTGAGCGAACGGTCGAAGTTCGACAATAAGTTGAATGCAGAGTTACGATTTTTACCGGAACTGGTATTACGGGGACGATTTGGACTTGGTTTGAGCCAGACGAAATCGGATAATTTTATCTCACCCGGAGACCCGGTATATGATAATGTATCTTTCGATAAAAAGGGAGAGTATAAAAGTGGGGTGGGGAAGAGTTTTTATTATGACGGTGATGTTACCCTCAGCTACGGTAAAGTGTTAGGCGAAAAACATCAGGTAAATGCGGTACTGGGGGCACGTATGCGGTCGGATGAGGCAACTTCGGAGGAAAACACTTCACAGGGTTTTCCGATCGGAGATTTTAGACGTCCTTCTTTTTCAAGTGGTTACCTATAGGATGGCAAGCCGGTTTATGGTAAAACAGTCAGTCGTTCGAATAGTTTTTATTTTAACGGCGGATATTCGTTTGATAACCGTTATTTACTGGATGCGAATGTTCGTATGGACGGTACGTCTGTATTCGGTACAAACAAACGCTATTCGGAGACATGGGCTGTAGGGATAGCTTGGAATATACATAATGAAAGGTTTATGGAAAATTGTATTTGGCTCGATCGTTTGAAAGTGAGGGCTTCTATTGGTAATCCGGGTAATCAGAATTTTAGTTCTTATCAGTCTTATACTACATATGTGTTTAATAACGGGAATCAAAATCCATTTGGAACCAGTATGTTAGTGGCGAATTTTGGTAATCCTGATTTGAAGTGGCAAAAGACTCTGGACAAAAATATTGGTTTGGATTTGACTTTGTTGAACAACCGTTTAAATGTAAATTTGGATTACTATGACAAATTGACGGATCCTTTGTTAGCTGCAGTATCGGTGCCTTCGTCAGTCGGTTCGAAGAGAGTGATGACGAATGTGGGGAGCCAGCGGACTCAGGGGGTTAGCGGAACGGTGAAATATTCACCTGTTTATCATCCGGAAGAGCGGATAAATTGGACATTGAGTGCCAGTTTTAAACACCAGAAGGCGAAGTATGAAGATATTGGCAATAGCCTGGATCAATTCAATAAGGAGAATCTGAATACGAGCTTGGTACGGTATTATGATGGGGGAAGTCCTACGGCTTTGTGGGCTGTACGTTCGCTGGGGATCAATCCGTCTGACGGTCGTGAGTTGTTTTTGACCAAAGAAGGTACTTATACGTTTGAGTACGATACGGAGGATGAAGTGGTTGTCGGTAATTCCGAACCCAAATTAGAAGGTGTATTAGGTAGTACTTTATATTGGAAAGGTTTTTCGTTCTCGCTTTATTTCAGATATAGCTTGGGGGCAGATGTGTTTACGGAGGCTACTTATAATAAAGTGGAGAATATTTCGTTGGCTGGCTTGAAAAGCAATCAGGACAAACGCGCTTTGCATGACCGTTGGCAAAAACCGGGGGATCATGCTAAGTTTAAAGGAATTTCACTAACCGAAACGACACCCATCTCTTCACGTTTTGTATTGCGGGAGAATTATATCAAGGCCGAATCCATATCGATCGGTTATGATTTTGAATCGCAAGCAGTACAGAAACTGGGAATCCAGTCTTTGCGTTTACAAGCGAATACGACGGATTTATTCCGTATTTCTTCGATCAAGGAGGAGCGGGGAATTGAGTATCCGTTTGCCCGTTCGTTCTCGTTTTCATTGTCTGCAATGTTCTAAAAATGGAAGTTATGAATAGAAAATATATATTGATAGGATTACTTGTTTGTATAACGGGTATATTTTCGGGATGTCACTCTTGGTTGGATGTGCAGCCGGAAGATCAGGTGACCGACGGGCAGCTGTTCAGTACGGAATCAGGGTTTCGCACTGCTCTGAATGGAATTTATGTGGAATTGAGCAATAATGCGCTTTATGGAGGTGAATTATCGGTAGATGCCGTAGAGATTTTAGCGCAACGGTATGATTTTTCGGGGAATACGACAAATGCTTATCGGTTGGGAACATATAATTATACCATAGATTATGCGAAGAGTAAGTTCGCTGCAGTGTGGGAGAAAGCCTATTCGCTGATTGCCAATTGTAATAAATTATTGGAATATGCGGAAAAAAATGAGGAAGTGTTGACAGGAAAAATGCGGAAAATGATTATCGGTGAGGCGATGGCACTTCGTGCTTTTCTGCATTTTGATATGTTACGTTTGTTTGGACCGGTATATGCTACCAATAAAGCCGATTTGTCTATTCCTTATAATACGGTATATTCAATTTCGGCAACCTCCCTTTTACCGGCTACTCAGGTTGTGGAGAAAGTACTGAAAGATTTGGATGAGGCGGAACGTTTGTTAGGTGAGTCTGATCCGATTATTGAAGAAGGACCGCAAAACCAGGATTCGGAAGATGGGTTGAATTATTATACTTATCGTACACAACGCTTGAACTATTATGCGGTAAAAGCTTTAAAAGCAAGGGTATATTTATGGGCGGACAATAAGGCGGAAGCTTATCGGGAAGCAAAAGCCGTGACAGCTGTACAAGAACAATGGTTCCCTTGGACCGAACGCCGGGAGATTATGGATAATACGAGAAATCCGGACAGGATCTTTTCTTCAGAATTGTTGTTTGCAGCTTATTATAATGCACGTGAAGAGATTTTTACGAATTATTTCAGTCCCACTCTGGAGCCTGCACAAGTGTATTCACCTAAAAAACATATCGATGATTTATTTACTTGGGATTTGCTGGATTGGCGTAACAGACCGATTTGGTTGGAAGGCACTACCCGGGACTACAGGTGTTTCCATAAGTATGAAGACGTGTCGTCGACTGAGGTATGGACTAAGTTGATCCCTTTGATTCGGATGACGGAAATGTATTACATTATTGCAGAGACAGCCACGGATGAGACGGAGGCGTTGGATGCGCTGAATACCGTATTGTTTAATAGGGGAGTGAAAGAATTGGAGGATAAAACACAATTGGCCGGAATGCTTCGGGACGAATACAGGAGAGAATTTTTTGGAGAAGGACAGTTGTTTTTTTATTATAAGCGTTTGAATGTAAAAGTATTACATTCTTATTCGGAAAATGCCGACCTGGATATGGATGCAGCAAAATACGTCGTCCCGTTGCCATTAAGTGAAACCGATTTTCGTTAAAAGATGAGTTATGAAAAAGAATGTTATTTTTATATTGCTTTTGACAATATTGAGCAGTTGTAAATCAGAATATGAGGAATATAGCGGTACTGATGCCATTTATCTGAATGAGATATCGGATACGGTACGTTTTTCTTTTACTTATGTCGACAGTGAATATGAAACACAGGCACAGGATATTCATCTGAAGGTGATAGGTAAGGTGGCAGATTACGATCGTCCGGTGAATATAAAATTTACACCGGTAAATGCGGTGGAAGGTGTGGATTTTGAACCGTTGGAGAAAGAGTATGTGGTTAAGAAGGGAGAGGTTTCTCTTGTGATTCCTGTAACTATGATCCGGACGAAAGCCTTACAAACGGAAGAAAAGGGAATTGATATGGAATTATTGCCTAACGGGCATTTTACAACTTATTACGATTATGGTTCCAGCGATTCGACCTCTTGGGTAAAGACGCAGCGGTTAAAGCTGATATTATTGTTTTCGGAATTTATGAATGAACCGCCTTCGCAGTGGAATCCATATATGTTCGGTGAATTTTCGGCGAAGAAGTTTGCTTTGATTTGCGATGAAATGGATATTCCACGGGAAGAGTTTAATAAAAAATCCGAGGAGGCGGGTTATATACTTTCCCGCATGGGGTATATCGGATCGTATATGAAAAAATATCTGGCCGACGAAAAAGCGGCGGGCCGGACTGTTTATGAAGAGGATGGTATTACGGAAATGACAATGGGACCACAGGCCCAATAAATGAAATATGATGAGAAAGAATGTATATTTAATTGTATGGTTGATGACTGTTATACTTTATTCGTGTTACGATGATAAAGGAAATTACAGTTATGAGGATATCGATGAGATTTCTATTGCAGGAATGCCGGACACACTGGTGACGGTATTTAAAAATACAGATACACTAAAAGTTGTTCCGGAGCTGAAACACACATTGGCTGCCGGAAGCGGAAAGTATGAGTATACTTGGGTGGCTGTCGCGAAAGAGAATAAAACCGGTAATGAGTTCGAATATGAGATTGGTAAAGAGAAAAATTTGAATTATTTTATCGATTTACCATTGGGAAAATACGCTGTTTATTTGAATGTGTTGGACCAAGAGACAGAAGTGACTTGGCGGCAACATTTCGACATGGAGGTGATTATTCAGACAACTGAAGGTTGGTTGGTGCTGTGCGACGAAAAGGGCGAAGTACGTTTGGATATGATCTCTAAATACGGTAACCAGGAATTAATGATTCGCAATTTGCTCGACGATTATGCCCTGCCGAATAAAAAGGGACCGAAAAGTATAGTGTTAAATATAACAGGATCGGGAGATAAAATCATATTGATGACTGAAACAGGGGCTTGTTATTTGGATCCGGAAAGTTTGGCTTGGGAAGAAGCATTCGATTTGAAGTACGACATGGGGAAAATACCGGGAGTATTTGTTCCGACTGCTATGATTTGTCTTGATCCGATGTATGGCTCCGGTACATATCCTTGTTCGGTATTGTTGACAACGACCGAAGTGTATTGTAAAACATCGGGAAGAATTATTTATGAATTACCGAGAAATAATGTAGCTGGAGAAGAGAAGACCTTTAAGGTTGCTCCCTTTATCATTACATCGGCAGATGGAGTATGGGGATATTATGAACCACCGGTTATCCTTTATGATACGGACAACAGACGGTTTGTACAACTGGGGCTTGCCTGGAATGAAACATCCTGCCGTATACCCCCGGTTGCAAATGAGGTTTTTCCCATGGTAACAGGAAAAGAGTTTGTTTATGCTGCTAATACCAGACATGATGGTAACAGCTCGTATGTTATTTTGCGTGATGATACCGGAAAATTGTGGTTGCACGGGTTCGGTAATTTGTGGTATAATTCTTTCTCTCAGTTGAGTAATTATTATTACCGAATCGATGCTCCGGATATCGAACGTGCAGAATTGTTTGCTGTACACATGCATTATCGTTACCTCTTCTACGTTGTCGATAATATGATTTATCTGTACGATATGGCTTATAAAGAGTGGCGGAAACTGGATATATTGGACGGAGACGGGGAGAAAATAGATCTTTCCGGAGAGGAAATCACATTTATCAAATTTAACTGGTTCCAGTATGGTGAATACGGTAGGTTAGGATTGGATATGGAATACCGGTTGATCATCGGTTCGGACAAAGGTGGAGAGAATGGAGGTATGATTCGTATAGTGGATATTCCGGAGAGGATGAATGGAAAAGTGACCTTGTATAAAGAGTATAGCGGTTTTGCCAAACCGGTGGATATAGTTTATCGGGAAAGATATTGATGAGTGTGGCAGACAAGGTTGAGTGAACGAGGTTTCTTGTCCGTGTTTAGTTTAGAAAATCGCGATAAAGACATATTTTATCGCGATTTTCTTTTTCTTTTATCTGTTTCCGGCTTTCCGAAATCTTAAGGACTGGTGGGTTTGAATAGGTAACTTTCTGACAATCTTATCTTTTTTACAAAAAAAGTAGAAGGAACATTCCGTAGTCATCAAGTACCAATACCATTAGAAAATGATGAAGAATTAAAACAATTAGAAAAATGGTTAAAGAGTTATCATCCAGAAGAACTATTCGATGATAATGGACATTTATTACCATATTTAAAAAAATTAGTACCATATAATCCAATGGGAGCTAATCCTAATGCCAATGGTGGATTACTATTACAAGAATTAAAAGTACCAAGTATCGATAAATATGCTGTAAAATTTACCCATCCTGGTGAAATAGAAAAAGAAGATATGCGTGTACTAGGAGAATTTATAAGAGATATCATAAAAGAAAACCCTAATAATTTTAGAGTATTTGGACCAGATGAAACAATGAGTAATAGATTATCATATATATTTGAAGCAGATAATAGATGTTGGTATTTAACAAAGAAAAAAGAAGATGAATACCTATCATATGATGGCAGAATAATGGATTCATACCTTAGTGAACATACCTGTGA
>ERZ779892.2660-NODE-2660-length-13606-cov-2.498118_pt1 | contig 13606 bp, 12 predicted proteins | sample MGYA00511552_ERZ779892 | MGnify/ENA primary metagenome ERZ779892 (study PRJEB29588, sample SAMEA2154561) | human gut metagenome | biome: human gut; feature: human-associated habitat; material: faeces | place: Denmark | collected 2008/2010 ... | reverse complement strand
TGTCCTTCGCGGTGATACAGGCAGTGATTGTATTCCGTGCAGCAGAAGGACTGCGGGAGAAAGGCAAATACCGCTGTCTGGATGGGATGATGTTTGTGATCGTATGGCTGCAGATAACGGTGTATATCGTATCAGTTTTTATAAGAGATTATACGAGATTTAACCTGTATTTCGGAGTGGATATCACACTTACACTGATGCTTGCAGGGATGCTTCCGGCATTAAGAAAAGAGGTGGGCAGAGAATGACTTATTATATCGAAAATATTTTTATCTGCCTGGCTATCCCACTGATCCTGAGTTTATTATTCCGGGGCGGAAAGGACAGAAAGTTTACGTTTTTTGTCATTGTTGGAATGGGAATGTGCCTGCTATCTGCATATGTCAGCAGTTTTTTGGCAGGATATTACAGAGCAGATACAGCGGCAGCGATCAGGGAGATCACACCGGTATGTGAGGAAGTGATGAAATTTCTGCCGCTTTTGATTTATCTTGCCGTATTTGAGCCGCGTAATCAGGAAATTGTACCGGCAGCGTTGGGAATCGCAGTAGGATTTGCAACTTTTGAAAATGTCTGTTTTCTGGCAGAGAACGGTGCGGCAGATTTTTCATTGCTTCTGATCCGTGGGATTTCGGCAGGAGCCCTTCATATCTTATGTGGAATTGCGCTTGGATACAGCATTGCACATGTATTTCGTCGAAGCTGGATCATGCTGACCGGGACGATTGGTTCACTGGGAGCCTGCGTTGTTTTTCATGGAATATATAATCTGCTTATCACCGCAGATGGAAAATAGAAACTGGTTGGATATCTTTTTCCATCAATTTTCATACTTCTCCTGTTTCTTGTGAAAAATATGAAATTCACAGAAAAATTCACGATTGAATAAGAACAGTCCGATTTGCTCTTTCCATATAAGGAAAAAACGATTTGATGATAAGATAAAATCATCATATGGAACGTATTTCAGACAGAGGAGGGGCAGTACATGAAAAGAAAAGCAGCAGCACTTGCATTGACAGTTGCGATGACAATGGCAGTCAGCGGAAGCGTTTATGCAGAACCGAAGTCAACAGAAGTAGAGCCAGGTATCACTGGAAATCCTGAGGAGTCAGAAGCGAGATCTTCTGTGGCGGATGGCTGTGAGACAGGGAAGCATTCATGGACGGAATGGACAGTAACGATCCCGGCAGACTGTGTAACTGAGGGTCAGCAGACACGGAGCTGTGAGGAGTGTGGAATATCAGAAACAGCGTCCATACCAAAAACAAAGGAACATGATCTGAAAGAAATCTCACGTCAGGAAGCCACCGACGATAAGGATGGTTTTATCCTCTATGCGTGCAAGAGGAATGGTTGCGATTATCAGATGAAGGAAGTTATTCCGGCGAAAGCAGCATCTGATCCGGAAGATACAGACGAAAATAAAGATGGCGAAGAGAAAGATCCGGAGAAGGAAAACACTGTGGATTCTGATACAAAGAATGAAAGTAAATCTGAAGAAAATTCCAAAGATGAAACGAAAAATGATGGTATCGGTGGCAGCGATACAAAGGAACTTCCAGACGAAGATATCGACGAAGAATATGCAAGTTTTGCATACGCGACATCTTCAGAAGTAGTAGCAGAATATGACCCGGAAACGGCAGTCAGCACACGCAAAATCACGAATCCGACAGACCCTTCTGACACGGAAGAAGTGGAAGGAAGAGCAGTTTCAGAAGGCATTGTGGATGTCAAAAAAGACTCCGATGGAAACATCACAGACCTTGCAATTTCTACTTCTGTTGAGGAGATAAAACATGGATTTTCGTTCAGCAGTGAGAGTAAAACTCTGCATTCCATTGCGATCATCAACAGCAAAGTTCCGGGCGTAAACTGGATCACTTTGACTGCGAAGGAACCGGCATCCGAACTTGGAATCCGTCTGAAACAGACAGATGACGGAATGATAATGACGCTCACAGAAAATCAGAAACTGGTCAATATCATCAGGATCACAGAAGCCAAAAAGAAGATCACAATGACCACTTCCACTGGTGGAAGCTGCGAGATCAGTCAGGAGATCCAGAAGTTTACAGTCAGAGATAAGAACAAAAACTTCACGGATATAGATATGAATGAAGTTGTTTTTCATAGAATAGGCGGGAAGAATCCGTACATAGAACTGGCTGCACTGAAAGAATTAAAGAAAGAAAAAACATCCCAGGATACGGCAAAGAAAGATGAGAAATACTACTGGATCCAGCAGTATGACGATGAATCCCAGACACCTGTCGTGATCACTGTATATGAAAAATAATATTGTTAAATTAATCACAAAATAAGTAAAAAAACAGGTCATTATCCTCATTTTCGAGGATAATGACCTTGGTTTTTTTTGTATACAATTCTTAGTATTCGCCAACAACGGTTGCTTTGAGCAGGTTGGTATTACCGGAACGTCCAAGCGGAACACCGACAGTAAGAACAACAACATCGCCTTCTTTGACGTAGCCGTTTTCTTCGGCTGCCTCTGTAGCGTGAAGGAGAAGGATCTCCATGCTGTATTCCTCTTTGGTCAGGAGTGGAGTAACACCCCAAACCAGATTCAGCTGACGCCAGATGCGTTCATCCGGAGTGCATGCAATGATTGGGCATCCTGGACGATATTTGGAAACCATACGTGCAGTATTGCCGGAACGGGTAACTGCGATGATGGCTTTGGCATTCAGGTCGATCGCTGTCATGCAGGTAGCATGAGAGATTGCTGTGGTTACGTTTGTAGCGTGCTCCTTGGTGCGGAAACTGAACTGCTGATTAAAGTCAATGTCAGCTTCTGTACGAACTGCGATTTTGACCATAGTCTTGAGTGCTTCTACAGGATATTTACCTGCAGCAGTTTCACCGGAAAGCATGATCGCACTTGTTCCGTCATAGATTGCGTTGGCAACGTCTGTCGCCTCCGCACGGGTCGGGCGCGGATGCTTCATCATGGAATCCAGCATCTGGGTCGCCGTGATAACCACTTTTCCGGCGCCGCTGACTTTCTTGATAATCATCTTCTGGATGACTGGAACATCCTCAAGCGGAATCTCTACACCCATGTCGCCGCGGGCAACCATGATACCATCGGAAACGCGGATGATCTCGTCAATGTTCTGCACGCCCTGCATGTTCTCGATCTTTGCAATGATATGGATGTCCTCGCCGCCTTTTTCTTCGAGAATCCTGCGGATTGCAAGCACGTCATCCGCGCAGCGCACGAAAGAGGCTGCAATAAAATCATAGTCGTTCTCCACCGCAAATACGATGTCGCCATAGTCTTTCTCGCTGATGTACGGCATGGAAAGCTCCACGTTCGGAACATTCACACCTTTTTTATTGGAAACCATACCGCCGTTCATAACGGTACAGACAATATCCATCGGCATTTTGCCCTCTGCATCTGCCTTTGCGCCGGATACTTTCTGGATCTTCTTGACTTCCAGACCGATCAGTCCGTCATCGATCAGAATGGTATCTCCCGGCTTCACATCGTCCGGCAGTTCCTTATATGTGATCGCCACACGGCTCTCATCACCCACGATGTCCTCCGTCGTCAGAGTAAATGTCTGTCCGTTCTTCAGCTCCACCTTGCCGCTTGCGAACTCTTTCAGACGGATCTCCGGACCCTTTGTATCCAGCAGAGCCGCGACCGGACGCTTCATCTCCCCGCGCAGCTTGCGAAGCATCGTAAGTCTTCCAAACTGCTCCTCGTGTCCTCCATGTGAAAAGTTAAAGCGCGCCACATTCATGCCTTCCTCGATCAGGCTGCGCATCACATTCTCATCATCTGTCGACGGTCCTAACGTACATACAATTTTTGTCTTTCTTAACATAATATTCCTCTCTTTATTATTCTGTCACTTTATTTTGTAATCATGGTGCCCATGCCCGGAGTTACCTGGCTTCCATCCACGTGAAGCTTTGTAATCAATACGGAGCGGATCGCCGAATCACCGATAAAGTCGATCGCAGCCTGAATCTTCGGCTGCATATCCCCCTCGCCGAACTGTCCCTGCTCCATATATTTCTTTGCTTCCGCCACTGTCATGGAACTCAGCGGGCGCTCATTCTCTGTGCCGTAGTCCAGGCACACATTGTCTACGCTTGTCAGTATCACGAGCATATCTGCCTCCAGAAGTTCTGCGAGCTTTCCGGCTGCCAGATCCTTCTCGATCACCGCACTTGCTCCCTTTAAATGATTGTCCTGAGAAAGAACCGGGATACCGCCTCCTCCACAGGCAACAACAATCTGATCCGCATCTGTCAGCGCGCGGATCGCATCCATCTCCACAATACTGATCTCATAAAAAAAATCCGCATCTTCCGCACCGGTTGCACCCTCTCTCCAGGCGAATACGTGCGTTTCATATCCCATTTCTTTTGCTTTTTGAATCAGTGGCTTCTGAAAATCATTTGCCCCGATGATTACAATCTTTTTCATGATTATCCTTTCTAACGTCAAAAAATGCCGCAAGCCTCAGAGACTCCTCCGATGCCTGCAGCATTTACAGCCTCCGTCTGAATGATCGGAGCGTTTTATTTGGTTTTGTACATTTCGTTGTAGTATTTCTGATAGTCACCACTGGTAACATTCTTCATCCAGTCCTCATGCTCAAAGAACCACTGGATCGTCAGGCGGATTCCATCCTCAAAACATGTCTCCGGATACCAGCCAACTTCTTCTTTGATCTTGTCCGGTGCGATCGCATAACGACGGTCATGACCCTTGCGGTCCTCTACGTAAGTGATCAGGTTTTCGCTTACGAGTTCTTTACGCGGATCTCCCTCTGGAAGCATTTCCTGAAGAGTATCAAGAATGATATGGATGATCTGGATATTCTGTTTCTCATTGTGTCCACCGATGTTATATGTCTCGAACAGACGTCCCTTTTCCTGTACCATGTCGATTCCCTTGGCATGATCCATAACATAGAGCCAGTCGCGGACATTCTTGCCGTCACCGTATACCGGAAGCTTCTTACCCTGGAGTGCATTGTTGATGATCAGCGGGATCAGTTTCTCCGGAAACTGGTACGGTCCGTAGTTGTTACTGCAGTTTGTGATATTTGCCGGGAATTTGTAGGTATCCATGTAGGATTTTACCAGCATATCAGAGGATGCCTTGCTTGCAGAGTACGGGCTGTGCGGATCATATGGAGTTGTCTCATAGAAAAATCCGCCATCTTCCTCGAGGGAGCCGTATACTTCATCTGTGGATACATGAAGGAATTTCTTGTCCGGTTTAAAGGTTCCATCCGGAAGTTCCCATGCAGATTTGGCTGCATTCAGCATGACCAGAGTACCAAGTACGTTTGTCTTGACAAAAACTTCCGGGTTACGGATACTTCTGTCTACATGGCTCTCTGCTGCAAAATGAACGACACGATCAATATCATTCTCATCAAAGATCTTCATGATAGCTTCGCTGTCGCAGATATCAGCCTTAACGAAAGTGTAGTTCTCTCTGTTCTCAATGTCCTTGAGGTTCTCAAGGTTTCCTGCATACGTCAGCTTGTCTACATTGATGATACGGATCTCGTTGTCGTATTTCTGAAACATGTAATGAATGTAGTTGGAACCGATGAATCCGGCACCGCCTGTTACCAGGTATGTTCTCATATTTTCTTTTCCTCCTGAAAAACGCCCTCCCCCAAGGGAGAGCGTTATTTATTATGGTTACTGATTATTTATTTGCATAATCCGGGTCTGTCGGGTCGAAAGTCTTGCTTCCTCTCAGAGGTGTCAGAGGTTTTCTTCCCAGAGGTCCTTTGAAGCATTCGTTGGAGCTGTATTTTCCATCGAATACACGAAGTGTGGAACCATTACAGTTCTCATATACCCATTTGGCATCTGCAACGCAGGCACGGATACATCCATGAGATGCAGGGCTTCCAAGTTTGAGGTACTCACTTGCCGGAAGGTTGTTTCCATTCTTCAGTCCACTGGCTACAGAATGAACATAGATTCCATTAACAACATGTGTACCATACTGTCCCCATGACGGTCCCATCAGCGGCTGCCAGCGAAGAGATCTTGTCAGTGTATAAGTGCCTTTAAGTGTCAGTGTGACAGGATTACCTACAGAAACACGGATCGTCTTGATTGGATATTTCTTGCTGCTGTCTGTATAGACAGTCATAACACCATTCGTACGATCACATTCCAGATAGTATTTGCTGCGCTTAAACTCATTGGTTCTGTCATAAACACGGTTTCCATATTTATTGAAACGATAGTTTACGCCATCGATCCATGCAGTTGTATTCTTGTACCATTTGCCTGTTTCAGGGTTAATATAACGCGCAAGGTTTCTGCTTGCATCAATCGTTACCCATCCTGTTGTAAATTTACCTCTGCTGTCCAGCCAGCCCTTGGTAGTTCCACGGGTTGCTGTTCTGTTTGTCTGTGCTACGCAGTTTTTGAAGTAGAAGTAATACATCTGTCCGTCACATTTGATCCTTCTCCATCCGTTTACTGCGAGTACACCATTGGATGCTGCATAATAATACTGATTATTATACTTGATCCATGTTCCTTTATACATCTGTCCACGATACTGTGAAGTACTGGATCTCTGGAAGAAGTAATATTTGTCACTGACCTTTGTCAGACCACTTGCCATACGTCCATCCGGAAGGAAGTATCTGGATCCACTCCATGCATTCTGATAGTTGTTTCCACCATTTGTGAACAGGAACCATCCAACAAATTTATTGTTAACAACGACTTTCTGCATACCCTTCTTCTCGTCTACACGTCCTGCAACACTTCCGAAGTAGTAATATCTGCCATACTTGGTTGAACCGGTACCTGCACACTGTACCCAGCGGTTTCTCCAGGTTGCACGGCGTCCGTTTGCAGTAAAGTAATATCTGTAATTGCCATATTTGACAAGTCTGTTGGTGTATGCAATACCGGACTTGTTGGACATGTAATAATATCCGTCTGCACCTTTAACAAGTTTGTTCTTAAGTACATATCCATTTGCATCAAGAAGATACAGGTTTGAACTGTTATTCAGGACTTTGTATGCACCAACGCCCTTTTTCACATAACGTCCATCACTTCCGAAATAGCGCCATCTGTTGTTATTGATCCCGATCCATGTACTTCTGGCCATCTTACCAGGAATTTCGTCTTTTCCGGATGCGCTCTTGAACCAGTAAAGTCCCTGACGGTTATTATATGTAGTTTCTTTCTCTCCTGTAAATGGCTTTCCATTCTTGTCGAGATAGTAATATTCATTATTGATTCTGTAGATGCCTTCGTTCTTGGCTTCATAAACACCGTCTTTATTATAGTAGCTGAATACGCTGCCATTCCAGATCCATTTATCTGACTGCATCTGACCAAGTTCAGAATTATATGGAGATACTACTCCACTGAACTCGCTGTCTACATCCGGATGGGTGATCTCCACTTCATCTGCGGTAGCAAAATAATAGGAGTCATTTCCGTTTGTACCTACAAGGCTTTTGCCTGTGATCAGATATCCATCCTTATCGAATGCATATTTTGCTGTAAATACGGTATTACCATCTTTATCCAGAGTTGTGATCTGGATCAGTCCGTCTGCTGCAGTATAATAATCTGTATTTCCAACTGCATCCGCATCGTCCTCTGTAGTTTCCTCAGTGTCTGCTTCTGATGCTGTTTCTGTTTCCTGTACAGTGTCTGACGCTGTATCTGCTGATGCATCTTCTGCCTCGTTTGCTGCTTCTACAGCAAAAGCTTCATCTGCTGTGTCCGGCTGAACTGCTTCCTGTGCTTCAGCATCTTCTGCAGCACCAGTTTTGCTTCCTGTATATTTGTGAAGCTTCCATTTCAGCGTTCCATCCACAGATTTCGCAACCCATCTGTGATAAGAAAGGACCGCTTCTGTGCTGCTTACTACATTCTCACCCGGATAGGTACTTCCTGCTGCCTCTGCATCATTCATATCAAGAGCATCCTGGATCTCAGCAGGTATATCAGAAGAAAAATCTTCCTCAGATCCGAAATCCACCTCTGCCCCTGGCGTTACATCTGTATCTGTCTGATCCTCGTCAGTCAGATCTCCATCCTCTATAGTTACTGTAGAATCGTCTACATCTTCACTGTTGTCTGTTTCTTCTGTAACAGATTCCTCATTGTCCTCTGTAACTGTAATATCGGCTGAAAAATCTGCTGCACTTGCAACTGCTGCCTGTGCAACCGTAGCCATACACATAGACAGACTCAGTAAAACTGCCACAACTCGTTTCTTCACAACTTCTCCTCCTTATTCTTATAACACCTTTATTCACCAAGACCGTCGCGGATCGCTTCGGTCAAAGCTTCCATTGCCTCACGCTCATCTGTACCATCACAGATCAGCTCAATCTCATCCCCGCATTTTACACAGGCACCCAGAACACTCAAAACACTCTTGGCATTCGCTCTTCCTCCACCAAAAACAAATTCGATATTGGACTGATATTTGCCTGCCTCATTACACAAATTCCCCGCCGGGCGCAGGTGAAGACCTGACGGATTATTGACTGTTATCTTCTGACTGATCATATCTTCTGTTTCTCCTGTTGTTTCTCAACTATTTGTATCTGCTGTAGAAATTCTGGAAACTTCCACTCCGGCTGTAACTTCATCCACCAGTTCATATCCATCCGGAATGCTGACCTTGACAGGAACCTCATAGCTGCCTTCTTCTTTGTCCTTAAGATCAATGGAAGCCTTGATATCATTTTCTGTAAGATCATCAAGATCATCTTCTGATTTCTTGACTCTGATCTCGATCGTGGCCGTGTCAAAAGCGACCTGCATTCCATTTGGCTGATTTTCAACCAGAATGTTCTTGGTTGGTATCTCACAGACATTGCTTCCTTCCGGCAGGATATTGACTCTTATGAAAACATCCTCACTTGAATCGCTTGTCAGTTTCAGACCATCCGGAAGATAATCAGAAAGATTGATCTTTTCTTCAAAATCACTGCTTCTGCCAGATATATCTGCTGCCGTTCCCGGAATCCAGATTGTGTTATTCTGCTCTTTCAGGCTACTCAGCGCATCCTCGCTTCCTGCTACACTGATCACATTCGGTGTGGTGCTGATGCTCTCTACCTGATATCCATCTGCCGGAGTGCCTGTATATTCCGCACTTATTTTAACATCAGACTGCACTTTCCACAACCTCGCAGTTACGTAAACTCTCGAAACATTGAGATAACTCATATCCAGATCTGTGAACTCTTCTCCATTCTTGTCAATGATGGTAACATCTTTCTCCTGAGTAACATCCTCAGTTGCTCCATCCACATCGATAGAAGCATTCACTTTATCTATTTTATTAATAAGTGACTTCGGTCCTGTAATCTTGATTTTCTCAGGATTAGATGTCAGCGCCCCTACTTCATAGTCCTTATCAGGTTTCGTATTGTTTGTAGTGACATTTACAACAAATTCCTGCGTGTCCTTATCCTCCAGATGAAGACTCAGGTTGTTCGGTGTCACTTCTATGTTATTTGGGAGAATCTTATCACAGGTAACAGTAATTGGAACCATCACCGGATCTGTCTTCAGACTTACTGCCTGCTGCAGATCTGCAACTGCCCTGAGATCGTTTACGGTAATCTTATCCAGGACTTTCCTCTGAGCCTTGATCGTTACTCTGATCGGTACCTGTTCGCTGTCCTGCATGCACATCTTGCCATCTGCATCAATATATGCCTCGTTAAGAAGCTGTACATCAGATATCACAAAGGACTTGGTTCCTATCGGATTGTCAATATTTACGACCAGAAGCCATACGACTACAGCAATGATAAGGGACAGGATCTTCAGAGAAATATTATTTCCCATTTTTTTCTTCATGCTTCACTCTCCCCTTAAAGAATTGTCTCAGTTTATTGTTATCCACAATCTTCTTATTCTGTGCCCGTTCAAGCACTTCGCGGAGTTCAGAACTGCTGACGTTACGCATCAGACGTCCCCCCTCTGCCACAGAAACCTGTCCGGTCTCCTCCGAAACAATGATCGTTACAGAGTCTGTCACTTCACTGATCCCCACACCTGCACGATGTCTCGTTCCAAGCTGCTTGCTCAGTTCCATATTATCTGAAAGCGGAAGATAACAGGTCGCCGCCACGATCCGGTTCTCTCTCACAATGACAGCTCCGTCGTGCAGCGGTGTATTATGTTCAAATATATTGATCAGAAGCTGGCTTGTCAGTATCGCATCTACATTGATCCCGGTACGGATATATTCATCCAGACGGATTTCCCTCTCGATCACGATAAGAGCTCCCGTCTTGACTTCACCCATGTCAAAACATGCTTTGATCAGTTCATTCACTGTTTTGTCGGCAAAGCGTTCCTTGACCTCCTTGCCGGAATCAAACGGAATGATAGACGCCATGATCTTCTTCTGTCCCAGCTGTTCCACAACCTTGCGGAGCTCCGGCTGGAATATGACAACGATTGCCGTTATCAAAGCTCCTGCCAGCTTCGAAACGATCCACAGGATCGTATTCATCTTGAAGATATAAGCGATCACAAGAAAAGCGCCAATGACCAGAAGACCCTTGAGCAGGGTATAAGCACGGGTAAATTTAATCCATACCATAAACTGATATACAAAAAATGTGATCAGTATGATCTCTATGATATCAATGATATTCACGGAAGGCAAATTGATATCTGAAAGATACCTTCCCAATATACCCGTGATATTCTGCATAAACACGCTTTCCTCCTAATATTTTTATTTGGGAGAGAACTCAGCGCTCTCCTGGTTTCAATTACAGATCCTTAAGTGATTCCTCAAGCTTTTTCTCAAAATCGATATCATCCAGATCTGCTTTTTCGATAGCTGCAGTATTTTCGGCCGGATCCTGTTCTGCCTTTGGCTGTTCCGGAGGAACCACACCCTGAAACAGTGGTGCCGAGAAATTCACAACACGTTCTGTCTGCTTCTTTTCGTCCCGCATAGGCTCACCATTGATCTTCTTGATGCTTCTCTCAGAAGTTGCGACCAGAGCCTTCGGCACTGCTTTGACATAGTAATAGTAATCGTCATCCTCGTATTCCAGGCGTTCTGTCCTGGTATAATCTCCGCCAAAAACAAAGAATTCAAGGACAATTCCCAGCAGAACTGCAACCACTGTAAAGACAATCTGTGTTGCTATCGGAACAGAGAGTCCGAAATACATGCTTCCCGCAAGCATAAGTACAAGATAGATCACACCGCCGGCGATGATCGCGATCCTCCATGCATAGTCAAACTGTCTTGTCCGGATCAGCTGTACCGCCAGGATCACGACTACAAAGGTGATCAGTGTAAGCCACATCTCTCCATTCTTCATGATACCATCTGACAGGAGTGTCAGTTTGTCTATCATCTGTGTATCCTGACTCATAAGAACCTGAGACTGTATCCTCACATAGCGGATGAAATAATAAATGATCACGCCGCCGCTTGCCGGAAGTGCAGACACAGGTGAACTCAAAAGCCCGCATCCGATAGGAAGCAGTGCCGGGAGATCAAACGCAAATGCCAGAGGTGTAAATACCATCACGATATTCTTTCCTGCACTGAATCTCAGGAACAGGATCAGCATAAACAAAAGGATCACCAGCATAAAGCCCGCAACTTCTATTCCAAGCGCATAACAATGTGCCACCATCATCGCACATCCTGCAAAAATGATCATTCCTGTTGGAAGAACGCTGCAGATCAGAGCCAGGATCAATACTATAAATATATTGTCAAGTGCTCTCATATATCCCATATTGCTGTTGATCCATATAAAATAGACCAGTGCCAGAATAAATTTCAAAAGAGGCATCACATACACTTCATACTGTGCAAATAAGCCTTTGATTTTCTGTTTGAATTCCAGTAATGCCGTCATTTCCGATAACCTCCTGCTGTTCCTCTGCCGGACATCTTCTTTTCTTCCCGCGCATAGATCTTATTCAGCTCTGTAAGCTGGCTATAATACTCACGTACACTCTTCTTTGCCTGATAATACTTTACCGAATATTGAATATACGTCAGAATAGAATATGCTGCAAGAACGATCACATAACCAACGATCAGATAGATTCCAAGTGTGACCAGATTCATCCTGTGGATATTCTCCAGAAGATATTCTCCAAAATATACCGCTACTGCCGCAACGATCAGTACATATCCAATTGTAACCAGAAAAAAATTCTTGATCAGTGCCAGACCGATATAATCACTTCTGTAATATCTGCTGACCGGAAGATATTTCCTGCCCTTGCCCTGTTCATACATGGCAAGTTTTGTCATTATCTTAACTTTTTCTTCATTGATCATATTCTGCTCCTTACAAAATCATAGTTACTGTTCACTCCGTTCACAGTAACAAACTTGCATCTCTCTGCCACATAGACAGAAATACTCATATAGATTAATTGTAACATATATCCATGACCATGAAAAGCCTTTTTTCACTGTCAGCTCCTCTGCTGCTGTTATATCTGTCCCATGCACAAAGTCACAAAAAAAACCTTGTCTGCGCCTGCTTCTTTAAGGACATGTGCCATTGCTTCCATTGTACTCCCTGTTGTATACACATCATCCATAACGAGGATTCTGAGCCCGTCCATTCGCTCTGTAACCTGGAATGCAGCCCTCAGGTTCTGCTTTCTCTCGACTGCACTCAGTTTTTTCTGCGACCAGGTATTCTTTGTTTTACGAACGATGCCGTCCGGCGCCGGAAGCCCAAATTGTCTGCCGGCTTTTGAAGCGAGATCTGCCGCCTGGTTGAATCCTCTCTCCCGCTGTTTTCGCGGATACATCGGAACAGGTATGATCAAATCCGGACTCCATGTGCAGATTTCCCTTTCCATGTATCTGCATATGGATGCCGCATAATATTCCCCATATTCCCTGTTCCCATAATATTTGTAATGGAGCAGAGACTGTCTCATCCTGTTATTATAAAGAAAAACGCCCCGGCCTCTGTCAAATTCTCTGTGAACCTTCCGGCACTCCGGACAGAATTCTTCCTCTGCCTTCACTGGTCTTCCACATTTAAGACAATAATCTGTTGTGATCGGATGTAGTTTACCCTCACATGTCCTGCATACAAGAGTGCCTTTTTCAACAAGGATCTGATGGCAGACCGGACAGCGCCTCGGGTACAGAATATTCAAGATTTTTTCCAAGCAAGACCTTTCTCCCCGATGAAACGCTCTCACTCTGTTATTGTTCTATCTCACGGATCCGCTGATCCAGTGAGCTGTATCTCTGCTGTTGTTTCTCATTTCGGATCATTTCCCGGAATGTTTCCTCGCTGCCGACGACAGTTACACACTTACGCGCCCTGGTGACAGCTGTATAAAGGAGGTTTCTGTTCAGAAGCATCCTTGGTCCGGACAGAAGCGGGATCACGACTGCCGGATACTCAGATCCCTGCGATTTATGTATCGTCACCGCATAGGCAAGTTCCAGTTCATCCAGTTGTTTGAAAGAATATTCTGCCCATCTGCCATCCTCAAATTCTACTTCCGCTGTCTCTGCGAAATCATTGATCGTTTTAAGGATTCCGGTATCTCCATTAAATACACCAATCCC
>ERZ779892.2657-NODE-2657-length-13611-cov-3.516450_pt1 | contig 13611 bp, 10 predicted proteins | sample MGYA00511552_ERZ779892 | MGnify/ENA primary metagenome ERZ779892 (study PRJEB29588, sample SAMEA2154561) | human gut metagenome | biome: human gut; feature: human-associated habitat; material: faeces | place: Denmark | collected 2008/2010 ... | reverse complement strand
AACGTACCGGTAGCCGAGACTGAACTACATTATGACAATCCATATCAATTATTGATAGCGGTAATCCTATCCGCACAATGCACGGATAAGCGAGTGAATATGATCACTCCTGCCCTGTTCGAGGCTTTCCCTACTCCCGAGGTAATGGCAGCTAGCACACCAGAAGTCGTCTTTGAATACATACGAAGCGTATCTTACCCGAACAATAAGGCTAAACATCTGGTAGGTATGGCGAAGATGCTGATAGAGGACTTCAAAGGCGTGGTTCCCTCCGATATTGACGAGCTACAGAAACTTCCGGGTGTAGGAAGAAAAACTGCGAACGTAATCGCATCCGTTGTATATGACAAGCCAGCCATGGCGGTAGATACGCACGTATTCCGTGTCTCCAACCGGATCGGCTTGACCAATAATAGCAAGACACCCTTGGAAACGGAAAAGGAGCTAGTGAAGAACATTCCGGAAGAACTGATCCCCATCGCCCATCACTGGTTGATATTACATGGAAGATATGTTTGCCTCGCCCGGAAACCGAAATGTGAGGAATGCGGATTAAAGCCTTGGTGTAAATACTTCCTAAAGCAAACATGAGGATCGGCAAGAAAGACATAATGGCATTCATTGTCTTGTTTTTGGCTACGATCGTTTGCGTGAGGTACTTTTACAAGAATATGAGCGACGAGCAATTTGTCGCCACGGTAGATCCCTATAGCTTGGTCATCCCGACCCCCACAGCAATTTTTGCTATCAATCGTCCTCCTGTATTCGAGAAGATGATATTACCCATGGAGAATATACGCAAGGCGTTCTCGGATCATACGCCCGCTATTTTCCTCTCTTTAATACAGCAAAATCCGGATTTATCGTCTTTCTTGATCGCTTATTATCCACAAGGGGATATCTTGTACGCCCCTATGGATAGTCATACGGCAGAGCGTATTTTCAAGCAACTGGACGCTTCTTTCACTTTTCCTGCCCAGCAACGAGAGGAAGCTTCCGTTCCTGTTAGATACTATCCGGATGTTGATAAGCATTTTCTAGGTTGTTACTACCACGAGGGTATATTCGTGGTGTCCTACAATCGAAAATTATTGGTAGAGACAGCGAAAAAGCAACAGATGTACCCCGCACAGATCATTCCGGAATTAGCTGATCTAATTAGTAAAAAAGGCAAGAGTGGCGCGATGAATCTCTTCATCCAAAGCGCCTCTTTAGATTTACAGGTTCAAATGAATGACTCGACGGAGTGGAAAATGAAAAATCAATGGTTGGCAATGGATTTATTCTATAATGAAGGAAGCCTTTGCTGCTTCAATGAGCAGCCCTATGAAGAAACCTTGGAGAACTTTTACCCCAACTTATGCGATACGATAACTACTCGGATCAATCGGCTATTCCCACAAATAAAAACCACGGCACAAGTCAGTCATGACGAGGCCGTGGTCTATTTTACGGTTTGCGGGAATTAAGCTTCAGTCCCTTCTTTCTTGAATGCTGACACAAACATATCTTTTACGAATAAATATCCGATACATCCGAATAAAGCGAGGAAGACAAAACCGACCAAGATAAGTGCCTTCTTAGGAGAAGATGCTTTCAAAGGTACGGTAGCCGGCTCGATTACGGTATACACCGGAGTTTCTTCCTGTACACGCAATTTATCTTGCTCCAACTTCTGCGCCAACGTATTGTAAACATTAAACGTAAGGGTCATCTCATTCTTCAAACGTTCCTGCTCCGTACGGTAGCTGGAAGAGATAATATTACGGTTGGCATCCTCGAAAGCAGCGTACGCACGTTGCGCTTTATAATAAGCGTCACGTGACTCGCCAAATACCTTCTGGGTAAATTCCAAATCTTGCTTTACTTTCTGCGTACGATAATTCGTAATATAATTCTGGAGGTTTTCCAAAACGACCTTTGTCATCTGAGCGGAAATAACCGGGTCCTGCATCTGTACGGAAGCCGTGATAACCAAGGTCTTCTTGTCCACGGAAACAGAAACCCGCTCCTGCAAGGCCTTCACCACCTCTTCTTGATCCTTTGTCAAATGGTAAGGATTCAAGCCCTCAGACTCTTCCTCGTCACCGGAGATTAAACTCATTACCGCACCCAACGCCTTGAATGGAGCGGAGACAATATATCCCCACCAAGCCTTACGTTGATGTTCACTCATATAATCATACAATGTAGTGCTTAACTCCTTTTCCTTATCGGTAACCTCTACCGGAAACAATTCCAACAGAAACGGGGTACTCTGCACCACATCCGGATACAAATCCGGAGAGATCGCGTCCGCACCGGCAGCGGCATTCAGATTAATCCCAGCCATAGCAGCCAAACCGCCAAGACTAGATTTTTTTGCCGCATCCTGTGTCTCTGGTGCCAATTTCACCGTAGTTGTATATTCCTTGGGAATACTGAAAGCTACAATCAAACCTACTACCACCGCAATACCACAGCCTTTCAATAAGAACTTACGCTCTTTCCACAGTTTTTGCGCCAGTTCGATTAAATCGATCTCCTGCTCCTCAGGTAACTCTTGTCTTTTTATCTCGTTTATCGTATCCATGCCTGATTAGTTTTTAATCATGTTAACAATAGAGGTAATCATCGCGGCCATAGAGGTAGCGGAGCTACTGATACTCATGATCTCAGCCAAGCTTCGGCGCTCACGTTGCGTCTTCGTCGGAACTACGATCTCACAGCCCGGCTCCACTTTCGGATAACGCTTGAAAAAGATAGCGGTACGCTTCGTCGTAGCGACCTTACCATTCATATATATTACGATCGGATACTTACGTGCGATATCATTATAACCACCGGCTTGAGACAAGCAATCCGTAACTGACATACCTTTCGTGTAAGTCACGCTGTTCGGATAAGTCACGGCTCCACTCATCTTCACCGTACTTTGCAACTGCGGAATATAAAGTTCATCACCATCACGAAGCACGACATCATCGATACTGCCCGGATTTGCCAACGCTTTCTCTAAATCAATACCTACGGAATAGTCCTTCACATTCATCAACGCTACACCGATGGAATCCCGGCTTTGCTTATTCGCCTCACTTAAAGCCAGAAGGGTCTCCATGCGTTTCAATTCATCTTCTGTCAACTGACGTTTCAAGCTGGCACCTTTTACATAAGCCTCTGGGGTAACGCCTCCCGCTTTCGCGACAATGTCACTCAAACGTGCGTTCTTCGTAGCCAATACATAGCTACCGGCAAAAGTGATCTCGCCGTTCACCTTCACGACCTGTTGCTCATGATACCCCGGGGAGAAACGAACATAAACTTCATCGAACGGCTCCAGCGTAAAGATCGTATCTCCCGCATTCAACTTGAAGTCCTCACTCAACGAGAAGTTATATACATCAGCGATCCGGTTGACATTCTGATTGGAACTAGGATCCTTCACACGACGGGCTACCTCTACATTAATAGAAGAAGCGGACTCTCTTAAGCCACCGGCCATCATGATAGCGTCCTCTATTGTCAAATTATGACGATACGGAAGCACCGTATCCGGATAATTCACGGCTCCGCCAACCTTGATCGTATAAGGTTCGCGCAAATCGAATAGGGAAGGAATGCTTAATTGGTCTTCCGCTTGCAACTCCACATCTGGAGCGGTACCGTTCAAGATACCACGAATATCCACGGCGATCATCGTAGTCGTGAAATCCGGATTCAAACGGGTAATCAAGGCACGGCCGGCGAACTCGTCTCCTTTAAGACCTGCGGCCTGTTTTACCAATTGCTTTACCGTACGAACCGACGGACTTAACTCATATTCTCCCGGACGCCATACTGCTCCCGTCACGATCAAACGATTCTCATAAAAAGGAATAACGGAATCTACCAGCAAAGAATCGCCATCCTGCATCACGAAAGAAGCGAACTTATCTTCCGAAACCGTAGAGATCTGGTAACGACTATCTGATTTACGCTTCACTTGTACGTCCTTCGTATAAGCGTCGCCGGTAAATCCGCCGGCCATATCCAGCAATTGCTTCAAGGTCTCACCCTTGCGCAACTCGAAAATACGATTACGTTTCACCTTACCTCGAACCACCGCTAACTGGTCGTACGGGCCTACCATAATCATATCGTTCTCTTCCAAACGAACATTCGTTGTGTACTTTCCGTTCAATAAATAATCATATACGTCGAGATTAGCGATTTCCTTGCTATTGCGATATACCTTGATGCTACGCAAAGAACCGATCTTATTCACACCACCGGCGGCATACAACGCATTAAATAATGTGGCGAATGAAGGTAATGTATACGTACCGGGAGCGACTACCTCGCCGACAATATTCACCTTCATGCTACGAATCTGGCTCAAACTGACGGAAACAAAGGTATTCCCCTCTCCCGAACCAGACAGCGTAGACATAATCTGGCTCAACTCCTGACGCAGACGAGTCTCAGCGCCAGCGATCGTCAATCCACTGACCGACACCGGACCTAAATTTGGTACAAGGATCGTACCATCCGGAGAGATCTTTAATTTCAAGTTTAGCTCGGAATCTCCCCATACATTAATCAATAACTCATCACCAGCGGAAAGCACATAATCCTTAGGTGTAGGGATGTTTAAATCTGGGGCAAAAGATAAGTTCTTGTTTGAGAAGATTTCATGCCCGAATACGGTATTCTCCATGGCTGAAGCAGGAAGATTATTTCTACGTTGGGCTTCTAAGGATTGTCCTTCATCGATTACCGGCATTACCCGGTCGCTAACCTTCGCATCGGTAGCGGTAGCTTGAGATCCGACTGATCCCCCTTCTTGTTTCATACGCTTGGCTAATTCCTGCTGGATCTGCGTATCCGACATTCCAGCGGCTTTCGCCTTGTCAATCAAGTCTTGCGGAACCTGTGCATACACAGATCCCGACAGCAATAAGCAACATACGCATAGTACGTTCTTAAACGATAAATTCATACAGTCTATTATTGTTTTTTATTATATACCACTCCTGCTATAAGCGACTAACTTAAAAAAGCAGCTATTCTCTAGATTTTCAGCTGGCAAAGATAAAGAATCTTTTCAATATATGACTTAAAAAGTCACCGTTAATCCATCATATGAGTAATGTACATGCGGAGGCAACTCTTTTTCAATGACCGCATGCAACCCTATGCGATGACTCATATGGATTAAATAGGCCTCCTTGGGCTGGATACGGGATATATTCGCTAAGGCTTCCTCCAGACTCTCATGCGATTGATGCTCTCCTTTCCGAAGGGCATCAATAACCAATACATCAAGGTTTTCCAACTTAGCGTACTCTTCTTCCGGAAGATATTTAAGGTCGGTCAAGTAAGCCATATTGCCGATACGGAAACCTAAGATCGGCAGCTTAGCGTGCATTACACGGATCGGAGTGATCATGACACCGGCGGCCTCAAACGGTTTCGTCCCGATCGTATGCAAAACCAAATTAGGCACTCCCGGATATTTATGCTCCCGGAAGACATAAGGGATGCGAGTCTTTATCGCCTCCACGACATTGTCTTCCGCATAAATATCCACATCTTTATACCGGCCAAAAGGACGTAGATCATCTAAGCCACCTACATGATCGTAGTGCTCATGAGTTACTAAAACGGCGTCAAAATAGTAAATCTTATTGGTTATCATTTGCCAACGGAAGTCCGGACCACAATCGATCAATATCCGTTTCCCTTCCGTCTCTACCAAGATCGAAGCCCGTAGACGCCAATCACGGGGGTCTTTACTAGTACATACCTCACATTGGCAACCTATCTCAGGATTGCCCGTAGACGTTCCTGTTCCTAAAAAAACGATTTTCATTATCCGACATATTTAACCTCAGGCATAAGCTCTATACCGAAACGATCTTTTACGGCGGTACGAATGCTCTCCGCGACCAACGCGATCTCATGCCCCCGGGCATCTCCTAAATTCACTAATACCAACGCTTGTTTCTCGTAAACACCTACCGGCCCATGGTTTTTACCCTTAAACCCACATTGCTCGATCAACCAACCGGCCGGAACCTTGATCTTTCCTTCCGAAGCGGGATAAGACGGGATTTCCGGGAATTGCTTTTTCAATTTCTCAAAATGCTCTGCCGTAATTATCGGGTTCATAAAGAAACTGCCTGCATTTCCCATCACTTTCGGGTCGGGCAGTTTACTTTCGCGAATCTCAATAATCACTTTACGGACAATGGGCAACGTCGGTGCAGGATACTTTGCAAGCTCCTGGCGAATCGTTCCATAGTCCAGCGTGTACCGTTCTTCTTTACTAAGACGGAAGCGGACATAGGTGACAAAAACGGATTTGTTCTCAGGACGCTTGAAAATGCTGCTGCGATAGGCATACTCGCATTCTTCGACAGAGTAAACACGCCCGTATCCTTGAACGTTCACTGTCTCTACCGCCGTTATCAGGTCTTTCACCTCCACTCCGTAGGCTCCGATATTTTGCACGGCACTCGCTCCCACCTCACCGGGAATCAACGAAAGATTCTCCGCTCCATACCATCCATGCTCCACGCAACAGGCTACAAAATCATCCCACACAACTCCCGCACCGACACGCAGGGATACGGTCTGAGAGTCTTCGGCCGTCACTTCGATACCTCCGATGCGGGAATGCAGTATCAGCCCGTCGTAGTCTTTGGTAAACAGCAGATTGCTGCCGCCGCCAATATGCAAAAAAGGTGTCGTAACGGCACCTTGCGCAATATACTCCTTCAGTTCCGCTACTGAGGCGTATTCCAGAAAACGGGAGGCACTGACATCAATGCCGAAGGTATTGTAGGGCAAAAGAGAATGCATAATCTATCTGTTTAAAAAAGTTATATACTGGTGTCTTCAAACTTATACAGCTCCCATCCTCCGGCTTTCCGACGGAAGTACAGGATGTTGGAGAAACCGTTGCCGATACCTTTCAACGCAAGAATCTTCGTTGTCGAGTTATCATCGTTTCTCTGTCCGTAGTTGATATTGGAGAGACGTTCGGAAGGAAGTTCCGGTTTGAAGGCAAACCATTGGTCCCGGTCGAGCGTTGTCTCCAAAATGGAGAAGTCGTCATCCGGATCGCAGGTAACAAAAATCAACGGTTCGCGTATGCGCCGACTCTGGAAAAGGCTGTCGACGGCAAAACGGCCGAAGAACTCCACAAAGTCCTCATTGTCGTCCTGCTCGATAGGACGCAAATTGATGGCTTCCAGCATCCACGCTCCTTTGATGCGTTCAAAGTAATACTTTTTCATCATCCGTGTCTTCACGAATATCCACTCCACTTGCACAGAGGTAAGCGCAGTATCTCCTACTAAATCCATATCTTCTTCTTTATCAAACAGGAGCGTATAGTAATGCTGCTTGGTAAATAAGTCGTCATGCTTCCAACGGTGTTCGTCGATGTTCAGCTTCTTGTCTCCATTGTAGTAGGGCAACGGAAACTTCACACGCTGACGCTGCAACACGTCGTCGGAGGCAAAATTATAGATGAAATCGTCGAAAGACTCGTCGGCCTGTATAGGCTGCGGCTCTTCCGGCAATTCTTCCTGGTGGACTGAATCGGTTTTGTACCGGATGGAATCCACCTCTTTTGTAATAGATGCGAAGGGGTCAATCTTAGCTTTCTTGTTTCCACAGGAACTCAGCATACCGAGCAGTATGACCCCTGCAATTAGTTTTTTCATTATTTTAATTTCTCTCGTAACTTTTCAAGCATATCCACCGTCATGCTTTCCAAATCGTAGGCGGGCTTCCATCCCCACTCTTCGCGAGCACAGGTGTCGTCCAGACTGTCGGGCCAGCTATCGGCTATGCGCTGCTTCAAGGGGTCTATTTCATAAACCATCTCAAACTGCGGCACGTGCTTCTTGATTGCCTGGTATATCGTTTCCGGGTCGAAACTCATGGAAGCGATATTGAAAGCATTGCGGTGTATCAGTCTTTCCGACTCAGCTTCCATCAGTGTGATCGCCGCGTTCAGCGCATCCGGCATATACATCATATCCATCAAAGTGCCTTGCTTAATGGGGCACACAAACTTCTCTCCTTTCACTGCCGAATAGTAAATATCGACAGCATAGTCGGTCGTGCCTCCTCCCGGAGGGGTCACATTCGAAATAATGCCCGGAAAACGGACAGCACGGGTATCGACACCGTATTTATTAAAATAGTAATCACTCAACAACTCTGTCGTTACTTTAGTGACTCCATACATGGTACGGGGACGTTGAATGGTGTCCTGCGGTGTTTTCGTGTGAGGCGTACTAGCGCCAAACGAACCGATAGAACTCGGAGTAAACACCGCGCACCCTTGTTCACGTGCCACTTCCAGCACATTCCATAATCCATCAATACCTATCTTCCAAGCCAATTTAGGTTTCGACTCGGCAACTACGGACAACAGGGCAGCCAAATTATAAATCGTATCAATGTGATACTCTTTTACCACAGATGCCACCGCCTGTGCATCCGTCACATCAGCAATTGCCGAAGGACCGGACTCTTTCAATTCTCCTTTAGGCTCTGCACCCGGTATATAACCTGCTACAACATTTGTATTTCCATAGCGTTTACGTAACTCCATTGTAAGTTCGGACCCGATCTGTCCGGTAGCTCCAATAATCAAAATGTGTTCCATTTTTTTTCTGACTTAGAATAATAAGCTTAAATAGTGCGCAAAGTAAGCACTTTTTTTTCAGATTTTAATCAAAAAGACATTGTTATTCCAAGAAAAATTGTGTCCTTTGCAATATAACTTAATCACATAAACACCATGTACGGTAAAATGCAAGAATTCCTCAGCCAGACATTGGCTGAAATCAAGGAGGCCGGACTTTACAAAGAAGAACGCCTGATTGAGAGTGCGCAGCAAGCTGCCATTACAGTAAAAGGTAAAGAGGTACTGAACTTCTGTGCCAACAATTACTTGGGACTGTCCAATCACCCCCGATTGATCAAGGCTTCCCAAGAGATGATGAACCGCCGCGGATACGGTATGTCGTCCGTCCGTTTTATCTGTGGGACACAGGATATTCATAAAGAACTGGAAGCGGCTATTTCCGACTATTTCCAGACAGAAGACACGATTCTATATGCTGCCTGCTTCGATGCGAACGGCGGGGTATTCGAACCGCTCTTCACCGAAGAGGATGCGATTATCTCGGACTCGCTGAACCACGCTTCCATCATCGACGGCGTGCGTCTGTGTAAAGCGAAACGCTATCGTTATGCCAATGCCGATATGAAGGATCTGGAAAGATGTCTGCAAGAAGCGCAGGCGCAACGTTTCCGTATTGTCGTGACGGACGGTGTGTTCTCTATGGATGGCAATGTAGCTCCGATGGATCAGATTTGCGATCTGGCCGAGAAATATGATGCGCTGGTGATGGTAGACGAGTCTCACTCGGCAGGAGTGGTAGGCGCCACCGGTCACGGGGTCAGCGAATTGTATAAGACACACGGCCGCGTGGATATCTACACCGGAACGCTGGGCAAAGCTTTCGGTGGTGCGCTGGGAGGATTTACGACAGGCCGCAAAGAGATTATCGACCTGTTGCGTCAACGCAGCCGTCCGTATCTGTTCTCTAATTCATTGGCTCCGGGCATTATCGGCGCCAGCCTTGAAGTGTTCAAAATGCTGAAAGAAAGCAATGCGCTGCACGACAAGCTCGTAGAGAACGTGAATTACTTCCGCGACAAGATGACCGCTGCCGGATTTGATATCAAACCGACGCAGAGTGCGATATGCGCTGTGATGCTGTATGATGCGAAGTTGTCTCAGATTTATGCTGCACGTATGCAGGAAGAGGGTATTTACGTGACCGGTTTCTATTATCCGGTGGTTCCGAAGGAACAGGCGCGTATCCGTGTGCAAATCTCTGCAGGACACGAGAAGGCTCATCTCGACAAATGTATCGCTGCCTTTATCAAAGTGGGTAAAGAACTCGGCGTATTGAAATAAAACTTTTTCATATCTTCCATTGTTATTATCGGGGTGCATTAGAAGTGCCGACAAGATAACAATGGAAGATTTTTTTATTTATATATGGAAGAATTGACTCTCACGACTCCTGCCCTTCTTTTCTCGGCAGTCTCACTGATTTTATTGGCTTACACCAATCGTTTCTTATCGTACGCACAGCTTGTGCGGCAGTTACGCGACCGCTATATGGAGAATCCTACGGATATCACGGTAGCACAAATAGAGAACTTACGGAAACGTTTGAATCTGACCCGCACCATGCAAGGACTGGGAATTGCGAGCCTGTTTCTCTGTGTGGTCAGTATGTTTTTCATTTATATCGGACTGCAACTGCTGTCCGCCTATGTATTCGGAGTGGCTCTGCTGTTGCTTATCGCTTCATTGGGCGTGTCTTTCCGCGAAATACAGATTTCCACCCGTTCGCTGGAGATTTATCTGGGAACGATGGAGAAAGGAAAGAATAAAGACAGAAAATGACCTGTAAACAAAAAAGAGGGTGTGTCGAAACCCTCATAAACTAAAAGGGGAGTTTTGACACATCCCCTTTCATAACTTTTATTTGTAGCTTATTAAGTATGTGTAACTTATTAACGCTGTCCCAATTGTGAGTCTACAAAGAAAATTCCGGTATCACCGGCTTTCTTGATTTTGTCAACAATGCCTTGCACTGTAGCTTCTTCTTCTACTTGTTCGCGAACGAATCCCCACAAGAAATCCTGTGTTGCTTTGTCCTTCTCAGCAGCAGCTACGTCTACCAGTTTGTCTACCAATTGAGAAACATGGCATTCATGTTTGTAAAGGTGCTCGAATACTTCCAGCGGACTACCCCAACCGTTAGGAACAATATCTATTTTATCAACTTTAGCGGTTCCTCCACGTTTGATAATATAATCTGCCATAGCATAAGCATGCGCCATCTCTTCCTGAGACTGCTTCTTCATCCAATGGGCAAAACCACTGAAACCTTCTTTCTCGAAATAGAAAGACATTGCCAAATACAGGTTAGCAGACCACATCTCAGCAGTAATCTGTTCGTTAATTGCATTTTGTAATTTTTCTGAAATCATAATCGTTTGTATTTATTTGATTGAAATGATTACAAAAATAACAAGAATACTGTTTAATTTGTTCAACCGAATCTCTTTTTTTTAATTTATTATACAAACTCGTCCGAGAGATATCCTTTAGGCAACTCACGACAATTATAACCGGACGCCATAATTTCGCCATAAGCACCGGCGGAACGTAGGGCAATCAAATCCCCGCGTTTCACCTTGTTCAAGTCTATCGCCTTGCCGAAAACATCGGACGATTCACAGATCGGGCCTACCACATCGTACGTTTGCATCGTCTCGTCCGAAGTGAGGTTCTCCATCTTATGATGTGCCTGATAAAGAGCCGGACGGATCAAATCCGTCATCCCGGCATCGAGTATGGCAAATTTCTTGTTTACCCCTTGCTTCACATACAGCACTTTAGAGATAAGCGTGCCACACTGCCCCACCACAGCGCGTCCCAACTCAAAGTGCAAAGTCTGGTGAGGCCGCAACTTCAACTGTCCGGCATACGTAGAGAAATAACTCTTGAAATCCGGAATCGACTGACGGTTGGGGTGATCATAATCAATGCCCAGTCCACCACCTACATTGATATGTTTCACAAATATCTGACGCGCCTCAAGCCTGTCCTGCAACTCGTTCACACGATTACAAAGGGCTATGAAGTCTCCCATATCCAATATCTGCGAACCGATATGGAAATGCAGGCCGATGAAATTGACATTCTTCATCTCCTGCGCCACATCGATCACCTTATCCATATCTTCCATGCTGATGCCAAACTTATTCTCTGCCAGTCCGGTAGTAATATTCGCATGGGTATGCGCCCCCACATTCGGATTGATACGGAAAGCGACATTAGCGATCTTATTTTGAGCGGCAGCCAGTTCGTTGATGACTTCCAGTTCGGGGATAGACTCTACATTGAAACAGAAAATGTTGTAATCCAGACCGAGTTCAATCTCCCAATCCGCTTTGCCTACACCGGCAAAAACAATCTTCTGTGCCGGGAAACCGGCTTTCACCGCCGCACGAATTTCACCGCCACTCACACAATCGGCTCCCAAGCCACTCTCACGGATTATGGTAAGTACCTTCGAATTGGCATTCGCCTTTACAGCATAATGCACGTCAAAACGTTCGTAACGGGCAACTTCTTTATTGACGGCATCCAGCGTATCGCGCAAAACTTTCGTATCATAGTAATAAAAAGGAGTACGCAACTCACGAAACTTATCAATAGGGAATATTCCTTTCATAAAAAAACTCTTTGTTTAGCTTCGTCCACAGAAAAGACAGAGGGCACAGAGTTTTTATTTTGATTACCGAACAATTTAAAACTCCGTGTCCCCTGTGTACTTTCCGTAGTGAAATGTGATTATATTATTTTCCGTTGAACAGCATATCACTCAGCGACTGCAACGCTACCTTCTTATCGCACTCACGAATGAGGAAAGAGATGTTGTAGTTGCTGCCACCGAACGAGATCATACGCACCGGAATGTCTCGCATCGCATCGAGCGCTTTCGCTTCAAAACCGACATTCTCCCATTCAAGATCACCTACCACACAGATGATACACATTTCTTTATCGACAGTCACCGTACCGTATTTCTTCAAATCATCCAGAATTTCATTCAGATGCTTGGTATTATCAACCGTCACGGACACTCCCACTTCCGATGTGCAAATCATATCGATGGAAGTCTGATAGCTCTCGAAGATCTCGAACACCTTGCGCAAGAAACCGTGAGCGAGCAACATACGGCTGGATTTTATCTTGATAGCGGTGATATTGTCTTTGGCAGCTACCGCCTTGATCTTCCCTTTCTCCGTATCATTGGAAATCAGTGTACCCGGTGCTTCAGGGTCCATCGTATTGAGCAGGCGAACAGGTATATTGGCATACTTGGCAGGCTGAATACAGGTAGGATGAAGGATCTTTGCACCAAAATACGCCAACTCGGCAGCTTCTTCGAAGTGCAACTGACGCACCGGTGCCGTCTTGTCTACGATGCGCGGATCATTGTTATGCATACCGTCGATATCCGTCCATATCTGAATTTCGGAAGCATTGATGGCGGCACCGATCAGTGAAGCGGTGTAATCACTGCCACCACGCTGCAGATTGTCGATCTCACCGTAAGCATTGCGGCAGATGAAACCTTGCGTAATGTAGATATCCGCATCCGGATAAAGTTCCAGTTGCGCCAACAATTTCTCTTTTATATAGATAGGGTCGGGTTCTGCGTTTTTATCAGTACGCATGAATTCTAAAGCCGGAAGCAATACGGACTTCACGCCACACTCCTGCAAATAGAAGTTCACCATGGCGGTAGAAATCAGCTCGCCTTGTGCCAGCACTACCTTCTCTTCGAACAAAGTGAATAGGTCCTTCGTATACGAACGGATGTAGTCGAAATGAGATTTGATAATTTCCAATCCTTTCTGTTTATATTCCGGCGTAGCAAAAAGTTCGTCAATATGCTGTTTATATTTAGTTTCCAGCTTATTGATAATCTCGTTGGCACCTTCCGGATTCTTCTTGTACAGATAGTCGGAAAT
>ERZ779892.2637-NODE-2637-length-13658-cov-3.510696_pt1 | contig 13658 bp, 10 predicted proteins | sample MGYA00511552_ERZ779892 | MGnify/ENA primary metagenome ERZ779892 (study PRJEB29588, sample SAMEA2154561) | human gut metagenome | biome: human gut; feature: human-associated habitat; material: faeces | place: Denmark | collected 2008/2010 ... | reverse complement strand
GAAGAAGCGGTAAGCGGCAATACGTTGATGCCCGATGCGGTGCGGCATACCATCGAGCTGGCGCTGACGGGTGTCGTGAACGCCGGGCAGCAGCCCGAGACGATCACCGCCGAGCTGACGGATGTTGATTGCTATGAAGCGCCGGAAGTTACGACGGAAAACACAAGCTTTGACATCGAACAGAGCTTTGAAGACGAGCTGCATGGATTTTTGCTGACGGTGGACTTTGCGAAGGCTGCGCCGCAGCTTTCTTTTGATGAGCCGGTGCAGAAGCTCACGCAGACGCAGGCGGAGGCGCTTGTGTCGCTGGAGAAAGACGGCAGCGTGACGGTGGACGAAGACGGCGTGCGCGCGCTGGTCGATGCCTGGGCGGATACATACGATATTCCTTACACGAAGTATCTGTTTGACTCCGAGGTCGATGGGTATGTGCCGATTCAGTTCCTGGACGTGAGCTACCGGGTAGACCGCGAGGCGCTGACGGAGCAGCTTGTCGAGCGGCTGCGCACACTGGACGCGGGTGAGCTGACGCCCGAGATTGTCTGCCTGCGAAACGACGAGCCGTTTGACATCAAGGATACCTACATCGAGGTCGACATCACGAACCAGAAGATGACGTTCTACAAAGACGGCGATCTGGTCGTTTCGACCGACATCGTCACCGGGCTTCCCGACGGGCACCCGACGATCACGGGACTTTACTATACGTATTATAAGACCACCGATATCTGGCTCGACGGACCGGACTACCATGTGTTCGTCAAATACTGGGTCAGCATCACGGACCTCTACGGGCTGCACGACGCGTCGTGGCGCACGAACTTCGGCGGGGACTACTATCTCTATGCCGGGTCGCACGGCTGCGTCAACACGCCCGAGGAGGCGATGAAGACGATCTACGACAATGTGACCGACGGCATTCCGATCCTCAGCTACCACCACGAAAAGCCGGTGCCCGAAGAGGCGGAAACTGCGGGCGAAACACAGGTAATATTAGAGTAGCTTATAAAGAACTTAACTGCAAGTAATTTTTCTTATGAAAAACGCGAAGTGTCCGACAAGGATGCTTCGCGTTTTCTGTGGAAATTGGCAGGTTGCACGGCTTTGCTTCGTCTGCTATACTTTCTGTGAAAATTACGCCTTGCGGCGATGCGCTCCGTCTGGTATACTATTCGGCGGAGAAAATGAGAGAAACAGGAGAATATTTCCCTGATTACGACAAAATTTTACGTAAAATCCGGAAGGAGCATCACCATGCGAGAAAGCTTTGACGTTGTGATTCTCGGCTGCGGCGAGGCGGGCATCTTCGCTGCCTATGAGCTGGAAAAATTAACCCCCGGGGTCAAGCTGCTGGCAATTGACCAGGGACCCGATATCTATCACAGAAGCTGTCCGATTGTCTCCGGCAAGGTGCGCGAGTGCATCCACTGCCCGATCTGTCACACGATGTGCGGATTCGGCGGCGCGGGCGCGTTCTCCGACGGCAAGTTCAATTTTACGACCGCCTTCGGCGGCTGGCTGACCGACTTCATGGACCCCGGCACGGTCATGAATCTCATCGAGTACGTGGACTCCATCAACGTTGCCCACGGCGCGACCGAGGAGGTCTACTCCACCGAAACTGCAGAGGCAAAGGCGCTGGCAAGACGGGCGCTGGGCTATGATCTGCACCTGCTGCAGGCATCGGTTCGTCATCTGGGCACGGATGTCAATTATGTGGTGCTGAAAAATCTTTATGACGAGATGAAAGACCACATGGACTTTTTCTTTGACACCCCGGTGGAGAAGATTCAGGTCAAAGAAGATGGATATCTTGTTTCGACAAAAGATGCGGAATATGCGTGCAAAAAATGTATTGTGTCAGTCGGACGGAGCGGAAGCAAGTGGATGGAAACCGTCTGTGAGGATCTGGAAATTCCTACCAAATCCAACCGTGTGGATATCGGTGTGCGGGTAGAACTTCCGGCAGTGATCTTTTCCCATCTGACCGATGAACTTTATGAGAGCAAGATTGTTTACCGTACGGAAAAGTTTGAGGATAATGTCCGTACGTTCTGCATGAATCCATACGGTATCGTGGTAAATGAAAATACCAATGGTATTGTGACGGTAAACGGACACAGCTATGACAGCCCGGATCTTCGCACAGAAAATACGAACTTTGCACTTTTGGTTGCCAAACATTTTTCGGAGCCGTTTAAAGACAGCAATGGATACGGAGAGAGCATTGCGCGGTTATCGAACATGTTAGGCGGTGGTGTGATCGTACAGCGTTTTGGTGATCTGGTGCGCGGACGACGCAGTAATCAGAAACGTATCGAGGAGGGGCTTGTGACACCGACACTTTCCGCAACACCGGGAGATTTAAGTCTGGTTCTTCCGAAGCGAATCTTAGACGGTATCATGGAGATGATCTATGCGCTCGATAAGATTGCACCGGGTACCGCAAACGATGATACCCTGCTGTATGGTGTGGAAGTAAAATTCTATAATATGGAAGTAGAGCTGGATGAGAATCTGCAGAGCCGGTATCCGGGACTTTATATCATCGGAGATGGCAGTGGTGTGACCCATTCACTGTCCCATGCATCTGCCAGTGGTGTTTATGTGGCAAGACACATTTTAGAAAGTGAAGGAAAAGCTATTTGATCACAATATTTACAGCTCTTTATCCGGAGGCAAAGGAACTGATCCGGGCGCTTTCTTTGAAAAAAGATATGACACAGAATCATTTTCAGGTATTTTCGGATGAAAACAATCAAATACAGATTGTCATTACCGGGGCATCCGCCATTGCGGCGGCCACGGCGGTGGCAGAGTGTTCGACCAGAAAAGAACCGGATAGCGGGGATTTTCTGATCAATTATGGGAGCTGTGCCGGCAGGAAAAATATTCCTGTCGGCACTGTTTCGCTTTGTAACAAACTGACGCAAACGGTAGACGGACGTACGTTTTATCCCGATATTTTATACCGGCATCCGTTTGGGGAAGCAGAACTATACAGTTTTCCAACGGTACAGGATCAGAAATCTTTCCAACAGTTTCTGAATAAAGATGCCGGGGCGGGGAACGGGGAAAAAGGAATCCTGGTGGATATGGAGGCTGCTGCAATATATCAGGCAGGAAACTATTACTATGCGCCGCACCAGATGCTGTTTCTCAAGGTAGTAACCGATCATGGAACAACACAGGAGCCGCAGAGTGCCGGGAGTGGAGAACATTTTTCACAGATCATGGACCGGGCAGCAGAAGAGGTTTTAACATTTATCCGGCAGCTTTTGACAATGCAGGAAAAAAACAGCAGGCAGGAGAGTATGCAGGAAGCATTTAGAAGCCAGGTAGAAGAACAGGCAAAGCTGTGGCAGGAGGCATTGCATGGTTCTGAAACAATGAAAGCGCAGATCCGGCAGATGATTTTGTATCATTCACTCTGCGAAGAAAAAGAAGCATCCGGAATGCAAACCATGTCCGGATGGTACCGGGAATATGAACAGGCAGGCCGGCTGCCGGCAAAAGACAAACGGGAAGGAAAGAGGATTCTTGAAGAACTTAGAGCACGTGTGTTATAATACACGGTTTTCCCATATTTATGTGGAACGCCGCATCCGCAATCATCCGCGTACAGAACAGATCCTTTTGCGGTTTCCACAGGCACAGATTGTGGAGATTGAACATTACAAGGATGTATTTAACCGGCATGGGCAGGACGGTGTCCGGCAGCATCAGGCACAGGCTCTCATTCTGGCAGAAAAAACCGATCATTTTTTTTATGAAGGAGCACCGGTCTGTCAGGATTTTGGCAATACCAATTTTTATTACTGTTCCACAATGATGAACTGCATCTATGATTGCAGCTACTGTTATCTTAAGGGAATGTATCCGTCCGGTCATATGGTGCTTTTTGTAAATATCGAAGATTACCTGGAAGAACTTGACCATATTCTGAAGACACAGAATATGTATGTGTGCATTTCTTATGATGCGGATCTGCTTGCCATGGAGGCTGTGACAGGATATGTCAGACTCTGGAGTGCATATGCTGCAAAACATGAAAACTTAAAGCTGGAAATCCGGACAAAATGTGCCGGCCATGCGATGTGGGATCTGCCCTGTCTGTCCAATGTGATCTATGCGTTTACCCTGTCTCCGCAGAAGATGATAGATGCGTTTGAGAAAGAAACACCTTCGGCGTTTGCACGCATAGTCTGTGCCGCGGAGGGACTTAAAAAAGGATTTCCGGTGCGCCTGTGCTTTGATCCGATGCTGTATCTGCCGTCCTGGAAGACCGATTATCTGCAATTGCTAAGTCAGATTGACCGTATTTTTGGTGACCGTATGTTGCATGACGGCTGGGAGAAACTGGTTGATGTAAGTGTGGGAACGTTCCGGATTTCACAGGAATATATGAAAAAACTTCGGCGGGTAGAACCTTTTGCACCAGCGGTACAGTATCCTTATGTCAATTGCAACGGGGTATATCAGTATCCACCGGAATTATTAAAGGAAATGGAAAGTTTTATGATCACGGAATTAACACAGAGAATGGACAAGGAGAACATATATCATGAGTAAGGCAGCGATTGTAACCGGTGCCAGTTCCGGAATCGGACTGGCAATCAGCCGGGTACTCTGTGAGAAAGGGTATGAAGTCTACGGATTTGGACGGGATTTTGCAAAAGAACAGACAAGGGAATTTGTAGAGCAGACCGCGGCATTTCATCCGGTAGAAGGCGATTTATTAGAAGAACAGAAATTATGCGATGCGGTGAAAGAGATCACAAAAATGGCAGACATTGAGGTACTTGTCAATGCGGCAGGAGTCGGACATTATGGTCTGCATGAGGAACTGACTCCCAAAAAGATACAGGCCCTGGTCCGTACAAACTTAGAGATTCCCCTGCTTCTGACGAACCGGCTGCTTCGGGTGCTGAAGAAAAATCATGGATATATCATCAATATCTCGTCCGTGACGGCCAAGCAGAGCAGTCCGCATGGCTGTGCCTATGCGGCAACCAAGGCGGGACTGTCCAGCTTCGGAAAGAGTCTGTTTGAGGAAGCACGCAAGTACGGTGTCAAGGTGACAACGATTCATCCGGACATGACAGATACCAATCTGTACCGGGATGCGGATTTTACCTGTGGGGAGGAGCCGGAAAGTTATCTGCTGCCGGATGAAGTGGCAAAGGCGGTTGCCTATGTGCTTGACCAGCGGGAGGGCATGGTTGTGCCGGAGATTACGCTGCGGCCGCAGCTGCACCGCATTGCAAGAAAGTAGGGGAAATATGAGAGTAACAATTGCACAGACACTGCAGCATTATGAGAAGAAAAACCTGCCGAAAGATATTTGTGCCGGAATTATCATTATGGCCGTTTCCATCCCGATTTCCATGGGATATGCGCAGATTGCCGGTCTTCCGGCGGTATACGGTCTGTATGGATCGGTGTTTCCGATCCTGTTGTTTGCACTGTTTTCGACTTCACCACAGTTCATTTTTGGTGTGGATGCAGCTCCGGCGGCACTGATCGGAGGAGCGCTGATTGATCTGCACATAGAAAGCGGTTCAGAAGCAGCACTTAAAGTTGTGCCGGTCCTGACTCTGTTTGTGGCCGTGTGGCTTCTGGCATTTTATCTGATGAAAGCGGGAAAACTCGTGAATTACATATCTGCACCGGTGATGGGCGGTTTTATTACCGGAATCTGCACGACGATTATTCTCATGCAGGTACCGAAACTGTTTGGCGGGACTGCGGGCACTGGAGAACTTTTGGAGCTGGCCGGACATATCGGAAATACACTTGGACAGATCCATGTTCCGTCCCTTATAATGGGTGTGATTGCACTGGTAATTCTGCTGGCGGCAAAGAAACTGATACCAAAATTTCCGATGGCGGTCGTACTGATGGCGGTTGGAGCACTTATGACAAAGTTTCTTCCGGTCAGGGAGTGGGGCATACAGACATTAAGTGCTGTGCAGACGGGACTTCCGCGGTGGAAGGCGGTGGATCTGTCTGCAGTGCCGCTTAAAGATGCCATAACGATCAGTCTGTCGGTGGCAGTAGTGATTATGGCAGAGACTCTTCTGGCAGAAAATAATTTTGCCCAGAAAAACCGCTACCGGATCAACGACAATCAGGAATTGCTGGCATTTTCCCTTGGAAATTTTGCAGCAGCTCTGACCGGATGCTGTCCGATCAACGGGTCCGTATCAAGGACCGCAATGGGAGAACAGTATCAGGGGAAAACCCAGCTGACAGGAATTGTGGCGGGAATTTCCATGATGATTCTGCTTTTGTGCGGAACAGAATTTATCGGATTTCTTCCGGTTCCGGTGCTTACCGCGATTGTGATCTCCGCATTGCTTGGAGCCACGGAATTTGAACTTGCAGTCCGTTTGTGGAAAGTCAGCCGCACAGAATGTCTGATCTTTTTTGGTGCATTTTTTGGAGTGCTGCTGCTTGGAACCATCAATGGTGTTTTGATCGGCATCATGCTTTCCTTTACCGAGATGATTATCCGTACGGCAAAACCGGCGCGGTGTTTTCTTGGCATACAGACCGGACACAGTCATTTCCGGGATCTGAAAGAGAGCAGTTCCATCCATGCCGTGGAGCATGTGGTCATTTACCGGTTCAGCAGTAATCTGTGTTTTGCCAATGTTTCGGTATTGCAGAAAGATATTGAGGATGCCATCCGCGAGGATACCCGTGCGGTGATTTTAGATGCGGGAGGCATCGGGAGTATTGATATTACGGCGGCAGACTGTCTGGAGCGGCTTTATGGCTCCCTGAAAGAAAAAGGTATCCGGTTTTATATGACGGAACATATTGCGGAGGTGAACGAACAGCTGCGCAGACTCGGACTCGGGTATATGGTGGAGGAAGGCTGCGTGCGCAGAACCATCCATATTGCACTTAAGGATATGGGGATACGTCGTCCGTATCCGCTGGAGGGCGGTGTGGACAATGTTGAAAAAAGCGCCTCCCGGAAGCGGGCAGATAACCGGGTGCAGGAATTTGTCTGGGCATTTGGTTCGGAGGCAGAACAGGAAATGGAAAAACAGATTGCCCGCCAGATTGCGCATCTGACATCGGATAAGGATGTGGAGGAGCTGATTCACGGACGCTGGTCCCATATGGAGGCGCTGGATGAGGATGAATGGCTGGAGCATCTGGAAGAACATTTAAAGGAAATTGTCAATATTTCCGGGAAAGATGAGGAGACACTGGCAAAAAGGCTGGAAGAACACCGGCAGGAAGTACATGACCGGATTGCACAGGAACATCCGGAACTGGCAGAACGTTTCCGGGAACGCAGACATCTGCTGGATGAGCATCTGCGGGAGCGCAGGCCGGAGGTATACGAACTGGTAATCAGACTTCGCGAAAAAAAGGATCAGGCATAATGATATTTTTTGCGGTTTCTGACAAAGAAGGTTACCGTGAGCCCTAACGTGAGAAGTTCTGCTACTGCCACGGCACTCCAGATTCCGTTGATGCCGAGAAGCAGTGGCAGAAGGAGTACGGCAGCCAGCTGGAACACCAGTGTCCGCAGAAAAGAGATTGCAGCAGATATCAGTCCGTTGTTTAATGCCGTAAAAAACGAAGAACCGTAAATATTAAATCCATTGATCAGATAGGCAATGCAGTAAATACGGAAACCGTTTTGGGTCATGGAAAACAGATCCGCATCATATCCGACAAAGATGGCGGCCAGAGGTCTGGCGATCAGCTGCGCCAGAATAAACAGCATGAGTCCCCAGATTCCGATGAGCCGCAGACTTTTTTGGAACAGATTTTTTAATTCGTCATGGTTGCCCGCTCCGTAGTGATAGCTGACAAGCGGCGAACTTCCGATGGAATATCCCAGAAAAATTGCAATAAAAATAAAGTTTACATACATGATCGTTCCAAACGCAGCCACACCGTTTTCTCCGGCAAGATTCATAAGCTGAATATTGTACAGAGAGTTTACAATGGAACTGGAAAGGTTGGTCATCAGTTCGGATGAACCGTTTCCGCAGGCGCTCAGAAAAATTTTCCCGTTAAAGTGTGTGCGCCCGAGTTTAAGAAGGCTGGAATTTTTGCGTGCAAAATAAAGGATCGGAAAAAGACCGCCGATACATTCGCTGGTGACCGTTGCAAATGCCGCACCGGCCAGACCGATCTGGAACACTCCTACCAGTAAAAAGTCCAGAACCATATTGGTGACACCCGCGATGACGATGACACCAAGACCAAGTTTTGGTTTTTCTGCGGTGACAAAAAAACTCTGGAATACGTTCTGGAGCATAAAGGCCGGCATGGAGAGCAGCGTAATGCGGGCATAAAGCACACAGTTTGTCAACAGCGCACCGTCGGCACCAAGCCCGCGTGCAATCAGCGGGGAAAAGAGGATGCCGAGCGCGGAGAGGACAATGCCTCCGATCAGCGTGATGTATACCAGCATGGAAAAGTATTCGTTTGCCTGCTCTTTTTTGCCTTCGCCTAATGTCTTTGCAACGATCGCACTGCCTCCGGTACCGATCATGAAGCCTAGAGCGGAGATTGCCATGAGAAACGGCATGATCAGATTGACAGCGGCAAAAGCAGTCTTTCCGACATAATTGGAAACAAAGAGCCCGTCCACTACACCGTAGATGGAAGTAAAGATCATCATGACGATGGAAGGAAGGACGAACCGCAATAATTTTTTGTAAGTGAAATGTTCAGATAATTGTATCTGCATATAAAATCCCCCTGTTGTGTGTAGATAGATAAACATATAGTATAGCCGTATCCCGGATTTTCGTCAAGAAAATTTGATATTTAAGAGGCTTTATGCGATAATTGATGCGGTTGATCTGACCTTACCGGAGTCAGATGCGGACAAAACAATGATAAACAGGAAAAGAGAGAAGCAATCATGATACAGGACATTTATCCAATGAAATTAGACAATGCATTTCAAATGAAAGAACCGGATGCAGACAGCAGGATACTGGCATTTCGTGAGCGGACGGTTTATCTGAAAAACGAGGGGGAGATCACATTTCTTAAGTATCACGTGTGGGTGGAATACTGTAAGACACATCACAAAAAAGTGCCCGGACTGGTATATCTGTTTTCCGTGGATGACATATCTTTTTATCTGACAGAGCTTTATGAAGATGTGGAAATTCCGGGATTTATGTATCATAAACTGTTTGCGGTCCGGTCCATGAAACCGAAGGAGCGTGTATTTGCCGCAACAACGGCATGGCATCTGTATGTGTGGTACCGAGATAATCAATTCTGCGGCAGATGCGCACATCCGTTTGTACACAGCCGCACGGAGCGCATGTTGCAGTGTCCGGTCTGTAACAATATGGTTTTTCCGAAGATTGCGCCGGCAGTCATCATCGGACTGACAAACAACGATCAGATCATGATGACAAAGTATGCAGGCAGGGAATACAAACGGTATGCGCTCATTGCCGGGTTTACGGAAATCGGGGAAACCGCGGAAGAAACTGTCCACCGGGAGGTGATGGAAGAAGTCGGGCTGAAAGTGAAAAATATCCGTTATTATAAAAGCCAGCCATGGGGCTTTGACAGTAACCTTCTGATGGGATTTTTCTGCGATCTGGCAGAAGAAGGTGAGATCCGGCTCGAAGAAGAGGAACTGTCACTTGCCGAATGGGTAGATTACCGGGATGTGCCGGATGATCCGGAAGGATTAAGTCTTACTAGGGAGATGATGACCTATTTCCGGAAGCAGCGCGAACAGGGGTTAAATCCCTGACCGGATTTTCTGGGCTTTTTCCAGAAACGATTCCTGTTGTTTTCATAGTATCTATCCTTTACAAATTGTGATATTATTATTTTCGACAAAAATATGTTTATTTTATGAAAAAAGAGAAATTTTTTTACGAGGTAATAAAATGAAAGATCTTACAAAAGGAAAACCTTCCCGATTAATACTCGCTTTTGCGCTTCCGATTTTTCTGGCCAATCTGCTGCAGCTTACATACAGCCTGGTGGATACCCGGATTGTCGGATCGTTTCTGGGGGAAGATGCACTTGCAGCTGTCGGTGCTACAAGTTCACTGAGCAATCTGATCATCGGCTTTCTGATGGGGCTTTCCAACGGGTTTGCCATCATCACTGCACAGCGGTTCGGAGCAAAGGATCTGCGCGGGGTGAAAAAATCGTTTGCCATGTCACTGACACTCGGAATTGCCGTTGCTGCGGGACTGACGGTTCTCGGTCTGCTTTTTCTGCAGCCGATTTTACGCTTTTTAAATGTACCGGAAAATTTAAGGACAGTGGCGGGTTCTTATATTGTAATCATTATTGCGGGATTGATTGCAACATTTCTTTATGATGCCTGCGCTGCTGCATTGCGTGCACTCGGAGATACCATTACGCCTTTGGTGATTCTTGCAATCTCTGTCATATTGAACATTGCGGGGGATCTCTTTTTTGTGGTCGTTTTAAAAACGGGGGTAAGGGGAGCCGCGGTTGCCACGGTTTCGGCACAGGCGTTGGCGTTTGTGATCTGCTGGATCTATATGATAAAACGGTATGAACTGCTCCGGTTGTCCGGGGACGATTTCAAAGAGCCACAGCCACAGATGATCCAAAGCATGCTAAGCGCGGGTCTGTCCATGGGGTTTATGAGTTCCCTGATCAATATCGGTTCCCTGACGCTGCAGACGGCAATCAATAAACTGGGACAGAACATTATCGTTGCACATACCGCAGCCCGCAAAATATCGGAAATGTTTATGATTATGTTTACGGTATTCGGACAGACGATGGCAACATACTGCGGACAGAATCTTGGAGCAGGACGGATTGACCGGATAAAAAAGGGAATCGGGCTTGCAATTTTATATACCTGTATCTGGTGCAGCTTTACCATTGTTGCAAGTTATACAATCGGAGACTGGCTGGTTTACATGGTAACTGGAAGCAAAAATGCCGAAGTACTGAAGAATGCAACCAATTATCTGAAGTTTGATACGCTGTTTTATTTTGTCACGGCAGTGATATGTGTTGTCCGTAATGCCATGCAGGGGCTGGGAGACCATATTACACCGCTGGTATCAAGTTCACTGGAAATGATCGGCAAAATCGTGATTGCAGCAACACTCGTTCCGTGGTTTGGCTACACAGGCGTAATCGTGGCGGAACCACTCGTATGGTTTATTATGGTCATTCCTCTGCTGATACAGATTTTCCGCATGCCGGTTTTAAAAAATAATATTTTAACCAAATCTTAGGAAGAATTTGCTGGTTTTTCCTTCTAGTGCATGATAATATGGCATACATATATAAATTGTATGAAAATATACCGGAAGAAGGAGGGATTGTTTGGAAAAGAGAAAAGAAAAAGCAAAAGAATCCATACAGGCAGTATTGCCGATTCTGTTCATTGTATTGTTACTGAGTTTTACAGTGGCACCGGTGTCCGCCAGTATTCTGCTGGAATTTATGATCGGTGCGGTGTTTGTAATTATAGGCATGCTGTTTTTTTCCATGGGTGCCGAAATGTCAATGTCTCCTATGGGGGAACGTGTAGGAGGCAGCATGCTTAAAACCAAAAAACTATGGGTGATCCTCCTTCTGGGCTTTTTTCTCGGGGTCATCATTACCATTTCAGAACCGGATCTGCAGGTGCTTGCCGCTCAGGTGCCGTCGGTGCCGAATATGGTGCTGATTCTTTCGGTGGCAGCCGGGGTTGGCGCATTTCTTGTTGTAGCACTGCTTCGTATTTTATTTGGAATAGCGTTAGCCCCGTTATTAGTTGTGTTCTATGGTGTGATATTTGTGATCGCAAGGTTTGTTCCGGATAATTTTCTGGCGGTGGCGTTTGATTCCGGAGGTGTGACGACCGGACCGATGACGGTTCCGTTTATTATGGCACTTGGTGTTGGTATTTCTGCAATCCGAAATGATAAGCATGCGGAAAACGACAGTTTCGGACTGGTTGCACTGTGTTCGATCGGTCCTGTTCTTGCGGTATTGCTCCTGGGACTGGTATATCCTGCCCAGGGAAGTTATGTGGCAGCGGGCGTGCCGGAAGCTTTCAATTCTGTGGAACTTGGCCGGCTGTTTTTATCCGAAATTCCCTATTATCTCAAAGAAATTGCAGGTTCCCTGCTTCCAATCGTTTTCTTTTTTGGAATTTTCCAGCTTGTTTCCATTCAACTACATAAAAAGACATTGATTAAAATCTGTGTGGGACTGCTTTACACGTATGTCGGACTGGTACTTTTCCTGACCGGTGCCAATGTCGGATTTATTCCCGCAGGAAACTATCTTGGAACCGTTATGGCATCACTGCCGTGTCCGTGGATTTTAGTCCCGGTCGGAATGGTGATCGGATATTTCATTGTCAAGGCAGAGCCGGCCGTCTATGTCCTGATGAAACAGGTAGAAGAACTGACCGATGGGGATATTTCCGGAAAAGCGATGCAGATCAGCCTTTCGGTTGGTGTGGCTGCTTCGGTCGGGCTTTCCATGCTGCGGGTGCTTACGGGAATTCCGATTATGTATTTTTTAATTCCGGGCTATGCCATTGCACTGTTTCTGACGTTATTTGTTCCGAAAATCTTTACCGCGATTGCGTTTGACTCCGGAGGCGTGGCATCCGGTCCGATGACGGCAACTTTTCTGCTGCCACTGGCACAGGGCGCTTGTACGGCAGTAGGCGGCGATGTGGTAAAGGATGCCTTCGGCGTGGTAGCGATGGTTGCCATGACTCCGCTGATTACGCTGCAGGTCCTCGGGCTGATCTATAAGATTAAGAGTAGTAAAAAGGAAGAAATGGCAGAACAGCCATTCCTGCAGGCAGAGGATGTGTTTGCCGGGTATGCGGATGATGCAATTATAGAATTATAGAAAAACAGGAAAGAGGAGCGGACAAATGAGTGAGATCTATATGATGGTTACGATCTGCAATCGAAAACAGATGCAGAAATTTGTGAAGTTTTATAAGCAAAATCACGTGGATACTGGAAATATTTCTCTTGCCATGGGAACAGCGGCCAGCGATGTACTGGATTACTTTGGACTCGAGGAGGATGAGAAAGGCATTCATTTTTGTCTGGTCACACGTCCCACCTGGAAAACCGTGAAAAAGGGATTGCAGACGGAACTGAAAATTGATGTGCCTGGGACGGGAATTGTCTTTCTGATACCGCTTAGCAGTATTGGCGGAAAACATCAGCTGAAATTTATGCTGGGAGAACAGGAATTCGAGAAAGGGGAGGAGACAACGTTGAAGGAGACAAAACATGAGCTGATCATTGCAATTGCCAATTACGGATACAATACGCAGGTGATGCGTGCGGCAGAAGAAGGCGGAGCCACCGGGGGAACGGTTTTTCACGGGAAAGGTGTCGGAATGAAACGGGCAGAACAGTTTCTCGGCGTATCGCTGGTTTCCGAAAAAGAAATTATATTAATTGTTACGAAAACGGAACAGAAAAATGCGATTATGAAATCCATCATGGAAAAAGCCGGAATCGGGACAAAAGCGGGAACCATTGCGTTTTCTCTTCCGGTTACCAGCACAGCCGGACTTCGGATTATCGAGGATTCCGGAGAATGTGAAGAGATTTAGATCACATTCCACAAATTTATCCGACTAAAATTAGCTAAAAATATAATTGATATAAACATAAAATTATATT
>ERZ779892.2635-NODE-2635-length-13674-cov-17.272928_pt1 | contig 13674 bp, 15 predicted proteins | sample MGYA00511552_ERZ779892 | MGnify/ENA primary metagenome ERZ779892 (study PRJEB29588, sample SAMEA2154561) | human gut metagenome | biome: human gut; feature: human-associated habitat; material: faeces | place: Denmark | collected 2008/2010 ... | reverse complement strand
ATGGTTGGAACGCAGTCAAAGCTGGGAAAGAGATACCCGGTAAAGGCTTTTGAAACGGGCGAGAGAGTGACGATTGAGTATTTGAACGGGTATCTTATGGATAAGAGCAAGGCGGTCACGGATTTTCACTATAAGAGCGATTTGAGTCTTGCCGAAGCCCGGAAGAAGTACCCGGAATGGTATGAAAAGCGAATTGTGCAGGGGGAGCGCCGTGAGCGCTGGCATGTCAAAAGGGACTTATATGATTGGTGGCTGCGGAAAATAAAAGAGGGGGCTTCTGTAGGGCACAGATACAGCTGCCTTTGCGTTTTGGCGTCCTATGCCGTTAAGTGCGATATTCCGGAAGATGAGCTTTTTACAGACGCTTTTTCCCTATTGCAGTTCCTTGATGATATGTCAGATGATGAGCATAACCGCTTTACCAAGCGTGATATACTGGACGCCATGCAGTTTTATCAAGAGAATTATGTCACATACAGTCGCAGGGAAGCCGAAAGAGTATCGGCTATTGCTATGCCAGCAAGCAAACGGAACGGAAGAAAACAGGCTGAACATTTAGAGCGTGCAAGGTTGGTACAAACATTGGATTATCCAAATGGAGCATGGAGAAATAAAGAGGGTAGACCAAAAGGCAGCGGAGAAAAGTCGAAGATTGTCGAAGAATGGAAACAGCAGCATCCGGACGGAAAGAAGATAGATTGTGAGAGAGAAACTGGGCTTAGCCGGCATACTGTATTGAAGTGGTGGAAGTAGGGTATACTTGAAATGCCGAAAGGCATATGCTATAATACCAGTAGGCGAAAATGACAGAAGTGCTCATGTGGCACAGCAAAAAGCCCCGGAGGTTGCGACTCCGGGGCTTTTCTATTCCGTTCTGGGTGGGTGGCTTAATCCCAAGGCTGGCTACCAGTTATTCTTCTCCGTCCAACCATTTGCAGATGTAGTAGGCAACTACACTTGCCAAAACAGAGAGAAAAAATGACAGAAGTTCACTCATGCGGTTCACCCCCTTTCTCTACCTGTCTGGGGGCGGTAGCGTCGTTCATTATATCACAGGGGCAGAAATGCCACAAGAAGCCATTTCCCCTTGTTTATTATCAAAGCCATAAGGAAAAGAGTGTCAAGGGCGGTCATAGACCGCAGCGTTTACCCTTGATACTCTTTTTTGTTGGCTATAATGCCGGAGGGGAAAACGGCTGTCCGTCCGTTTCGTTACTTCCCCCTGTGCTTCATTGTCCGTTCCGGCGGAAGAAAGTAAAGGGTGGTCTGCGACCATTTTTTATCTGCTGTACTCGCTGATCGGCAAGCCGAAGCTCATACTGCAGATAAAAAACAAGCCCTTGACTGTCTCCCTCCTACACTTTCAAAGTCGCCCAAGAGGAAGTAAGCTCCACTATATTCTTGGCAGAATATACGCACGAATATATCCGCTTGATATAGGGTGTCTATCATGCTATAATATGTGTAGCGGATATATTGCAAGTTCCCTAAAGTGTTACCACTTTAGAACTTGTGAGGGTGGCAAGCCCCCCTTCAATCCCCCTTTTCAGAGAGCCGAAAGGCTCATAATGTGACGGTGGTAGCACCGAAGAAAGAGAGGTCAAAGGCATGAAAAAAGAAATGGATAAAATTCAGTTTGAGTACAGATACGAGGTGCAGGAGCTGATGAAAGTAATTGATAAGTATGTAAAACAGAACCCTTCAGAAAAGGAAAATAAGACGCTGGAGCGTTTCTTTGACCTGCTTGATGTGATGGATATGGAGTGGTAAAGGAAACAGAAAGGAGATAAGCCATGGCAGTAAAATTCGAAATTTATTTGAGCGATGAAGATACCGAAAGACTGTTTGCAGTGAAAGAGGATAAGGGGAAGGCGGAACTGACCGGGAATGATTATGCACGAGAATTGCTGGAAAGAGAGCTGCACCGGCTGCATCCAAGCAGGGTAAAGTATGATGATGAGACAGGAGAGCGAATTAAGTAATGGCAAACAAGAGCAGACCCAAACAGTTATCCTTCCGGGTAAGTGAGGAAGAATACCAAGAGTTGCAGGAGCGGGTGCAGAAGAGCGGGAAGAACCAGCAGGAATATATCCTTTCCTGCGTGCTGGATAAAAAAATCGTCAATACGGACGGAATTAAGGAACTTATCCCGGAGCTGAAGCGGATCGGGAACAACCTCAACCAGATAGCAAAGCGGTGTAATGAGGGCGGAGTGCTGCCAAGTGAAGCCGAGGTGCGGGAACAAGGGGAGGAGCTGAAGCAAGTATGGCAGTTATTAAGGCGGTATCTTCAAAGGCAGGCATAGGACAGGCGATTGACTATGTAACGAAAGAAGAAAAGACAGAGGAGAAGCTTGTCAGCGGTCTACATTGTGAAGCAGATACGGCAAAGGAGGAAATGCAGGCTACCAAGGAACTATGGGAGAAAACAGGGGGAAGGACATACAAGCACTTTGTCCAGAGCTACCATAAGGACGAGAAAATCACGCCGGAGCAGGCACACAGGAACGCCTTACAGCTTGCAGAGAATACGCCGGCATGGAAAGGGTTTGAGGTGCTTGTGGCTACCCATAAGGACAAAAAACATATCCATACGCACTTTATCGTCAATTCCGTCAATTTTGAGGACGGGCACAAGCTGCAGTGGAGCAGTGCCGACCTGCAGGAGCTGAAGGAGCGGTGCAACGCACAGAGCAGGGAGCAGGGGCTACACGTCCCAGAAAAGGGAAAGACCTTTGAAGGAGCGGAACGTGAGGAAACAGTGGCATGGAAAAAAGAGACGTACCAGCTTCTGAAGCAGGCGGAGCAGGGGAAAGTGAAAAGCTATGTCCAGGACATTGCCCTGGCAGTCCTGGACTGTAAGGAAACAGCGACCAGCCGGGAAAGCTTTATTCGGCTGATGAATGAAAGAGGGTACGGAGTGGACTGGCAGGACAGCCACAAATACATCACATATACCGACTTAGCAAGGGAGCAGGCAGGAGAAAAGGCTTGCAAAATTCGTAATAATAAGCTGGAAAAATACTACAACATGGGTTTTGGAAAGGAGGAACTGGAGCATGAGTTTGAGAGAAATGCACGAACAGCAGAAGTCAGAGCAGGCAAGTCCGAGAGAACGGATCCAAGAACTGAACCGTCAGAGCCGGACAGAGCTGGAGAACAGCCTGCTGAAGGAAGCCTTAGCTTTGTCGAGCGAGAGCTGCGAGGAATTGATGAAGCAGTCAAATCAAGGACAAGCAAGGGCAGAGCAGAACAGGCAGAGAGACGCCGAGCTGAGCAGGCAGCTCATCAGCGAGCTGAAGAAGCAAGTCGAGCAGTTAGAGAACAGCAACGAACTACTTCAGAACGCCATATCAGCCGGAATTGGGAGCCTGAGAGATGAGGTCAGAGAAAGTACCGTCCAAGAGGTAAAAAAGGCGTTACAGGCGAATATAGAGGCGGTACAGAAGGCAACAAAAGCTCTTGAAAAGCAGTCTGATACGCTTACAAGCGTAATGAAGCAGAAAGTCCGGGAGCTGGAGGAAAGCAAAAACAGTTTTTTCAGATATGAGGGCTTGAAGATATACCTGTTTTGGGGCGGTATGGTCTGTAATATTGGGACGTTTTTGATAGTGTTATATTATTTATTTGTCAAGTAAAGTTTTATAAAAATGTTATATATAATTAATGTTTTTTTGCTGAAAATATAGTATAGTAAAACAAAAAGGAGGGGATGCCAATGTACTTGTTGCTTTAGATGTTATAAAAATACATTGGCATAGGAGGAAAATTAATGAGAAATATTCGCAGATCTGTAGCGTTAGCTTTGGCAGCAATAATGATGATGGCTATGAATATGGTTAGTTTTGCAGCAGATACAGCTCCTGCTGAAACCGAGGCGGTAGAATCGGTGACTCGTTCAACTAATGGAGAATCTGTTTTGCTGGATAAAGTATATTTTGCGTGTGATGGAAAAAACACAATTTCTTCTCGAGAACCTATTCCTGCTACAGCTTTAGATGTTGAAAATAGAATTTTAGGAAGTATGGAGTATTTTTATGATGGTTTAGATTCATCTGGAAGACCGCAGTACACAGTTAAGGCATCTATGACGTCTAATCCATTAAAATTAAAATCCAGTAAACTTGTAACAAGAGCTGAAGGAGTAAATAGTTGGCATACAAATGAAGAAGATCATAATGGGTATACAGGAACTAATTCTCGAAGCTATGTATATACGACTCCGAATCCACCATCAAATCCATATTGTGAAGCAATATTAACCGCAACTGATGAGAAAGGTGACGAATACGCAGTATGGAAAGGAACTCTTCGTGATGCTAAGTAGAAAATACTGAAATATTGGTAAGAGTAGTGATGAAAATAAGAGGGAGTGAAGTGAGGATGAGATATTCTTAATTCACTCCCTTTTTTAGAGGTCAAAAAGGTGCAATAAATTCATTGATAAGATAAGCGGGCAAAGCGAGAGGGAGTGAGGTGTAGATATTGACACCAAAAAGGCACTCCCTTATACTTGATGGAAAAAGGTAAAATACTTCATTGATAAGATAAGCGGTGAAGGCGAGAGGGAGTGAGGTGTAAAAGACTATGGCAAAATACACCAAAAGGAGAGATAAAAGAGGGTATGAGTGGAAGTTTGCTTATTGGGAGAAAGAAGCTCTTATGTTGGAGAGGGGATATCCGGAAGTAAGTCCTTATGATTTTTATCGGGAGTTGTTTCCGGCTGGTAGTCTTCAGCAAGAGCCGGAAGACGGAAAAGGTAATATTATAGCGACACAGATTAGACCCTCTGGTAAAGGCAGAACCCGACAATGGGTGATTGGTGACAGCTTGGATTTGTTGGATAAAGTTATAGGGGATACGTATGGCATGATACCACCTATTAGTTTTTACGGAAAAACACACTCGAAGGAGATGGCTCATGAGTTGTTTGCGGTGGCAATTGACGTGGATTATGTCGGTAAGCAACAGTTGAAGAATTTGTTGAAGCAGTTTGGGAATGGTGTGCAGCTTCGTCCGACTTATCTTGTCAGCTCCGGCAAGGGGGTACATCTTTACTATTTCTTGCAGGAGACGGTTCAGTTGTATCGAAACAGGGAAGAAGTGCTTGCGAAGCTGAAAGAAGCCTTTATCCGGCGGCTATGGAATGATACCAGCTCTATCCGTCCGGACAGCCCGGATATAACTGGAATTTATCAAGGTTTTCGGTGTGTGGGGAGTCAGTCGAAGCTGGGTGCAGATTTCCCAGTAAAAGCCTATAAGCTGTCAGAGAACCGTTACACGCTGGAGGACATAAAAGCCAGCATACCGAGCTGTAAGGTAGACCTTGCTCCGTTGTACGAGAAGCCGAGAAGAAAAAGTATTGTTACGCTGGAAGAAGCAAAGGAGCTGTACCCGGAATGGTATGAAAAGCGGATTGTGCAGGGAGAGCCGAAGCAGAAAAGTAAGAAGCAGGGCGGTACGTGGGTATGTAACGAAGCTTTATATGAATGGTGGAAACGGAAAATAACCGAGGAAGTGAAAGCTGGAGGGCGTTACTTTTCCATTATGGCGTTGTGTTCTTATGGCTTGAAGTGTGGCATATCCGAGCAGAAGATACGGAGAGACGCCTATGCGTTCCTGGACCATTTAGAGAGTCTTACCGAGGATGAGGACAACCATTTCAGTCGGGCAGATGTGAAAGACGCTCTCCGGGCATTGAAAGGGGACAGAAAAAGGCTGTCAACGATAGCAAGCCGGGAATGGATAGAGGATAACACAAAGGTTACAATACCAGCAAATAAGAGGAATTACAGAAAGCAATCGGTACATATGAAAATTATGAGTAGTACAAGAGATATTTTATATCCAGATGGAGAGTGGCGGTATGTGCCGCCAACCGCAGAGCAGGCGGTTAGCGAATGGCAGCGTCAACACCCGGACGGAAAGAAAGCAGACTGCATACGGGAGACAGGATTGAGCAAACCCACCGTTTATAAGTGGTGGAAGTAGGGCATACTTGAAATGCCGAAAGGCATATGCTATAATGCCAATAGGCAAGAAAGACGAAAGTGCTCATGTGGCACGCAAAAAGCCCCGGAGTTGCGACCTCCGGGGCTTTTCTATTCCGTTGTGGCAAGGTGGCTTATGCCTTAGGCTGGCTACCGCCTATTTATCTCCGTCCAGCCATTTGCAGATGTAGTAGGCGACTACACTTGCCAAGACAGAGAGTAAGAAAGACGAAAATATACTCATGGTGGCACACCCCCTTTCTGTACCTGTATAGGGGTGGTAGCGTCGCCCATTATACCATAGTGGCAGAAATGCCACAAGAAGCCATTTCCCCTTGTTTATTATCAGAGCCATAAGGAAAAGAGTGTCAAGGGCGGTCATAGACCGCAGCGTTTACCCTTGATACTCTTTTTTGTTGGCTATAATGCCGGAGGGGAAAACGGCTGTCCGTCCGTTTCGTTACTTCCCCCTGTGCTTCATTGTCCGTTCCGGCGGAAGAAAGTAAAGGGTGGTCTGCGACCATTTTTTATCTGCTGTACTCGCTGATCGGCAAGCCGAAGCTCATACTGCAGATAAAAAACAAGCCCTTGACTGTCTCCCTCCTACACTTTCAAAGTCGCCCAAGAGGAAGTAAGCTCCACTATATTCTTGGCAGAATATACGCACGAATATATCCGCTTGATATAGGGTGTCTATCATGCTATAATATGTGTAGCGGATATATTGCAAGTTCCCTAAAGTGTTACCACTTTAGAACTTGTGAGGGTGGCAAGCCCCCCTTCAATCCCCCTTTTCAGAGAGCCGAAAGGCTCATAATGTGACGGTGGTAGCACCGAAGAAAGAGAGGTCAAAGGCATGAAAAAAGAAATGGATAAAATTCAGTTTGAGTACAGATACGAGGTGCAGGAGCTGATGAAAGTAATTGATAAATATGTAAAACAGAACCCGGCAGAAAAGGAAAATAAGACGCTGGAGCGTTTCTTTGACTTACTTGATGTCATGGATATGGAGTGGTAAGGGTATGAACAAGACAAGACCAAAGCAGTTATCATTCCGAGTAAGTGAAGAAGAATACCAGCAGTTGCAGGAGAAGATTTCAGAGAGTGGAAAGAACCAACAGGAGTATATCCTTTCCTGTGTGCTGGAGAAGCAGATCGTGAATACGGACGGTATCAAAGAACTTCTCCCGGAACTGAAACGGATAGGGAACAACCTCAACCAAATAGCAAAGCGGTGTAATGAGGGGGGGATGTTGCCGAGTGAAGCGGAAGTGCGGAAGCATGGAGAGGAGCTGAACAAAGTATGGCAGTCATTAAGGCGGTATCTTCAAAGGCGGGCATAGGGCACGCCATAGATTATGTGACGAAAAAAGAAAAGACAGAGGAGAAGCTTGTCAGCGGTCTGCATTGTGAGCCGGAGACGGTCAAGGAAGAAATGCAAGCCACAAAGGAGCTGTGGGGCAAGACGGATGGAAGAACCTATAAGCATTATGTGCAATCCTACCATGAGGACGAGGAAATAACCCCGGAGCAGGCTCATAAGAACGCTGTCGAGCTGGCAGAGCATACAAAGGCATGGAAAGGGCATGAAGTTCTGATAGCCACGCATATAGACAAGGGGCATATACACACGCACTTTATTGTCAATTCCGTAAATTATGAGAACGGTCATAAGCTCCAATGGAGTAAGCACGACCTTAAAGACTTAAAGGAACGATGTAACGAACAGAGCCGGGAACAGGGCTTGCATGTGCCGGAGAAAGGAAAGACATTTGCTGGAGAAGTCCGGGAAGAAACGGTGGCATGGAGCAAAGACACCTACCAGCTTTTGAAACAGGCAGAGCAGGGAAAGGTCAAGAGCTATGTGCAGGATATTGCCCTTGCGGTGCTGGATTGTAAGGAAACAGCGACCAGCCGGGAAACCTTTATCCGGCTGATGAATGAAAGAGGGTACGGGGTGGACTGGCAGGACAGCCACAAGTACATCACATATACCGACTTAGCCAGGGAACAGGCAGGAGAAAAGGCTTGTAAAATCAGGGATAACAAGCTGGAAAAATACTACAATATGGATTTTGGAAAGGAGAGTATGGAGCATGAGTTTGAGAGAAATGCACGAACAGCAGAAGCAGAGCAGTCCAAGAGAGCAGCTTCAAGAGTTAAACCGACAGAGCCGGACAGAGCTGGAAAACAGTCTGCTCAAAGAAGCGTTGGCGATGTCGAGCGAGAACTGCGAGGAATTGATGAAGCAGTCAAATCAAGAACAAGTAAGGGCAGAGCAGAACAGGCAGAGAGACGCAGAGCAGAACAGGAAGCTCATCAGCGAGCTGAAGCAGAGCGTAGAGCTGCTGAAGAACAGCAACGAATTGCTTCAAGACGCTATATCGGGCGAGATTGGGAGCCTGAAAGATGAGGTTAAGGAAAACACCGTCCAAGAGGTTAGAAAGGCGTTACAGGCGAATATAGAGGCTATACAGAGGGCTACAAAGCTTCTTGAGAAGCAGTCTGATACACTTACAAGCGTGATGAAGCAGAAGATCCGGGAGCTGGAGGAAAGCAAGAACAGCTTTTTCAGATATGAGGGCTTAAAGCTGTACCTGTTTTGGGGCGGTATGGTCTGTAATATTTTAGTGTTTCTTATGCTGTTATATGGTATGCTTGGTAAGTAAAAAGAAATCGACAAATCGGAAGGTTGAGAAAGGAGATTAGTCAATGAAAAAAATATTAGGAATCGTTGCTGGTATTGTTGGAATAATATCTGTTATTGTGGGTGTTGCATTGAAGATGAATAATAATGCTATTGCTATAATCGGAGGTGCAGATGGTCCTACCTCGGTATTTGTCGCAGGAAAGTTGAATAGTGTTCTTGTCAGCATCTTGCTTATTGCGATAGGTGTTGTGATGTTGATAGTAGCGATAATTTTTTATTTGAAGAGAAAAAGGTAAAATAATGTAGTGATAAGATAAGCGGTCAAGGCGAGAGGGAGTGAGGTGTAAAAGACTATGGAGAAAGAAAAAAGAGAGCAGGAGAGCTGCACAAGCTGCGCTTATAGGAAAGATTGGTATTGTCCCGTTGCCGGAGACCGTGTAAAGAGAGAGGGGCACTGTTCTGAATACGAGAAAAGTGAGATTGCGAAGGAAAAGTAGCAGTGCTATAATGGCAAGGAAAGGGAGAGAAAACCAGCCCTTTTTTAAGAGGTCAAAAATGTGCAATAAACTGTATTGATAATATAAGCCCCATATAGGTGTTTTTAGGGGTGGGGAAAGGGAGAGAAAACCAGCCCTTTTTTAAGAGGTCAAAAATGTGCAATAAACTGTATTGATAATATAAGCCCCATATAGGTGTTTTGGAGGGGAGAAAAAGGTGGTGGGAATATGGCAAAAAAACCGACTGAAAAGCAGTTGTATAAGCTGAAAAATGAATGGCTGGGGCAGTTCTTTGAGGAAGTGAAGCCGAAAGAGTTTTATCGGGCTGTTTTTCCAGAGGGAAGTTTTGAGAGAAAGGGGCATTTTGAGGACGGAAAGGCAAATGGCATTATAACCATAGTTGAGAATGATAAGGCGAAGAATCGGATTGTATTTGATGATTTGTCGGTCATTGATGAGGTCAAGGGGGCAGAGTTTGCTGTCATGTCCCCTGTGGCGTATTCCGGCAGAAATCGGACGGCAGCCAATGCAAGGTGGCTGTATGGGATAGCGATAGACCTTGACGGGGTGGAGATGCCGCAGCTCCGTGATGTGTTCCATCAAATGAACCATGATATTATCCCGAAATGCACTTACTGTATTAACAGCGGTCACGGGCTGCATTTATATTATCTGCTGGAAAAGCCGGTTCCCTTGTATAAGCATTTGCAGGATAAGCTTCGAGAGTTCAAGTATGAGCTGATTGCGAAAGTCTGGAACCGTTATACAAGCACTTTCACAGAACGGGAACAGGTTCAGTATCAGGGGATTTTTCAGGGCTTCCGTATGGTTGGAACGCAGTCAAAGCTGGGAAAGAGATACCCGGTAAAGGCTTTTGAAAAGTTAGTCCATGAAAACTGCGCGTCGCATTCTCGTTACTTTAGTGATGAGTTAGACGCGCAGTTTTCACAGAGATCGTCCGTTCATTTACTGCCCCTCTCCGCGCTTAAGCGCTCAAACTCTTCCTGCTCATCACTTGTTAATGCCCCCAGCAGCGCTCTTTCGAGCAATTCTTGATAGCGTTTCTCTTTGTTACTTGAAGCAGCCCGGCGACGGCTGCAATTCTCTGAAAAAGCGTTCTTTTTCCGCTTTTTTGACTTGATTATGTTGTTGGCAGCGTTCAGCAGAGCTGCTTTTTCATCATGCGTCATTCCATCAACGATCTCATCAAATTCTTCCAGATCGGAGAAAGAAATCTGTCCACTGAGGTCTTCCAGATCGAACCGGAAAATGTACCCCTCAACTGGGCGTCCACGCTTTTTTGCGTGAATTACTTCACAGCGCAGGTTCTTAAATGCCCCACTTTTATTGATCTCTTCCACAGCGGGTTTAATTACATCCCTCATTAAAATTTTTGGCTCGTAGTCTGGTGTTGAAAGCAGCTCTTTAAACTCGGAAACACTATATTTTTTTGTGCAGCCGTGCATTTTCCATTGCTTCAGAATCCTGTAAAGAGATTTTGCATAAATCCCATCAAGTGCAACATACTCTTGAAGTTCAAAACTCGTGAATTCTTTTGCAATGTTGTTGAGAAGCCAAGCAACGTCCGGATTCACCCGGATTTTAAGTACTTTTCTTGATTTTACAATCGTAAAAGTTGAAAACAAATTGAATTGAACAATTTCATCATCGGTTTCGTAGATTCCGTGACATGATCTTAGCTTTTCGTTCATTCTGATTAAATCAGACTTGAAACGTTCGAGAGAAGTTGACTTATATTCTGTTAACAACTTTATTTCATCAAGAGGAATCTCAACTAATTCAGAACCTTTTTCGCGAACTTTCGCACAAATTGCGTGGAAAAAATTCAGATCTACTTTTTCGAAATTTTTGAGCGGAATATTATTCATTTTGTTACTGTATTTTACGATTTCTTTTGACATGTAAAACCTCCTAAACCCCTGTAAATACAGTATAAAACGATTTCGTGAGATAGTCAACTATAAAACTCACGAATTAATCACTTTGGCAATCATTTGACTCACCAAAAGAAATACATTTAACTCACCAAAAGCCTCAAAAAAAATACATTTAACTCACCAAAAACCCCAAAAAAAAATACATTTAACTCACCAAAAAACCCCGCAGCCCGCTCTGGCTCTGGGCTAGCGGGATCGCTAAAGTAAAAACCTTAAAAGTATATATTAAAAGTGTCCGCTTCGCGGGAAAAAACCTAAAATTCTGGGTGCCACTTACGCTATTTACCCGGACGCTGCTGCATCTGCGCACATCAACCCTGCTGCGCTACCACTTCCTACGGTCGTTCCTTATGCTCGCACCCCTACGGGGCAAGGGGTTGACCTGCTTGTTTTTCGTGTTGATCCGGCTTTGCCGACATGGAACAGCATCCGCTTAACGCAGATGCAGCCCATTCCGGCTTGCGGATCATAACACGAAAAATCTGCTGCAACTGATAACCAGTCTTATTTTCGATTCTGAGGGGGCTCAGCCCCCGTTCCCCCGACCTCACTGGAACAGACAAGGATTTATGCCCTAACAAAATAAAATTGATTCTAGGTGGCAAATTGGGACTCTGACGGCATTTTGCTATAAAGTCAAAGTTTCTTCTGCGTTTCTTGATCTTGTCCTAAAAAGGCAAGGAGATCGTCTGGGTCATAGCGAGAATCTTTTTGCTCTTTTTTCTGCGTTCCGCGGATCGCGGCTGAGTATTGCTGAAGATAGTCTTTAAAAGCATCTAAGTCAGTGATCTCACCGCAGTAAGCTTCGACCTCGGCTCCTATCCGAATCAATCTCTTTGTGCGCGCTTTCCGCGCTGCTTCTTTTTCACGCTGCAATATAGCACGCTTCTGCGCCTGCATCTGCTTAATCTTTTTGTCGAGATCCGCCACACGGTCTTCTGCTGATTTCTTTTCTGCCATGTTTGATTATTCCTCACTTTCTAATATACTTGTTGCGTTTATTGTATCAAATATTGAAAAAAACCTCAAGAGCATGTATCATTGTATTGTACCTTAGCGTAGCTAAGGGCGCACTTACAGACACACACGCTATCGCGCATATGTCTGTTTAACCGTGCGTTTCCATGGTCGTAAAACGTACATGGAAAAATAAGCATGGTCGTAAAACGTCCATGGAGGTATTAGGTATGTCTATTTATCACTGCTCTATAAAAAACATAAGCCGCAGTTCTGGACGCAGTGCAGTTGCGTGTGCAGCTTACAGAAGCGGGGAAGAATTGGAAGATGTGGAAACGGGAATCACTCACGACTATAGGAAGAAAACAGGAATTGCCTTTGCGGAAATTTTTTTATGCAAAAATGCGCCGGAAAGGTTCCAGAATCGGGAAGAACTCTGGAACGAAGTTGAAAAAATCGAGAAAGCAGCGGACGCGAGATTGGCTCGCGAAATCGAGGTGGCAATCCCGCGGGAACTATCGCTTGAAGAGATGAAAAATCTGGTTGCCGGATATGCAAAAATGTTGACGGAAGAGGGAATGTGCGTTGATGCTGCGATACACCTTAAGGTTGGGAACCCACATGCTCATCTTATGTGTACGACTCGGAAGATCAAAGCGGATGGAACATGGGATCAGAAAGAAAAAAAGGTCTATGCACTTGACGAATTCGGGAACAAGATTCCGGTCATTGACCAGGAGACCAGGGAACAGAAAATCGGGGCAAGAGGGCGGCGGATCTGGAAGAGAGTGACAGTTGCGGCAAACGATCTGAACGCGAAAGAGAATGTCGAAAAATGGCGAAAAATGTGGTCGGAGCACTGTAATGCCTATCTTGAGCCGGAACAGCAGATCGATCACCGGAGCTACGAACGGCAAGGAAAAAAAGACGTGATCCCGACCATCCACGAGGGCTATGCAGCACGCGAAATGGAAAAAAGAGGGAAGCTGGCTGAGCGCTGCGAGATAAACAGAGAAATCGCTGCGGCGAACAGAGATATAAAAGCAATACTGGCGGAACCTGAACCGGATCACCGGACAAAAATCGAAAGACAAGTCGATGAGCTTTTGAATGGATTCGAGAAACTTAACAAGAAGCTAAAAGAACAAAAGAAAATACTGGAGGCACAATCCTTCAGCACGCCGGATCAGCGCGCAGCCACGGAGAAAATAATGCCGTTCGGCAGCGAAAAGACAGAAAATGCGACCGAATGGTCGCATGAGCAAGAAACAATTGTGCCAAACCACAGCAAAGAAATACGACCAAATGATCGTAAAGAAGAACACGACCAAACGGTCGCAAAAAGGGCGGAGGTTGTCAGCCAGGAAGAAGCTCCGGATCCGGAGCTTGAAGCACAGGAACGGGCCAGAAAAAAGAAAAAGACAGAGAAAAATCGCCCTTTTTTAAGAGGTCAAAAAGGTAAAATAAAATATATTGATAATATAAGCCCCCTATAGGTGTTTTTAGGGGTGGGGAAAGGGAGTGAAAAATCGCCCTTTTTTGAAAGGTCAAAAAGGTAAAATAAAATGTATTGATAATATAAGCCCCCTATAGGTGTTTTTAGGGGTGGGGAAAGGGAGTGAA
>ERZ779892.2630-NODE-2630-length-13685-cov-4.800807_pt1 | contig 13685 bp, 8 predicted proteins | sample MGYA00511552_ERZ779892 | MGnify/ENA primary metagenome ERZ779892 (study PRJEB29588, sample SAMEA2154561) | human gut metagenome | biome: human gut; feature: human-associated habitat; material: faeces | place: Denmark | collected 2008/2010 ... | reverse complement strand
TGGCGGCGGCCGGCGGCAACAAATCCCAGGCGGCCCGGCTGCTGGGGATCGATCGCAAGACGCTCTACAACAAACTGCATCTGTACGGCATCGAATAGTCGTCGGGTGTGGAAATATTCCACATCATTTTGGGGATTTCCACACCGTTCCACAGCCGCATATAAAATTATCAATTTCTTATATCTTTGATTACCAGCATAATGATTTATGCCGGCGGATTGGCATACACCTTGACGATGTAATGAATACAGAGGTTGGGGAACCGAAGGAAAAAAATTATTTTTTATTTGAAAAACAATCGCAAAATGAAAAAGTTATTCATTGCAGCAGCTGTAATCGTAATGGCCGGAAGCATGGCTTCCTGCGGTCAGAAAACCCAGAAGGCCGCCCAGGATACGGCCGCGACGGAACCGGTAGCGACCGAGCAGGTCGAGGCTGTCGAGGTCGAAACCGTAACGCCGGAATCCGAGATTCCTGCCGCTGCAGAGAGTCAGAAAACACAACCGGAGCAGGCAAATAATAAGTAGTAATTTGGAGGGTTATTATTAGTTAAACAATTGTTGCTTGCCAGGGGGCGTACCGATAGCGGTGCGCCCCCGCCATTTTGTACCGGGACGGAATTCGAATTTTCGGGATGGGAACGATGCGGCAGGTTTCGGTATCAGTTGGGGAAATCCGACGATTATTTCGCCGGAAGTTGTTGAGTAAAAGTTTGTCCCGGTATTGGATGATTTGCATTCGATTTATTTGGATGTCGTGGATGTTTTGGTTATATTTACAATGTCGAAGATAGTCACCAATGGCCTGATTATAAACTATAAATTATTTTTGCTATGTATTTAGAATCGTAGAACAACCAAAAACAATCAGAAATATCCAAGCATAAATATTTAATTATCAATACATTCTAAAAATTAACACTTTTCGGCTGCTTTTTGATGTTTCCCAAATTTCCACATATTTTTGAGACGTATTTCTGACGTGGAGAATTTGCGGGGCTTGTTTTTTGTCACACCGTGCAGACAGTTGACAAGGGTTTACAACCGTTTACGACAAGCGACAATATCCGCCCCAACATTCAGTGACTGAAAATAATAATTCATTATTTTTTGTTGTTTGTCGCATTGGTTGCAACGACCGGATGCGATAAGGACGATAATTATTATCCCGCTCCGGAATTCGAGGGAGATCCGACGGCTGAATATATTGAAGCGAATGTCGATTTCGATACGCAGATTTCTCAGGAAAATTCCGATCCAGATACTTTTTACACCTATTTTTGTTTGTGCAATGCCAGTGACCACAAAATTTACTTCACTCTTACGTTTTGCCCGACAAAAAACGATGAATTTATAGACCATATGAATGGGCTTGTAGATCCCGGAAAAAAATATACAAACAGATTCGTAACATCTAATTGGTCTATGGATGTACCGGGTCTTATCACCACCTTTTCTCCTCTTATTACGGAGATGGAGGTCTATTACGATGTCGATGACAAATATGGGCCTGTTAGATTTCCATCGGGAATAGAGGAGAAGTATTCGGATTTTACGCAGCGTTTCAAGACCCGGCAGATTTGTGATCCGGGGCAGTGGATTTACGAAGAGTTTACGCCCCGCCGGGCGCGTTGGACGTATATTCTGACCAACGAAGATTATGAACGTGCCAAAATGATGTCGGGAAAATAGGACTGAAAATTCGCGGCGATCGGTTACGACTGATTTAGCCTGCATTATAAAAAAGAGGACTGCATTGCGCAGCCCTCTTTATTTTATGATTCGACTTGCATCATGCGGCAAGGCGGATTTTCTGTTTCCGGTTTGACCCGTTTGAATTTTTACCGGATGCTTTGCGTACGGCCTTTCGGGAACAGGGCGACTGGGAAATAATCAATAGAAATGCCCGCTGGGAGCGAAGATCGCGTAGCCGAAGTTGAAAGTGAGGTACATATTGTGCCAGCTCTTCAGGTCGTATTTGGTGAGCGACAGGCTGACCGGTCCGATGGGCGTGTGATAGACGAACGAGGCTTCGGTGATGTATTGCATCTTTTCGCCGGGCAGCCCCCGGTTGTCGCGGTACATGGCATAAAATCCCGTGCGCAGGAAGAAATTGGGCAGCAGATCGAAAGTGGGCATCAGACCGCCGGCCAGGAAGTTTTTCGCCCGGTAGTCGGGCATGAAAGCCATCTGGGAGTGTACGACGGGCTGATAGGCCGGCAGCGACATCAATGTAGCCGTTTCGGTCTGGAACCGGGGGTGCGTGGTCCAGACGGCGTCGATGTTGAATCCGAACGAGAACCATTTGCAGCCGGGCAGGTCGAAATAGCGGTTCCACTGGAATTTGGCGCCGAACCATTCGCGGTGGGCGTTGAAACTTCGCTTACGCCCGAATTCGGCGGGTTTGTGTCGTTCGCGCCCCGTGATGTAGATGCCCGAGAGGGATATTTCGGACCCCCGGCGCGGGTAGAGAATCTTGTCGAGCGTGTTGCGGGCGATCTCCAGCTTGGTGCCGAAGAAGGAGAAGCGCGTGAGGTCGGTGTTGGGATCCGTACCGGGAACGGCGGTGTCGTAGCGGTAGGCTTGTTGTCCTCCGTTGAACCGCAGCGATGCCAGGCTGTTGTGTGTCAGCGGCATGGTGAGTCCGATGGAGAGGAATCCCTGGTTGTTCTTGACCGATTTGGTGTTATCGATCGGCGTGAGGTTGCCGAAGTTGCCGTGCCGCAGGTTCAGGACTTCGAAATTGTAGGAATAGTCGAGCGAGAAGGGTTTCCAAAGGTAGAAGTCCGTGCGCCCGCCCAGCGAACCGGTCGCATAGGTCGGGCCGATGTAAATACCGGCGAAAGCCCATTGCGACACGCGGCGGATCGTGTGGTAGTCGAAACCGATGAATGCCTGGTTGAAAGCCGTCGAGGAGATGTTGCCGCCGATCAGGAACCGGAGGTTTTCGCGTGCGGACATCTTCAGCTTGACCGAATACCGTTCCCGCAGCGGGTCGTACCGGAATTTGGGGTATTCGACCGAAAATTCGTCGTTGCCTATGACGGAGAAGAAGTCGTCGCGGAATTCGGGGAAACTCATCTGCCGCTGCCGTCCGTCGTAGGTGTCGTCCAGCCGCATGACGTCACGTACATAGGCCGTTTGTGCATGGGTGAGTCCTTCGAACTCGTAGTCGTCGAAGATGATCGGGGGACATTTTTCGCGGAAAGCCGCCCGCTTGGTGCGGATCTCTTCGGGCGTGACGATGCGGTGGATTTTTTCCCGCAGGGCCGGAATCTGGGCCAGTGCGTCGCGGTAGCCCGCTTCGATGATCGAATCGGCGCTGTTGAAATCGAGCATGCTGACATTGACAGCCCGGTTGATCATCAGACTGCGTCCTTCGGGCATGTCGTAGTTGGTCTTGTTCATGGCCAGCGAGAAGGCTTGATCGACGAGCGAACTGTTCTCCGTGATGTCGTTGTTTCCCGACGTGCATTTGCTGCCGATCAGGAAATCGGGATGGAACTCCTTGTCGAGGGGTTCCCAGGGGAAGTTGTCGTAGATGCCGCCGTCGTAGAGTAGCATCGTGTCGATTTTCATGGGTTTGAACGCCAGCGGAATGGACATCGACGAACGGATCGCTTCGCCCATGTCGCCCTTGCGCAGCACCACCGGACGGCGGGTGTTCATATCGCTCGCCACGCAGAGGAACGGCACCATCAGGCTGTCGAAGTCCCGCCGGGAAGCTGTCGTGGCCGGGCCGAACAGGTCGGCGAGGGCCAGGTCGATCTGATTCGAGGAGATCAGGTACGAAGGCAGGCGGAAACGGCTCGCGTTGGGGTCGTCCGGGTGGTCCTTCATGTTGAGGCGGATCGAGAGGAAGATCGGGGTGCCGGTATTGCGGCGGTAGTAGGGCAGGTAGCTGGGGTCGATGCGCCCCGAAACCCACTGTTTGACCACACCCGAAGCGACGATCCGGCGCATCTCTTCGGGGGAGTATCCTGCGGCGTACATGCCCGCGATGATCGAACCCATCGAGGTTCCCGACACGTAGTCGATCGGAATGCCGCTCTCTTCGAGTGCCTGCAATACGCCGATATGGTAAAGTCCTTTGGCTCCGCCGCCGCTCATGACCACCCCGACGCTCTGGGCCGCTGCCGGAAGGGTGAAAAGCATTCCCGCCGCGAGAAAAGAGAGGAATTTCCGCTTCATATCCTGATATTTTTATTAACTTTGCCTATTAAACCGTGCGTAAAAGTACAAAATAAAGCGTAAACTTTAGGTTATGAACGATAAAATCAACGAGCTGCTCGAACGGGTGGAGGCATTCAAACCCAAAGCTGCGGCCGAGATCGAGGATTTCCGAATCCGGATGCTGGGGAAAAAAGGCGAGCTGACGGCCCTCATGGAGGAGTTCAAGAGCGTGGCGCCCGAGCTGAAACGGGAGTTCGGCCAAAAGCTCAACAACCTCAAGAACCGGACGCAGGAGCGGATCAACGCCCTGCGGGGGCAACTTGCGGACGCCGCCGGGGACTCTTCGCAGCGGATTCCCGACATGAGCCGTCCCGGTTCTGCGGAGGAGCTGGGTTCGCGCCATCCCATTTCGCTGGTGACCAACCAGATCGTCGAGGTATTCTCGCGGCTGGGCTATACGGTGGCCGAGGGTCCCGAGATCGAGGACGACTGGCATGTCTTCTCGGCGCTCAACTTCCCGCCCGAGCATCCGGCCCGCGACATGCAGGATACGTTCTTCATCGCCAAGAACCCCGACGTGCTGCTGCGGACCCACACCTCGTCGATTCAGGTGCGGACGATGGAGCGGCAGAAGCCGCCGATCCGGGTGATCTGCCCGGGCCGCGTCTTCCGCAACGAAGCGATTTCTTACCGCGCACACTGCATCTTCCACCAGATCGAGGGACTCTATATCGACGAGGGCGTGTCGTTCGCCGATCTGAAACAGTCGATCCTCTACTTCGCCAAGGAGGTTTTCGGCGAGAACGCCACGATCCGCATGCGCCCCTCGTACTTTCCCTTCACCGAACCGTCGGCCGAGGTCGATGTGTCGTGCAACCTCTGCGGCGGCAAGGGCTGCAACGTCTGCAAGGGCACGGGTTGGCTGGAGATCATGGGCTGCGGCATGGTCGATCCCAATGTGCTGGAGGCCAACGGAATCGATTCGAAGAGATATTCCGGGTTCGCGTTCGGCATGGGGGTAGAGCGTATCGCCATGCTCAAATACGGCGTGAAGGATCTGCGGCTCTATTTCGAGAACGACGTGCGGTTCCTGCATCAGTTCGATACGGTGCTTTAAGCGCTGCGGTACACTTCCCGGGTCGGGGAGCGGCGAATCGCCCGCCGGATGCCGGGATGTTCCGGGGATGAAGTGCCGTATCGTTCGCGGGAATACGAAAAGCGGTTCTCCGACGTTTTCCCGACAGACGAAGGGAGGGGCTGCGTCTTGTCCATTGCACTCTTCCGGCGAAGAACGAAGATACAAACTCAACGATTTCAATGAAGCGGATGCTTGCGATTCTGGTGCTCTGCACGGCTTTCTCCACGGGGTTCGTCCCGCAGGGAGAGGCGTTGCCCGCACCTGCGGCGGAGGCCTCGTGGCCCGACTCGCTGCGACCGACCGAATACTATACCGAGGGTGTGAAAAAACTCCTGATCGGAGAGGACACCCTGGCGGCCCGGGCACTGTTCCTGCAGGCCCTGGAGCTCGATTCCGCGTATGCTCCGGCCTGGTTCCGCCTCTCTTCGGTGACTCCCGACGGCGATCCGCAGGGTACGGCGTGGGCACGGCGTGCTTACCGGCTGGACTCGCTCAACAAGTGGTACGGGCAGCTTTACGGGCAAAAACTGCTTGCTGAGGGAGAACTCGACAAGGCGCGTCCGCTGTTCGTGCGGCTTTCGGCGCTCGACCCGACCAATCCCGACAACATTCGTATTCTGGCGATCCTGTACCAGCAGGCCGGGATGCCCTATTCGGCGATCGATATGCTCGATTCGGCCGAGATGCGTTTCGGTAAAATGCCTTTGTTGGGGGCGATGAAACGCCAGTTGCTGATTCGCACGGGGCAGTTGGACCGTGCGCTGGCCGAAGCCAGGGAGATGGCCGAGGCGATTCCTTACGAAGCGGAAAACCACGTGATTCTGGCCGACCTGTACGGTGCTGCCAAACAGGATTCGTTGGCCATAGCCGAGTATAACCGGGCGTTGGAGATCGACTCCATGAATGTCCCGGCGCTGGCTTCGCTCGCCGAATTCTACAACAAGCGCAACGATTCGCATGCTTATCTGGCCGTGTCGAAAAGGCTTTTCGAAATCGACGAGCTCCCCTTGTCGGAAAAGGTCCGCATTTTCCGGCAGCTGACGCTCGACGTCCGTTTTTACCGGGACAACTTCTTTCAGCTCAACGACTTGATTTCGACGCTTGCGATCCGCTATCCCGACGATAAGGACGTCGTCGAACTGTATGCGCAGCACCTGATCAATGCCGGGGAGCTGGAACAGGCGTTGACCCTTTACAAGCTGCATCTGGCCGACCAGCCTCCCCAGTTGGACTATTACCGTGCGGTGATCGACATCGAAACTTACCGCAAGCGGCTCGATTCGGTTTATCTGTATATCGACCGGGCGCTCGAGGTTTTCCCCGGAAATACCGAGCTGTATGCCCGCAAGGGACACGCCCAGGGGTATGCCGGAAAGTTGTCGCAATCGATCGGCAGCTATAAGAAAGCCCTCGAATACGCCGATACGGACTCCCTGCGCGGGGCCGTGTGGGGATATATCGGCGATGTTTATCACCAGATGGAGGAGGCCGGACGGAAGGACTCGGAACGGGACAAATACCGCCGCCGGTGTTTCGAGGCTTACGACCGTTCGCTGCATTATTACTACGATAACCCGATGGTGCTCAATAACTACGCCTATTTTATAAGCGAATCGTCCCGGGATCCCCGTCAGCTCGACCGGGCCTTTGCCATGGCAGCCCGTGCGGTGGAGCTGGACGGCAACAACGCCACGCTGTTGGATACCTATGCCTGGGTGCTGTTCCGTCTTGGACGACTGCAGGAGGCTCGTCGAACGATGCAGCAGGCGATCTCTTTCGACCGCAGCGAGAATCCGGAACTCTACCTGCATTACGGGGACATCCTGGCGGCTCTCGGGGAGAAGTTCATGGCCGAAACCTACTGGCGCAAAGCGCTGGAGAAGGGATATGACGATCCCCGGGCGATCGAAGAGCGTATCCGGCAACTCAAATCCAAGCCCTGATTATGCGACAAGCCTTGAACCATTCGTATCGTTTCCCGCAGCGGGCGGAGTCGGTCCGCACGCTGTGTATTCGTTTGCCGAAGGTCGTTTTGTTTCTTTTCCTTCTACTTGGTGCAGGGTCGCTTGCGGCCCAGAATACCGACCAGCAGATCGCGGCGCAGAAACGGTTGATCGCCGACCTCGAAAAGCAGATCGCCCGGGAGGAACAGGAGATTTCGAAGCTCAAGAAGGGACGTGCCTCGGCCGAGGAGACGGTGCGCCGTCTGGCCCGTCAGATCGATTCGCGCAACCAGCTGCTCGACGTGACGGAGCGGGATGCCCGCAAGCTCGAGGTCGAGGTGGCCCGTACGGACAGCGTGGCCCGGGGGCTGTCGGCATCGCTCGACGCCCATAAACGGCGCTATGCCGAGATGGTGCGCGAGGCATACCGCAACTACAAACACAACAATTATCTGACCTACCTCTTCTCTTCGAGCGACTTCAATCAGGTGGCCCGCCGCATCACCAATCTGCGGGAGGTGGCGGCCATGCGGGAACGGCAGATGGAGCAGATCGTGACGCTTTCGGAGCAGGTGTCCGTCGAGCGGACCCGGCTGACCGGGCAGCAGCGGGCGCTGGATTCGGTGAAGCGCAGCCTGACCACGCAGCGGACCCGCCTGCAGAAAGATTCGCAGGCGGCGCGTGCCAACATCAAGCAGCTCTCCAAGAAGGAAAAAGCTGCCCTGCAACAGAAAATCGCCCGCGAGCAGCGGCTTGACGTGGCGATCGACGAGTTGCGCAAGCTGACCCGGGGCAACAAGGAGGGCAACACCTTTACGGCGAAGACTTCGAATCTGCGGCTGCCGGTGGTCGGCGGCGGGGTGAAGCGCTACAAGGGCAATATGGCCGAGATCGCGGGGCCGAAGGGGGCGCAGGTGATTTCGATCTACGAAGGCAAGGTCGTCGAGGTGAAGCGCAACCGGATCACCAATAAATACGACGTCTATATAGCCCACGGCGAATACATCTCTTCGTATGCCAACCTCAATTCCGTGACGGTGGGCAAGGACGACAAGGTGGCCCGCAACCAGCAGATCGGAACGATCGGGTCGGGGGTCGATGTGATGACCATGCAGCCCGAGTACAAGATGGTGTTCGGTATTTACGGACCGTCGCCCAAAGTACAGATGCGTGCTTCGGATTGCTTCAAAAAATAACCGTCTATGGCCGTACGCTATTATACCGATGACTGTACCTATCGCCTGCCGCAGAAACGGCTCACGGCCGCGTGGCTGGACCGCGTAGCCCGGGAAGAGGGGTATGAACTGGGGGATGTGACCTATATTTTTTGCTCGGCGGCCCGCCTGCTGGATATGAACCGGCAGTTCCTCGGGCACGACTACTATACCGACGTCATCACGTTCGATTACAGCGACCGCAAGGGCGCCCGGATCGTGTCGGGCGATATTTTCATCGATGTGGAAACCGTTGCGGACAATGCACGCGAATACGGCGCCGCGAAGCTGACCGAAATGCGCCGCGTGGTGGTGCACGGTTTGCTCCATCTGTGCGGACAGAAGGATAAGACACCCCGTGCGAACGCTCAAATGCACCGTAAGGAGGATCACTACCTCCGACAGTGGGATGAGCTGTCCAAAGGGCTGAAATAGGGCTTTGCGAGGGAATCCGGTCGCGGAGTTGCGGGTCCCTTTCCCGGTAGGGTTATTTTTAATGCCTGAAATATCCCGTAAAATCGTTCGAATATACCATAAGGGTCGATTCTTCCCGACGGCGGAATGGGCGGTTCAAGGTGCTGAAAAGACGGTTTGCAGAGGGATCCGGCCGCAGGGTTGCGAACTCTTTCACGAAAGGATGTATTTTTAACGCCTGAAATGCTCCTTAAAATCGTTCGAATATACCATAACGGTCGGTTCTGTTCCCGACGGCGGAATGGACCGTTAAAGACGCTGAAACGGCGGTTTATGGGCGGATTCGTCTTTTGTTTGGAACCGGTTCCCGAAAAAAGATGGATTTTCCCCGGCAATCGTATATTTCAATGTCCGTCATTCGACGGTCGTTCGTTCGCGGCCGGAGGCCGTGTCTGTAATGCCGACTCTCTCTTAAGTCCTTTCTTCGGAGGGGAATTCGGGTCGTTACGTTTCCAAAAAGAACGCTGTAATCGCGTTTTCCTTCGTTGGGACTGAAGCGGACGACTTCGCTTGCGGGACGTGTTTCGGAGGTTTCTGGCTGCGGTGGCTGCGGCAGCAGTTGTGGGGGCTGTCGATCGGGTCCGCCGTGCGGCGAATCGGTAGCCGGGAGAGGTGGACTGCGAAGATTCGGCTTTCGGAGGAGGCGTTTCCGCCGTGCGGGGACGGATCCGGCCGTTGGTTGTGTCCGCAACCCTTTAATCGTTTGTATTCTTCGGGAATGTGGCGGCAGGGATTGCCGGTTCCTTGCCGGAGAGAAGTTTATTTTTGCGGGAAAATGCTGACAAAGTTCGGGATTTTCCCGCGCGGGTCGCCGGAGTGTGCCGGAAGCGGGGAGAATCCGTTTTTGTTGGGGCAGCCCGTATTTGCTGATCTTTTCGGCGCTGCGGCGACGTTTTGCCGCGAGGTTGCCGTTTTCGATCCGACTTTCGCCGTCGGACGGCGGATAGCTGGGCGAAAGTTCCCGTTGCGTGCGGTTTCGGCTTTTTCGGATAAGCGACTTTGTTCGTATCTTTGCCGTGCGGCGGTCGGTCGTCGGATTGACGGCCGGCGGTGTTTTCCGCAATTCATGGAAAAGGAGATATGGTTTTACATTACGATATCATCGTGGTCGGCGGCGGTCATGCCGGCTGCGGTCCACATAGACTTCGTCAATCGACTCCGGGTTCAGTCTGAGCCGCGCCGTCACGGCGTGAAAACCCGCGAGGACCGCTTTTTTATTACCAGCCATTCAATCTTTTCCTTTAGATATCAATTCTTTTTCTTGCAATCCGTTCAGAGTCTCGGTTCGCCTTTCCAGCGCCTCGGCCCTTTCCGTCTCTGCACATCGCGGCGCTCAAAATCAATCCGCCGCAGATCAACGTCGACGCCTGCCACCTGCACTTCAAGCGGCGTTCCGAGACGGATCACTTCGCCTGATGCACTGCCTTCAAGGAGGCAGTCGTCGCTGTTATAGAAGTAGTAGTCCCAGCCGAGGTTCGAGACCCGGATGAAGCCTTCAACAAAGAGATCATCAAGCGTCACATAGACGCCGTTCGGCGTGACGCCGGTGACCTTTCCAGAGAACCCGCGGCCGATGAAGTCCTTCATGTACATGCACTTCAGCCACGCGGTGACGTCGTAACTCGCTTCGTCAGCGCGGCGCTCCGCGGCGGAACACATCTTGCCAAGCGTTTCCCAGGCGGCATGCTGAGCCGTAGGACGCGCGTACGGTGTCGCTTCAGGCTTCGGCGCTTCTTTCTTCTTCCCCTTCTGCTTCAGAGAGAATTCGGAATTGAGAAGGTCAGAAGGCGACACCGCGACTTCGGGCTTATAGCGGCGGCGGGAGAGAATACCACGGATCGTCCGGTGCACGAGCAGATCGGGGTAGCGTCTGATGGGGGAGGTGAAATGGGTGTACGCCGGATACGCGAGACCGAAGTGGCCGTGAAGTTCCGGTGAATATACGGCGCGCTGCATGCTTCGGAGCAGCGCGGTCTGAACCGCCTCTTCGTTCGGCGTCCCGCGCACTTTCGCCATCACGGCTTCGTAGTCCGCGGGTTTCGGGGAGGACCCGCCGCCCATCTTGAGACCGAATCCTGAGAGCGTCGTGCGGAGCAGCTCAAGGCGCTCTTCGGACGGCCCTTCATGAATTCGGAAGAGACACTCCGTCTTCTTCCGGACAATAAAGTCCGCGGCGCAGGTATTCGCGACCAGCATCGCCTCTTCAATCAGGCGGTGCGCGTCATTATGTTCACGCGGCAGAATCGCGGTGATGCGGCCGGTTTCGTCTGTCTGAATATAGGTTTCGCGGGTTTCAAAATTAATGGCGCCGCGCTTCTTTCTTGCCTCTGCGAGCACCTTATAAAGCGAATAGAGATTTTCGACGTCCGGATAGACCTCATGAATCTCGTCTCTCGCTCCTTCCTTATCCTGGAGCGCGTTCCACACCTGGGTATAGGTCAGGCGGGCGTGCGAATTAATGAGACCGGGATAGAACTGATAGGCCGTCACTTCACCCTTCGCGTCAATCAGCGCGTCGCACACCATTGTGCAGCGATCGACCTTCGGGTTCAGCGAGCAGAGACCGTTTGAAAGTTCCTCAGGGAGCATCGGAATCACGCGGCGCGGGAAGTAAACCGAGGTCAGCCGTTCCTGCGCGCTGCGGTCGAGCGCCGTGCCGGGCTTCACGTACCCGGACACATCCGCGATGGCGACGAGCAGCCGGTAACCGCCAGACGCAAGCGGCGCGCACCAGACCGCGTCATCGAAGTCCCTCGCGTCCTCGCCGTCAATCGTGACAAAGGCAATATCGCGGAGGTCGACACGCTTACCGGCGTCCTTCTTCAGCACATGATCCGGGAGCGCCCGGGCTTCTGTCAGCACATCAGGCGCAAAGACGGAAGGAAGCCCAAAGCGGCGGGCCGCCATTTCAATCTCAACCGATGCGTCACTCGCGGATCCGAGAATTTCCTCGACCTGAGCGCGGGCCGGTTCTTCAAGCGTCGGCTGCGTCGTGATCGCGGCGACCACACCCTGCCCCGCGAGCGCTGAGGCACCGGAAAGCCTGATCTGCACATGGACCCGCGGGTCCGATGGATCGAGCCCGAAATCTGTCCCCTGCTTCCGGACCACGCCGACCACCTTCCAGGTGTTGTGTTCCGTCACTTCTTTGAGAGAGACAAGGTTCCGTCCCTTGCTGTCAAACCCGAGTCGCGCGACTCTCACCCGGTCGCCGGGGAACACCGCGTCCCCCTGCCCCTGGGAGAAGACGTAGGAAACCCCTTCGTCTCCGGTTCCCGTATCCGGGTCAAAAAACACCATGCCGGACCGGGTGCCGGATACCGTGCCCTCAAGCCACGCGGAGCCGTGGGAAAGCGAAATCTTTCCTTCGTCATCCGCCACCGCCGTGCCGTCATCAATCAGGCGCTCCAGCGCCGACAGCACCTCATTCTTCGTCCGGCTGCGGGACCGGTCGCGCACCAGCGCGTAAAGCTCATCAAAGGCGAGCGGCGTTCCCGCCCGGCCGAGAACCGACTCGAGCTCGGAAGCGGCGGTTCCCGTCAGAAATGCGGTCAGACCGCCATCATCAACCCTGGTCCTGGGCCTTCTGGACGAGGTTCCTGTATTTTTCCGGATTTTTTTTCTTCTATCTATTGACAAAATTATTCTCTTCAGCGATAATTACATCCTCGTTTGTGAGGATGTGCCCGGGTGGCGAAATTGGTAGACGCACTAGCTTCAGGTGCTAGCGCCTTCACCGGCGTGCTGGTTCGAGTCCAGTCCCGGGCACCAATCATACTGGAAAACATATGATTGTGCGGTGAACCTCAGAAACGAAAGCCATTAAAGCCTTTTCGCGATTGCGGAGAGGCTTTTTTGTTACCCGCAGAAAACGCAGCTCAATCAGCCAGTTCCCGCTTTCATCATACGCCGGGGATACGTTCTCCCCGCCGCACAGTCAAAAGCCGCATCTCCGGTAAGGAAATGCGGCTTTTTCTAAGTTCTCAGCAGAATGGCGAACTTCCGCTGGTCTCCTTTACGAGATTAGAACTTGTGCACGAGGCCGAAGCCTGCCTGAGCACCAGAACCCTTGATAGAAGCAGAGGTGATGTTGAGGTCGAGGTCTTCAACAACGCCGTGTCCCGTACCCTTTTCCTGGGCATAACCAGCCGCCGCGTAGATACTCGTACGCTTGCTGAAAGCGTAGCTGTAGCCAACAGCAGCATTCCAGCGCTTCAGTTTGATCGCGCTATTTTCGCTGTCCTTGGCATCACGATAGCCAACGGTAGCAATAAAGTTGCCGCCGAAAGCCGGGACGTTCGTGCCGAGCTCAACACCCCAGCCCTTGAAAGCTCTGGCGACCGCAAGATCATCTTCAGCCGCAATTTCACGAACAGCATCGATAATTTCAAAGGAGTCGGTGACGCTGGCCTGGTTATCAAAGTAAGTGGCCTTGGCGAAGACCTTGGCCGCGCCGAAGTCATAGTTGCCGCCGAGGATCACGCTGTAGCCATCATCCAGGTCGGGATTGGTCGCGTTGCTGTACATCGTGTAGTCAGCTGCGAGGACGACAGCCGCCTTACCAGCCTTGTAACGAAGACCAGCGGCCGCATAGCGGTCAGCAAAGCTCGCATTCTCACGGGAAGTTGTATCCGTCTTGGAATCAGCCTTGAAGGAGTACATCACAGCCGCCTGCAGACCGGAAAACACCGGGGTCTGATAGGCGAGCGTGTTGTCGTAACGGTCATAGGCCGAGCCGGTGGAG
>ERZ779892.2625-NODE-2625-length-13713-cov-4.532801_pt1 | contig 13713 bp, 16 predicted proteins | sample MGYA00511552_ERZ779892 | MGnify/ENA primary metagenome ERZ779892 (study PRJEB29588, sample SAMEA2154561) | human gut metagenome | biome: human gut; feature: human-associated habitat; material: faeces | place: Denmark | collected 2008/2010 ... | reverse complement strand
TTTGGATTCATATACAATCAACCGTTTTTTTCCACGTAAAAGTGTATCTTTGCTAGATAAAAGAAAATAGTATGACAGTAAATGAAGCTTATTTAATTTATTTTTCGCCCACCCATACTTCTAAACAAATAGCGGAAGCGATTGTTCAAGGGGCAGGTATAAAAAATATTTTTCCTATAAATGTAACTCAGCAAGCAGCGGAGGAAGTTGTGATTCCTACATCTGCATTAGCCATTGTGGTAGTTCCTGTATATGGAGGGCATGTCGCTCCTTTGGCGATGGAACGTTTACGGAACATTCGTGGTTTGGATGCTCCTACGGTGTTGGTGGCGGTCTATGGAAATCGGGCTTATGAAAAGGCTTTGATGGAGTTGGACGCTTTTGTCACACCTCATGGAATGAAGGTGATTGCCGGGGCTACTTTTATAGGGGAGCATTCGTATAGTACTGACAAGCATCCGATCTCAGCTGGACGTCCTGATAATTCTGATTTGGCTTTTGCTGCGGATTTTGGGAAAAAAATAATGGAAAAGGTGCAGGCTGCCGAGAATATGGATAAACTTTATCCGGTAGATGTACGCGCCATCACACGTCCGAGTCAGCCTTTTTTTCCTTTGTTCCGTTTTTTGAGAAAGGTTATTAAGTTGCGCAAAAGTGGTATGCCTCTTCCCCGTACTCCGTGGGTAGAAGATGAGAGTATGTGTACTCATTGTGGATTGTGCGTGACGCGTTGTCCGGTAGGAGCTATAACGAAAGGAGATGAATTGCATACGGATGAGACTAAATGTATCAAATGTTGTGCCTGTGTGAAAGCCTGTACTAGGAAAGCGCGAATCTATGATACTCCTTTTGCAGCTTTGCTGTCTGACTGTTTCAAAAAACAGAAACTTCCTCAGATCATTCTATAAATAATCACCCGTTTAGTTGTTTCGTCAATACGAAAGCGGTTATCTGTTCGTTCACCTATCAACCATGCGATGCGTTCTCCGCAACAGAGTACCCATTGACGTTCCTTTTGGCTGATAGAGAACTTGCGGTCGGTCAGATAATCGCTTATTTTTTTCTTTCCTTTCATTCCGAAGGGCACAAAGGTGTCACCGGTCTGCCATTTCCGGCAACAGATTTCTTCATTCAGTTTGTCTGCATCGAAACAGGCTGTTTGTTTCTCTTGTGGAATCTGAAAGTCGGAAGTATATTCTTGTTCTTCTCTGATCAGCTGAAAAGGAGGAGTCGCTTTGCTTACAGATTGAACGGCTTCCAATAACAAGAATTCTCTATCTTTTATTATTCTCCATTCTTTACAGCAAAATTGCTTTCCCGGTTGACTGTGGAGCGAACTGGCGATGTCTTTTATTTGTGTAGAGTTGAAGCCTAATGGATGCAACACCTCAAAAAGGATGGCTTCGGGGGCTGGCTCTTTTAGCAGAGAACTGATCCGTATACCTTCTTCTGTAATGATTTTTGTCTTAATTTCTTCTATATATTTATTATATAGATTGGCTACATCATTTAAATAATTGCTGGTTTCTATCAAGTTGTTTTTGACGGACGGATTGATTGTCTGCATGAGTGGAAGAAGGTTGAGGCGTATTTTATTGCGGGTGTATTCATCTTCCAGATTCGTGCTGTCGGTTACGTATTCCTGTTGGATACTTTGAAGGTAGTGAATGATTTCTTCCCTATTAATACAAAGTAAAGGGCGTACGACTACTCCGTTACGGGGACGGATTCCTAATAAACCGGTGATTCCTGTTCCTCTGATGAGGTTCAGCAATATTGTTTCTACGCTGTCATCTTGATGATGGGCGACAGCGATGACATCCGCCTGGCAATCCTTTCTCGTTTTTTCAAACCAATTATAACGTAGTTCACGGGCGCCCATTTCGATGGAAATATGTTTTTCGGTTGCGTATCGGGTAGTATCAAAATCAATGGTATGCAGGTTTATTTTATATTTTTCGCATAATTGGCGGACGAACTGCTCGTCTCGATTTGATTCTTCACCACGCAGGTGGAAATTACAATGCGCAGCTTCACAACGGTAACCTGCTGTATGCAGGATGCATAACAATGCAACTGAGTCGGCACCACCGCTCAATGCCACCAGAATTTTATTTTCGGAAGAGAATAAACCTTCCTTTTCTATATATTGTGTAACCCGATGTTGTATCATATTTTGCAAAGATAATGGTTTATTGAAGTATCTCAAGTGAATGTCGCTTGTTTTTAATGGCAGATGGATATTTTGTGGATGAAAATATCTGTTATTTAAAAACAATCTAAATAATTTGCGTGCTCCAAAGTTATGAATTATCTTTGCCGAAAATTTTGAAAGTTATGCGTTTGTCCGAATTAAAAACAGGCGAGAAAGGTGTCATCGTTAAAGTATTGGGGCACGGTGGTTTTCGTAAACGTATCGTGGAGATGGGCTTCATCAAGGGAAAAACGGTTGAAGTGCTGTTGAATGCTCCACTAAGAGATCCCATTAAATATAAAGTTCTAGGTTATGAAATTTCTCTTCGTCGTCAGGAAGCCGAAATGATTGAGGTAGTCAGTGAAGAAGAGGCTAAGAAATTGGCTGAAGAGACTATTTACCACGAGGGACTGCCTGAGGATATTTCTGTAAAAGAAGAAGACATGAAACGGCTGGCGCTGGGTAAACGCCGTACCATTAATGTCGCTTTGGTCGGCAATCCAAACAGTGGCAAGACTTCTTTATTTAATTTAGCTTCCGGTGCTCACGAGCATGTGGGAAATTATAGTGGTGTGACCGTGGACGCTAAAGAAGGGTATTTCGATTTCGAAGGTTATCATTTCCGGATCGTTGATTTACCGGGAACATACTCTTTGTCTGCTTATACACCCGAAGAAATTTATGTTCGTCGCCATATTATTGACGAAACTCCGGATGTCATTATTAATGTGGTGGACTCTTCCAATTTGGAACGGAATTTATATCTGACTACTCAATTGATTGATATGAATGTCCGCATGGTCGTGGCTTTGAATATTTATGATGAATTGGAGAACAGTGGAAATACATTGGACTATCGTTTATTGAGTAAATTGTTCGGAGTGCCTATGGTGCCTACTGTCAGTAAAAAAAATCGTGGATTGGATACCTTGTTTCATGTCGTTATAAATCTTTATGAGGGAGTCGACTTCTTTGATAAACACGGAAATATGAATCCGGAAGTTCTCAAAGATTTGACTGAATGGCATGATTCTTTGGAAGACCGGAAACACCATGAAGAGGAACATCTCGAAGATTATGTGCGGGAACATCGGAAGACCGGACGTGTCTTTCGCCATATTCATATTAATCATGGTCCCGACTTGGAGAGGGCTATTGAGGCTGTGAAAGAGGAAGTATCAAAGAATGAATACATTCGCCATAAATATTCTACTCGTTTTCTTTCTATTAAGTTATTGGAGAATGATCCGGATATAGAACGTTTTGTACGTACTTTGCCGAATGCTGAAAGCATTGTCGGTATTCGTGATAAGATGGTGAAACGCATACAGAGCACGATGAATGAAGATTGTGAGTCTGCCATAACAGATGCGAAATACGGTTTCATCAGTGGTGCATTGAAAGAAACGTTTACTGATAATCATTTAGAACAGGCGCAGACGACCAAAGTGTTGGATGCTATCGTTACTCACCGTATTTGGGGGTATCCTATTTTCTTCCTGTTTATGTATTTGATGTTTGAAGGGACATTTGTACTCGGCGAATATCCTATGATGGGGATTGAATGGCTGGTTGAGCAGATTGGTGATTTGATTCGTAATAATATGTCTGAAGGGCCATTGAAAGATATGCTGGTTGACGGTATCGTTGGCGGAGTAGGAGGTGTGATTGTTTTTCTGCCGAACATCTTGATTCTGTATTTCTGTATATCGTTGATGGAGGACTCCGGATATATGGCACGTGCTGCATTTATAATGGATAAGATCATGCATAAAATGGGGCTGCATGGCAAATCGTTTATTCCGCTCATTATGGGGTTCGGATGTAACGTGCCCGCTATTATGGCTTCCCGTACGATAGAGAATCGAAAAAGTCGGCTTATTACTATGTTGGTTAATCCGTTGATGTCTTGCAGTGCTCGTCTGCCTATCTATTTATTATTGGTAGGAGCATTTTTTCCGAACAATGCGAGTCTGGTCTTGTTGAGTATTTATGCAATAGGTATATTTTTGGCGGTCTTGTTAGCGAGACTGTTTAGTAAGTTTTTGGTGAAAGGGGACGATACTCCGTTTGTGATGGAGCTTCCTCCGTACCGGATGCCGACAGCAAAATCTATCTTTCGTCATACATGGGAGAAAGGGGCGCAATATTTGAAAAAGATGGGGGGAATTATTATGATTGCTTCTATTATCATTTGGTTTCTGGGATACTATCCGAATCATGATGCGTATAAGACGGTAGCCGAACAGCAGGAAAATTCATATATAGGTCAGCTTGGGCATGCGATAGAACCGGTGATTAAGCCTATGGGGTTTGATTGGAAACTGGGTATCGGTCTGATTTCGGGGGTAGGAGCGAAAGAGTTGGTGGTAAGTACTTTGGGGGTTTTATATGTGGATGATCCGGAGGCTGATGAGGTTAGTTTGGCTGAACGGATTCCGATAACACCGTTGGTTGCATTCTGCTATATGCTGTTTGTTTTGATTTACTTTCCATGTATTGCGGCATTGGCAGCTATCAAACAGGAATCCGGAAGTTGGAAATGGGCGCTTTTTGCAGCTTGCTATACTACGGTATTGGCATGGATTGTGTCATTTACTGTTTATCAGATTGGAGGGTTGTTTGTATGAATAATTGGCAAGAATGGGTAGTGGGGGTACTGGTTGTACTCTGCATTGTCCGATTGGTATATGGTATTTATACTTTTTTTCGTCGTACGCGAGATAGTGGAAATCCTTGTGACAGTTGTGTAAGTGGCTGTGAACTAAAGGATATGATGGAAAAGAAAAGAAAGGAGTGCGGTGTAAAGAAAAAAAGTACAAAGAAAAATTGCTGTGGATAGTTGGTAGTTTCAAAATTTGTACTACCTTTGCAACCGCAAACGAGAAAAGACGGTTCCTTGGATGAGTGGCTTAGTCAGCGGTCTGCAAAACCGTGTACGGCGGTTCGAATCCGCCAGGAACCTCCAAATTGGGGAAGGATTAGAAAGTGATTTCTAGTCCTTCTTTGTTTTTTTAAGTATTCAAGGTCTTTTGCATCCAAAAATTAGTCAGACTTAATTTATTAGCCTGTCGTTTCTGCTCCTTTTCCACAGTATACCCTTGTCTTTTGAAGAATGGGCGGGCAGTTAAACTCACTTCTGATGTAATTCGTTCCATTCCCTGTTCAATAGCATATCGTTCTATTTCTTTCAAAAGTATAGTCGCAATGCCTTTACCTTGAAAGTCTTTGTGAACGAACATTGAATGTAGATATCCTTGCGAAGTGATAGAAGAGAAACCTACGATTTGTAATTGCTGGTCGACGGCAACAATAAAGTAATGGGTTTCTATCATTTTCTCTATTTTAGAAAGATCATTTCCGCATGAAGCCCAGTCTTCAACTTCTTCCTGTGAATAATCACGTCTGTTTATTATAAGTACGGTATTTTTGTACAAATCTCTTAGCTCAACACTGTCGGATTGTCGGGCTGTTCTGATCGTAAAGTTCGTTTGCATATTGCATCTTAAGTTCATTTTTCCTATATTAGTCGTCGCAAATATAGGAAAATAAACAATACTGTCTATCATGCCATCAAGAAGAAAATAAAGTCAATCTTTCCATTTTATCTTTGCACTTAAAGAAATATCAGTCTATCTTTGTAGTTGTAAATAAACGATTAAAACAGAATAGTTAAAAACCTCATGAATCGCATAAAAGGTATACTCTATGCGGCAGTATCTTCCTCCACTTTTGGGCTAGCTCCGTTCTTTTCCGTCACTTTGTTAATGATTGGATTTTCAGCTTTTGAAGTACTTTCCTATCGTTGGGGGGTAGCGTCAATTGTGCTGACTGTGTTAGGCTTATTTTCCGGGTGTAACTTCCGCTTATCCGTAAAAGATTTCAAAGTTGTCTTTGGCTTAAGCCTATTGCGGGCGATCACTTCATTCAGTCTGATTATTGCCTATCAGAATATAGCCAGTGGTGTGGCTTCCACCATTCATTTTATGTATCCGTTGGTGGTTGCTCTTGCAATGATGTTTTTCTTTCGGGAGAAGAAGTCGCTTTGGGTGCTATTTGCTGTTTTGATATCTTTGTTAGGTGCGGCTCTGCTTTCGTTAGGAGAGTTGGCCGCAAATAATGGTAATGCGATGGTTGGCTTAGTGGCAGCTTGTGTTTCTGTATTCTCATATGCGGGGTATATAATCGGAGTGCGGACCACACGAGCTGTGAGAATTAATTCTACTGTATTGACTTGCTATGTCATGGGGCTGGGAACTCTTTTTTATCTGATAGGTGCTTTTACCACTTCCGGTTTTCGTTTGGTAACAGACGGATATATATGGCTGATTATTCTAGGACTTGCATTACCGGCTACGGCTATTTCCAATATCACTTTAGTGCAGGCAATAAAGTATGCAGGGCCTACTTTGACATCTATTTTGGGTGCTATGGAACCGTTGACAGCCGTCGTGATCGGTGTTTTTGTATTTGAGGAGTTTTTCACTGTCAACAGTGCTATCGGGATTATCCTGATTTTGATAGCTGTTAGCTTGGTTATATTCCGAAAGCCAAAAAACTAGAAAAGAATTTTCTTTAATTGAAAAAAGCTGCTTATCGGTATGATAAACAGCTTTTTACTTTGAAGAGCCTCTTGTCGGATTCGAACCAACGACCCCGAGATTACAAATCACGTGCTCTGGCCAACTGAGCTAAAGAGGCGTTATTTTCTTTTGCGGGTGCAAAGGTATGAATTTATTTTAAAAATGCAAATACGTCATGTACTTTTTTTATATTTGCAATCTCACTAATGATTATACGAAGATGAAAAAGAAAATTATGAATGTGTGTGGTATGGCTTTCTTAGCCATAAGTGTATTGGCGTGCTCCGGCCAGAAAAAAGGAGCGACAGATACTGTGGTTTCGGCAGATAGTATAAAAATAATTGCTGATGTAATGACTTCGGAAGCAGATAGTACAGGATATATTGTTCGGGTAGGGGAGATAGCTCCGGATTTTACAATCACACTGACTGATGGAAAACAAATGAGTCTGTCTTCTCTCCGTGGCAAGGTCGTAATGTTGCAGTTTACAGCAAGTTGGTGCGGTGTTTGTCGTAAAGAAATGCCGTTCATAGAAAAAGATATTTGGTTGAAGCATAAAGATAATGCGGAATTTGCATTGATTGGCATTGACCGTGATGAGCCACTTGATAAAGTCCTTGCTTTTGCCAAATCTACCGGAATCACTTATCCGTTGGGATTAGATCCGGGAGCTGATATTTTTGCGAAGTATGCTTTGCGCGACTCTGGAATAACAAGGAACGTATTGATAGATAAAGAGGGAAAAATAGTAAAACTAACTCGTTTGTATAATGAAGAAGAATTTGCTTCTTTGGTGCAAATGATTAATGAAATGCTGAAATAAATAGAGAATTTATAAAAGGGGAATGAGGGTATGTTGAAATGCAAATTTACGCTGATTATGATTCATTACGACATACCCCGTGTTTTTGTGAGTTTTCTAAGCAAGGCTGAGTTTTACGAGGTAATCGTAGTGTTTTCCTTCTTTTACCAATTCAGCCTTGAAACCGTATTCGGAAGCATATAAGTTAAGTGTTTGGAAATCTACATATAACCAGTCGAAAGTATCTCCTTTTATATCCTTATATTGCATCTGAAAATCAATTTCTCCGTAATAATCTCCTGCCAAGTCGATAACTATACTTCCGTCTTCTTCTTCAAAAAGATAACGTAAGTCGCTTGAATCCATCAGTATACACCCTTTAGGACGGAGCATGCGCTTCATTCGTTGAAAGAAATCCGGCATATTGTTTAGTTTTCCGATAATGCCGGAACCATTCATTAGCATTAAAATCGTATCGAACGTCTCATCGAATGTTTCGTCAAACAGATTGGTAAGACGAACATCATTTACTCCACGTTGTTTCATTACTTCGACAGATAGCGGAGAAATATCAATGGCGCATACCTCCTTTTCCATCGCTTGGAGGGCCAAGGCATGACATCCACTTCCTGCTCCTACATCCAATATCCGTCCTGTAGCCATTTCTAAGGCTATGCGTTCCAATGCGGGCATAGATTGAATCGTACGGAATAACTCTTTGACAGGAATTTCATCCTCCTCAAATTGAGAGGAAAATACTCGTAAGCGATCGGCTTTGTGATGATTGAAATAATCATAAATAGCGGCTCCCATCGGATCCCTTTCTGCAGGAAGAATTGTTGTTGCCATTAGTGGTTACGTATTGTTTTGGTTGGCAAAGATAAATAAATCCGTAGAAAAGGGTTATCTTTGCCATCGGAAATGTTGAATACTAATAAATGATTATATGAGTATAGAAGAAGCAATCATGGGTGGAATCGTCTTTAAAGGTAAGAAAGATAAGCCCCAAGAAGAGGAAAAGGTGAAAACGAAAGCAAAAAAAGCGACGTATATTCGCGGACAGCATGGTTCGGGTGCAGCGAAGATGAAAGCAGATATCCGGAAGAAAAGAGCTAACCGTCATAAGAAATAAAAGTATGGTTATAAATATAATAATTTGTGTAGTATCTGTTATACTTATGTTGCGGGGTGCTTTTCTAATTCTGAAAATGGGACTCTTGTGGATGCTTCATTGCAGGATAATAAAAGCGTATAACAGGAAAACACATGGAAAGGTAGTGGATATAGAGACACAGGTAAAGTCTGATGGTATGAATATTACTGATGTATGTATACCAAAAATAAAATATAAATTGGAGGGAGAAGACGAGAAGTGTTGCCAATTTTTTCCTTCTAATCTAAAGAGTGAAGAGGAAAATAACATTTACCTTTATCCAAAACAGTATCATATAGATGATAAGGTTACCATATTGTATGATAAAGATAAGGCGAATGATATGTTTGTGTTGCCCAGAATGCAACTAATGAGGCTGCTTGTTAACCAATTTGTTCCTGGTTGTTTTTTTATACTGGCGGCAATTTTGGGACTATCCTTTGTTTTTTAGAAACAGTAAAGGCTGTTCGGAAAATCTTGATATTATAAAGGGGTTGTCTAAAAAGTTCTAAAAACGAAAATTCACCCACGCTACAATTATCTGTAACGTGGGTGAACTTGTAAAAAAGAGACTTTTAGACATCCCTTTTCTTTTTAGGAACTTTACGGACGGCCTTTTACTTTTGTGGAAGTATCTCAATCCAGTAATCATCCGGGTCATTGATGAAATAAAGCCCCATGGCAGTGTTCTCAAAACATACACAATTCATTTCTTTGTGATAAGCTCTGATTGCATCGTAATCGCCGGCTACACGAAAGCAGAGATGGCTTTCGTTTTCTCCCAGTTCATATGGGGCAGTATGATCTTTCAACCACGTCAATTCCAGCAAGAAACCTGTTTCGTTATCAGTCAGGTAGACTAATGTGAACGAGCCGTCGGATGCTTCTTTCCGATGATGTTCTTTTAAGCCGAGTGCTTTTTCATAAAAAGCGATACTCAGCTCCAGATTGGTAACGTTGATATTAAAATGGTCAAATTTACTTTTTATTTCCATTGTTGCGATTTTCCTTATTTTTTCATTAAGAGCTTCACGATTTCTCCGACATATGTGCGCGGTTGTCCGGCTTGCGGGGTTGTCTGTGAAGGCATTTTCTTACATTCGATAACAGCTGAAGGTGTCGTTTGGTTCGGAGCGTACAATTTTAATGTATAGCTATCTGCCTTTTCTATTGCATCGTAAGCTTGATCGGGTGAAAGCGTACAATAGGCAACTGCTTTTCCTGATTGATAACCGAGTGCACCACCTGCGTTTGCTGTCATATTAGTCATGTTAAACTCATCTTTTCCAATGCTGATCACTAATTTGCCGCTTCCCATCAAAGCATATACTTCGCCCGGAATTTGTTTCAAATCAACTTCTGTAGCCGGATGCGTCAGATGAAACTTTGGCAGCCGGAGTGGCAGGAGTTAATGTTGCCGCCGGAATAGTGGTTTGAGCCGGTTCGCCAGTTGTCACTTTTATGTCAGTCTTTTTATCTGCGCCACCAATGACAATAGGACCTGTGGCTGCAACGATTGATGGTTTTTGCTGCTCTTCTTCTTTCTTCTTTTTCTCTGTTTTCGGACGGGTGTCGGGTGCTCCGAAAGCTACCGCTACATCCATAAATATATCATCAGCGAAGTCTACGGTTTTTCTACGCCATTTAGCCAAGCCACGTACTAATTTAGTCTTAGCTTTATTGAGCGCATATTTATCAGTAATCCATTCTTCGGCTTTATATTTTTCTGTTTCACGATAAGTAAAACGGATTTTTTCAAGCTCTACCAGGCAATTTCCGGGTTTACAGGTAACTGTAATCTGATAGTTAATTAATGTACGGTCTAATGACAGGGCACTGGAACTGAAAACAATCCATTCTTCTCCGATACCGGCAATTGTTCCTTTTGCTTCGTCGGAGAAAACAATGCGGCTGTCGATATTTTTATTCTCTTTCAGACGCTCATCCATCCACTTTGTCATTGTGTCATAGATTTGTGCCTGACTCATTCCGGGAATCTGGAACTCTTTGGAAAATACTACTTTACCTTCTACTTCAGGAACAGCTCCTGCAAGGTACCTGGTGTCATCTTTCTTCTCTTTTGCAGAATCTGCCTTCATTGCCATCGGCAATGCGAGAAACAGGGTAAGAAACAGAATCGTAAATTTATTCATAATTATCATGTGTTTATTTGGTAATCTCAAAACTTTCGCCCCGATGGGTGATGCTGATAAAACGGCATCCTGCATTTTCAGCAAAACTACGGAGCGCATTTCCTCCTTCATAATCTTCACTGAAGTGCATGGGCACAAATATAGTAGTTTTTATTTGTTCGATGAACTGTTTTGCCCCTTTCATGTAATCTTTTCCCATTCTCCGATCCACCGGGAATAGTACTAAATCGATGTTTGGCGCTTTTTCTTTTAAATATTTAACTTCTGCAAGGAAATCACCATTGGCTTTTCGGATCTCTTCTTCAGTAGATTCCTCACTCCAATGCCAGTTGTTCAAGTCGCCGGCATGGAAAATACTCCAATCTTGCAGGTGAAGCAAGAACGAACTGCCGACATCCGTTGAGCCGAAAGCATCGATACGAATTGTCTCGTCTTCGTATGTTTCTCCTTTTTTAATATAGAAAGCATCTTCGGCTTTGGCACGATGGGATTTCAAGATATCTTTGGAGAAAATATATTGAATGTCGGGGCGTTGTTCTTTCCAGGTCAATATCTCACGGTTAAAGTGGTCGGGATGGAAATGGGTGGCCAATACATATAGTTTACCCGGCCTTTGCAGGAGATAATCATGTACGATTCCCCGGTTATGTTCCGTTTCGGAAGAATCTTTGTAGTAATCGATGATAACGGTTACACCTTCCATTTCGATGGCGAAACCGCTGTGATAAATATAATCCAGTGTCATAAGCTGACTATTTTATAGTTGCAATATTACGTATTCTAGTTGGAGTTGGCAAGAAAAATCAGTGAAATCAAGGAGAAAGTCGATTGATTTCCCATTTTCCATCCGTCTTTAGGGTATACAGGAAGCGATCATGTAACCGGTTGGGACGTCCTTGCCAAAATTCCATCCGGGTAGGAGTGACGGCATATCCGCCCCAGTTGTCAGGGCGTTCCACTTCTTTTCCCAGCCATCGGGCAGCTTCTTTGACGAAAGCTCGTATCAGTTGCATCCGGCTTGCGATAGGCTGGCTTTGTGGAGAGATACGTGCACCGATGCGGCTTTTATAAGGGCGCTTCCGGAAATATTCGTCTGATTCTTCCGGAGAAACTTTCGCGGCAGTACCTTCGATGTGTACTTGCCTTTCAAGTTCATGCCAGACAAAGGAAAGTGAAATGTATGGATTTTGTGCCAGTTGCCTTCCTTTACGGCTTTCGTAGTTGGTGTAGAAGATGAACTTTCCGTCATGCAGCCCTTTCAGCAGTACGGTACGGGTCGAGGGTCTGCCTTCGGGAGATACGGTACCTACAATGATGGCGGTCGGTTCTTCTACGTTTGCGTCGATGGCTTCCTGTAGCCAGCGGCTGAAAAGTGAAAGCGGGTCGCAGGGAAGTTCGCTTTCCCTTAACCCGCTTTTGGTATATTCTTGCCGGATATCAGCTATATTCTTCATTCATTCAAGATTCATGATTTCTAATTCCAAATTTCTACATCGGTACTTCTATCAATAAGATATGTGAGTCCTTCAATGTTTCGAGTTCGAAACTTTTCGTATCATAGACGCCCATTCCGTCGCGACGTTTCAGTACTTCTCCGTCTACTACGATTTCTCCTTCGATCAGGAAAATGTATACGCTGCCATGACTTTGGTGCAAGTGATAACCGAGTTTCTTTCCGGCTTCCACCTTTCCGATAGAAAACCAGGTGTCTTGTAGAAGTGAAGCGGGAGTACTGCCGTCGGGCGATACGATCACTGCCAGTTCGTTCGGTCGTTCCAGCTCTTTGATGCTGAAATCCTTGTAGACAGGATGTGTATTCCGCTCTCTCGGCATAATCCATATTTGCAGGAATTCTACCGGCTCTACAGGGCTGGCATTCACTTCACTGTGGAAAATACCCGTTCCGGCACTCATCGTCTGAATCTCTCCGACAGTGATGATACGGCTGTTTTTCTTGTTGCAGATGTCCTTTCAATGGAATGGAGATAATCTCCATATTTTTATGCGGATGGGTTTGGAACCCTTCTCCGGGGGCGACTTTGTCGTCATTCAATACGCGGAGGGCACCGAAGTTTATACGGTCAGAATCGAAGTATTCGTCGAAACTGAAGGTATGGTAACTATCCAGCCAGTCATATTGGGAATGTCCTCTTGTATCTGCTTTATGTATTACTTTCTTCATAATTTTCTCCTTTTCTAATTGTTTATATACTTCTGTAACAAGGGAAGTCAGGTAAAGGTTCTATCTCTTCACTTCATTTAGCAAAGGCTTGTGGTTGATGAAATCCTTGATATTCTGAAGTGTGGTCATGGCGATATTTCCCATTGCTTCACGTGTGAAAAAGGCTTGATGCGAAGTGACAATCACATTGTTAAATGAGAGCAGACGGGCAAGCACGTCGTCGTCGATGATGCGGTCGGACTGGTCTTCGTAGAAATATTCGCTCTCTTCCTCGTACACATCCAGTCCGGCAGAACCGATTTTCTTGTTTTTTAAGCCTTCAATCAAGGCGTTGGTGTGAATCAACTGTCCGCGACCGGTATTGATAATCATCACTCCGTCTTTCATTTTGCTGATAGAGTAGTCATTAATCAGGTATTTGGTAGCTTCGGTAAGCGGACAATGGAGGGAGATGATGTCGGAACTATGGTATAATTCGTCTAATGAAGTATATACGATTTTTTCTTCGCGGGCGAAGTTATAGTCCGGATAAAGGTCGTAGGCCAATATGTTCATGCCGAACCCTTTCAGGATATGGATCAGGATTTTTGCAATCTTTCCCGTGCCGATGATGCCTGCTGTTTTTCCGTGCATATCGAACCCCATG
>ERZ779892.2617-NODE-2617-length-13739-cov-2.955349_pt1 | contig 13739 bp, 10 predicted proteins | sample MGYA00511552_ERZ779892 | MGnify/ENA primary metagenome ERZ779892 (study PRJEB29588, sample SAMEA2154561) | human gut metagenome | biome: human gut; feature: human-associated habitat; material: faeces | place: Denmark | collected 2008/2010 ... | reverse complement strand
CGTAAAGCAGTAGACGCTTCTCTGGACGAGAATGTACGTACACCTGAAATCCAAGTTGCCGGTGGTGCCAAATACGGAACCAAAGAAGTGGGACAATGGATTGTAGATTACATTAGAAAAGCTTGATAAAAAGAATAATTGTATCAGGCGCTAATATCCCTTTATCGGGTAACCCCTTCATATAAGAAAGCCTGACAACTTTTCCCGGTTGTCAGGCTTTTCTTTATATATTTCGGATTGTTTTTTGTTTCTACCAGCTTTTGATTGTAGAGTAAATAATGATGCCGAGTACTGTCAGGAAGCCTACATACATAGTGACCGATGTTTGTCTGATAGTATTTCTTCTTACACGGGAAGGCTTTTGCAGGTAAGAAGCTATTTTATGGGCAATCGTACAGAACAGCCAGCCGCCGAACCCTCCGATGATGCCTCCTACAATTAAGTCTCCGGGGTAATGTACGCCCAAGTATATGCGCGTGTAACAATTGAGAACTGCCCAGGTTATGATGAAAACACTTAACCAGCGTTTACGGAACAAGAATACTACATACATGGCAAGGCCGAAAGAGTTGGCGGCATGACAGGAAGGAAAACCGTAACTTCCTCCGCGATAGCCGTTTACGATATGCACCAGGTCTACAATCGGATTTTCCAGATTGGCAGGACGCAGACGTGCCACGACCGGACGGATGATACTGCTGCACATCTGGTCGGCAAAGGTTATGGTAAGCGCGATCGCAGCCACATAGCACAGGACTACCTTCCAATGGAAATTGATTAGCAATATGTATAATATGGTAGCGTACATCGGTACCCATATAATTTTCCCCGTGAAAGCACTCATAAAATAGTCCCAAAAGGGGGAATGTATGCCGTTGAAGAACAGGAAGACATTGGTGTCCACTTCCGAAAGGAAATTGATAATTTCGGTATTTATCATCAGTCTTTATTGTTATATTTTTGAACGTTGCAAATATACAATAAAGAAGAAGATATTGTTCTATACCGCTTAATAAATAATCTGTATTTCTGTTATTCTAACGTTTGGCCAGGTCGTCATAGAGCTTTTGCAAGAAAGCTTTTCCCTTTTCCAAATTTGCTCCTTTCTCCGTTCCTTCGTCAAGTTGTACGGTGTTGGCATCCAAATTATATACCAATTGATTTTCGGGAGTCACCATACCGAAGTAGTTCGGGCGGGTGAAATATCCGAAATGAGGAGATGACGGATTCAGGATATCCTTGCTGAAAGTAAATTCATCGTGTGGCAGTCCCAGTTGTGAAAGCAGGGTGGCGGCAATGTCAATCTGCGAGGCATAAGTATCTATCACACGCGGTTCCTTTATCGCGCCTCCAATTAAAATAAGAGGGATTGTTTGTCCGTCCAGTGGATTCTCGATCGGATATGGATAGGCTCCTTGATGATCGGGAACGAGTACAAATACTGTATTTTTCCACTGTGGGAGTTCCTGGTATTGTTTGATGAAGTCGCCTACGCAACTGTCGGCATAAGCGAATGCATTGAGAACCTTGTCATCCAGCCGGTGAAACGGAACTTCAAAAGGTTCGTGGCTGCTTGAAGTCTGGACAAGTTTCAGGAACGGTTCCTGTTGCTTTTCCTCTTTCATGTCTTTCAGCAGACGCTGGAATAATACGTGGTCTTGTGCCCCCCACTTGCCGGTACGTTCGGACAAAGGGAAATCCTTGTCGCAAATAATCTTTCCGATACCGGAAGATACCAGGTAAGAGCGCATATTCGTAAAGTCCGCATCTCCGCCGTAATAATATTCAAGGTTGTATCCGGCGTTTTTCAAGCTGCGCGGGATCGAAGGAAGTTTGTCCGTCTTTTCGGGATATTTCATAATGCTGGTGCTCGGCTGTCCGGGATATCCGCTGATGATAGACGCCAGACCACGGTCGGTACGGAAGCTGTTGGCATAGAAGTTACTGAATAAGATACCTTCTTTGGCAAATTTATCCATATTGACAGCTACATTCGGCTGCCCACCGAAAGTTTCCATCAGGTGTGTGGAGAAACTTTCAAGAATGATAAAGACGATATTCGGGCGTTGGGTATTCAGGAGTTGCGGGATACTGTCGGTCGGTGTGGCGGGTTTGTCCACCATTTCCGCAAATAGCTTGTCGGCTGTGTTAGGGTCCATGAAACGATACTGCTTCTCGAAGTTATTCTGATGCGTGGCAGAGTACATGAAACTGAATGCCGGATTAATGGCGGCATGGTTCATCAGTTGGTCGGAGCTGAAATATACTTTGCTTAAGTTCATGGTCGATACGGTGAAACCGCCGCGGATAGGGATGAAAAGCGCTGCTGTCAGTAATAATAATGCGAGGGAGACATTTTGCCGGCGATAAGGTATCTTCATGGGGTTCTTCTCGCGGATCAGTACGTAGTAGAAAATGCAGTATAAAATACCGGCGTAAATCAGCATGGCTACTATCCCCAGCAGTACGAACCAAAAGCTGACACTTGCCATGGCGTCCTTGGGAGAGGAGAAGAAATAGAAAATCGGAGTGGCGTCCAGGCGGAATCCCCAAAAGCCGTACAATCCCAGGTCGATGATAAAAAGACAGGCCATGACAAAGGCTATTAATCCGAAATATCCTTGCCGGATGCGGCGGAGTATGGATGAGTTTGTCCAGGCGGAAGCGATGAGCACTAGGCCGGGGATAGCAGTCAGATAGCCTGCAAGAGATAAATCCAGCGGTAATCCGTGCCACATGACGCGGAAGTAGTCACCTAAAGATACATTGGTATATAAGTCATGGTAGTAAACCATGAAGATTGGTTTCTGAAGAACGAATAAAAGAACAAATAAAAAATAGGTCGTGAGAAATTGTATAATTCTCTTTTTCATATATGTAAACTTAAAAAGATTGAACGGATACAAAGTTACTATACTTTTCCTTATCTTTCTCATGATGTGATATAAAACATACCTTTTTTTCCATATCTTTGTCGTGTCTGTGACAAAAATGAAGTAATAAGATGGCAAAGATTGCAAAGAAACTAACAGATTTAGTGGGGAATACCCCTTTGATGGAACTTTCCGGTTATAGTGGAAAGTATGGTCTGGAACAAAATATTATTGCCAAACTGGAGGCTTTTAATCCAGCGGGAAGTATAAAAGACAGGGTGGCTCTTTCGATGATTGAAGATGCCGAAGCTCGGGGAGCATTGAAACCCGGTGCAACGATTATTGAGCCGACAAGTGGAAACACAGGTGTAGGGTTGGCAATGGTGGCTACTATTAAAGGGTATCACCTGATATTGACCATGCCCGAAACGATGAGCCTGGAACGGCGGAATCTGTTGAAAGCGCTGGGTGCGCAGATTGTATTGACAGATGGACTGGGAGGAATGGCAGCTTCCATTGCCAAAGCGCAGGAGTTGCGTGATAGTATTCCCGGATCTGTGATCCTGCAACAGTTTGAAAATCCTTCGAACGCTGCTATCCATGAGCGGACAACAGGAGAAGAAATCTGGCGGGATACAGATGGTGAAGTAGACGTTTTTGTTGCCGGAGTCGGCACCGGAGGAACGGTTTGCGGTGTAGCCCGTGCTTTAAAGAAACATAATCCCGATATTTATATCGTAGCGGTAGAACCGGCTGCGTCTCCTGTATTGGAAGGTGGACAGGCGGCTCCACACCGTATTCAGGGAATCGGAGCCAATTTTATTCCTAAACTTTATGATGCTTCTATGATAGACGAAGTTATCGGTGTGCCTGATGATGAAGCGATTCGTGCAGGACGTGAGCTATCGGCAACGGAAGGCTTGTTGACCGGAATTTCTTCGGGAGCAGCTGTGTATGCAGCCCGTCAACTAGCACAGCGTCCGGAATTTAAAAACAAAAAGATAGTGGCGTTGTTACCTGATACGGGAGAGCGTTATTTGTCGACCGAACTGTTTGCTTTTGACGCATATCCATTGGATTAATTCATTCATTATAAAAAGACCTGAACCATGGTAAGAATAATTATAGCTTTACTTTTTTGTTTTCCGGCTGTTGCCTTTGCACAAACTTATCAGCAATTGTCCGAGAGAGCCATTGAATGTATTGAGAAAGACAGTCTTCCCAAAGCAGAGGAACTTTTGCTTCAGGCTTTGAAGTTAGAACCGAAGAACGCTAAGAATGCATTACTCTTTTCTAACTTAGGTTTAGTCCAGCGCCGTTTGGGTGAGTTTGATAAAGCATTGGAATCTTATTCTTTTGCACTGAACTTTGCTCCTTTGGCAGTCCCTATTTTGCTTGACCGTGCCGCCATTTATATGGAAATGGGAAAAACAGACCGTGCTTATACCGATTATTGCCAGGTGCTTGATGAGGATAAGCAGAACAAGGAAGCTTTGTTGATGCGTGCTTATATTTATGTGCTCCGCCGCGATTATCCGGCTGCGAGAATAGATTATAATCGTTTGTTGGAACTTGATCCGCAGAGTTATAGTGGACGGCTGGGATTGGCTACTTTGGAACAGAAAGAAGGAAAATTCCGGGAAGCTCTTGAAATATTGAATAAGATGCTTGCGGCCACTCCTGAAGATGCGACACTCTATATTGCCCGTGCTGATGTGGAACGTGAGATGAAGCATGAAGATTTGGCATTGGTTGATTTGGAGGAAGCCATCCGGTTGGATGCTGCCTCGGCTGATGCTTATCTGTTGCGTGGCAATATCTACCTGGCACAGAAGAAAAAAGGATTGGCAAAAGCCGACTTTGAAAAAGCCATTTCATTGGGAGTGCCTCCGGCTGATTTGCACGAACAGCTTAAGCAATGTAAGTGAAGTTATAAATAAAGTAACTTTATCTTTCCGGTTTACATAAGTTAGGGTCTTTTATTACAGGCATTAGTTCGTTCCACCTATGTTTCCCTTTCGTTCTACCTTTGTGGAACGAAAGGGAAACATAGGTGGAACGAAAAGATAACCCGGGTGGAACGAATAATCATTAGTCAGGTGACTCGTTAATGCATACTATTAAAGAATTTCTTTTATTCTACGAACTGTCTAATCAGATTTACGAAATCCTTTCCATATTTCTTTTTCTTGTGTTCTCCGATACCGCTGATTTCTCCAAACTCTTCGATAGTGGTGGGACGTGAGATGCAAAGCAGATGCAAAACTTTATCTGACAAGACGATATAGGCAGGCAAAGCTTCCTGATCGGCAAGCTGTTTTCTTAATCCTCGCAATGCTTCGAACAAATCTTGGCTTTCGCCGCCTGCTGCACCGAAGGGGAGTTCTTTGGCGATAACCACTTTTTTCTTTTTTCCTTTTCGGGTAACTGCTTCCTCATGTTGGATAACTACCAATGCCGCTTGTGTCCTTCCGAAGAGAACATTGCTTCCGCTTGACGTTATCTTGAGATGATTATTCTCATTGTAAGCTATTTCGAAGTAGCCGAGTTGCAGCATTTGAAGCAGATAGTCTTGCCAGTCACGAGGAGGAATGTCGCGTCCGGCACCGAACGTTTTAAGTTCCTGATACCCTTTCCCGGTTACTTCCGCTGAGTAGTTTCCACGAAGAATATCAATCAACACTCCTGTGCTGATTTGCTGTTCCGTACGTGCGATGGCACTTAATGCTTTTTGCACGATGACTGTGCCGTCAAATCGCTGAGGAGGATTTTTACAAACATCGCAGTTGCCGCAATCCTCTGTTGTTGTTTCTCCGAAGTAGCTTAATAAGATTCTGCGTCGGCAAATGTCGGCCTCTGCGTATTGCTGCATACGTTGAAGCTTTTCCAGGTTGATGTTTTGCTGATTACTTTCCGAAGCGAATTTGGTTAGTAATATTAAATCTCCTAATGAATAAAACAGGACAGTGTCGCTAGGAAGACCATCCCGTCCGGCACGTCCTATTTCCTGATAAAAACTTTCTATACTTTTAGGCAGGTTATAATGTATGACCCAGCGGACATTTGATTTATCAATCCCCATTCCAAAAGCAATGGTGGCACATACTACCTGTATGCGGTCGTTAATAAAATCATTCTGTGTTTCGTCCCGGTGTTGGGTGGATAATCCGGCATGATAGACACCGCAGCGAATACCCTGCTTTTGCAACATCTGTGCGACGGTTTCTGTCTTATTTCGGCTCATGCAATAAATAATCCCGCTTTCTCCCCCGTGGCGGTGAATAAATTCTAAGATAGCCTTGTTCTTCTCTTTCGCTTGAAAACCACGTTTCACAGTCAGGCTAATGTTGGGACGGTCGAAAGATGAGATAAAGATACGGGGATGGTTGAGATGTAATTGCCGTACAATGTCTTCGCGTGTGATTTTATCCGCAGTAGCAGTTAGTGCGACAATCGGTATTTGCGGAAATTGTTGATGGAGTACCCCCATTTGTGTGTATTCCGGACGGAAATCATGTCCCCATTGCGAAATACAATGAGCTTCATCAATAGCAAACAGAGAGATGTTCATATCCCGCAACAAATAGTCCTTTTCTGCTAAAAGTTTTTCCGGTGAAATGTAAAGCAGCTTCAGCCGCCCTTCAATGCAGGCACGGCGCAGGTTCGCATTTTCGGTTTCGTCATTACTGCTGTTCAGTGCTCCGGCAGCAATGCCGTTTGCCAGCAATGTTTCCACCTGGTCTTTCATCAACGAAATCAGTGGAGAAACGACAACGGCGGTACCTTCGCAAAGCAGTGCGGGAAGTTGGTAGCAGATCGATTTTCCTCCACCAGTAGGCATTAATACCAATGTATCCTGTTTATTCAGGATGTGGTGGATGATTTCTTCTTGCAGAGGACGGAAACTATCGTACCCGAAATATGTCTTTAGAGTCTCTCTCATTGATGCTGATTTATCCATGCTGCAAAGGTACATTTTTCTTTGGCATTTTTCCATCATGTGTAGATTTCTGTTTCTGATATGAATTATAAATAAGTTAAAGTTTCTTATTATTCAACCCTATTCCCTCTTTTTCAAGGTTTTTGATTGTTTATTTAGAAAAAAATGCACAAAATAATTGTGTGTTTAAAAAAAAAGTAAGACATTTGTAACATGTAACGTTGCGAATGAGCAATTAATAACAAATAAACAAACCCTAACCAGTTAATTCAATGAGTGATTTAGAGAACAAAAAAGCGGAGGAAGCTCCAAAGAAACGTCCCTACAATCTGAGGGAAAAGAAAGAAAAGAAGGCTGCATATCGGTCATTAATCAGACCGGAACTGGCAGACGAGTTGTATGACAAGATTCTGAACATTGTAGTAGTTCAGAAGAAGTATAAAGATCCTGACTATTCAGCTAAAGATTTAGCTAAAGAGTTGAAGACCAATACTCGCTACCTTTCTGCAGTAGTGAATTCTCGTTTTGGTATGAACTACTCTTGTTTGTTGAATGAGTACAGAGTGAAAGACGCTCTGCATTTGTTGACAGACAAGCGTTATGCCGACAAGAATGTGGAAGAAATCAGTGCAATGGTTGGCTTTGCAAATCGTCAATCTTTTTACGCTGCATTTTACAAGAACGTAGGTGAAACTCCTAACGGATATCGCAAGAAACACGCTGAAAGTAAGAAGTAATTGCGTTTTCCGATACTGACCAAAAGGAATTACCTCTGAATGAAAAGTTCGGGGATAATTCCTTTTCTTATTTAATTAATCAATATCAGTAATTATGAAAAAACATTTTATTTCGATGGCAGTTACCGCTACGATCCTTGCATCTTGCGGTGGGGCCAAAACAACAACTGCCGAGGCAGATAAATTTGATTATACAGTGGAACAATTTGCAGACTTACAAATATTGCGGTACAAGGTTCCGGAATTCGAAACCTTGACGCTGAAACAGAAAGAACTGGTTTATTACCTGACTCAGGCTGCGCTGGAAGGACGCGACATCCTGTTTGATCAGAACGGAAAATATAACCTGAGAATCCGCCGGATGCTCGAAGCTGTTTACACCAATTATAAAGGAGACAAGTCGGCTCCCGACTTCAAAAATATGGAAGTGTACCTCAAACGGGTATGGTTCTCCAATGGTATTCATCATCATTACGGCATGGAAAAGTTTGTGCCCGGTTTCTCGCAGGACTTCTTGAAACAGGCAGTGCTCGGAACAGACGCCCAATTACTTCCGTTATCAGAAGGACAGACTGCCGAACAACTCTGTGATGAGCTCTTCCCGGTTATGTTCGATCCGGCTATCCTGGCAAAGCGTGTAAATCAGGCGGACGGTGAAGACTTGGTGCTGACTTCTGCCTGCAATTATTACGACGGAGTCACTCAGCAGGAAGCGGAAAGCTTCTACGGAGCAATGAAAGACCCAAAAGATGAAACTCCGGTTTCTTACGGACTCAACAGCCGATTGGTGAAAGAAGATGGGAAAATACAGGAAAAAGTCTGGAAGGTAGGCGGACTTTATACTCAGGCGATTGAAAAGATTGTGTACTGGTTGAAGAAAGCGGAAACTGTTGCTGAGAATGAGGCGCAGAAAGCGGTTATCAGCAAGTTGATCCGGTTCTATGAAACGGGTAACTTGAAGGACTTTGACGAGTATGCAATTCTTTGGGTGAAGGACCTTGATTCGCGGATTGACTTTGTGAACGGGTTTACCGAAAGTTATGGCGACCCGCTGGGCATGAAAGCCAGTTGGGAATCGTTGGTTAATTTCAAGGATATCGAATCTACTCACCGCACGGAAATTATCAGCAGTAATGCCCAGTGGTTTGAAGACCATTCTCCGGTGGACAAAGCTTTCAAGAAAGATGAAGTGAAAGGTGTATCGGCTAAAGTAATCACTGCCGCTATCCTTGCCGGTGATCTTTATCCGGCGACAGCGATTGGTATCAACCTTCCGAATGCTAACTGGATTCGTGCGCATCACGGATCTAAATCCGTGACTATCGGAAATATTACCGATGCTTATAACAAAGCTGCTCATGGCAATGGATTCAACGAAGAATTTGTATACAGCGACGCGGAAATAAAACTGATTGATACTTATGCCGATCTGACGGACGAGCTTCATACGGATTTGCACGAATGCCTTGGACACGGTTCCGGCAAATTGCTTCCGGGAGTGGACCCTGATGCTTTGAAGGCTTATGGTTCTACGATCGAAGAAGCCCGTGCCGATTTGTTCGGACTTTATTATGTAGCCGACCCGAAACTGGTGGAACTGAAACTCCTTTCTTCTCCCGATGCTTATAAGGCTCAATATTATACTTATTTAATGAACGGGTTAATGACACAGTTGGTACGCATCGAACCGGGAAATACTGTTGAGGAGGCCCATATGCGTAACCGTCAGTTGATTGCCCGTTGGGTGTTTGAGAAAGGTGCTGCCGATAAAGTGGTCGAAATGGTGAAGAAAGACGGAAAGACGTATGTCGTAATCAATGACTACCAGAAAGTGCGTGAACTTTTCGGCGAACTGCTGGCTGAAATCCAACGTATCAAGTCGACCGGTGACTTTGAGGGTGCGCGTGCATTGGTAGAAAATTATGCCGTGAAAGTAGACCCGGTTCTTCACGCTGAAGTATTGGAACGTTACAAGAAACTGAATCTGGCTCCTTACAAAGGTTTTATAAATCCGGTCTATGAACTGGTGACTGACAAAGATGGAAATATCACGGACGTTACCGTGTCTTATGATGAAGACTATGTAGAACAAATGTTGCGCTACAGCAAAGATTATTCTCCGTTGCCTTCCGTAAATAATTAATATTGAAAATGGATATAAAAGAACAACTGAAGAATATCAAAACACAGCTCCGTCTCTCTATGAACGGGGCTGTGTCCCAAAGTATGCGTGAGAAAGGGCTGCTCTACAAACTCAATTTCGGTGTAGAACTGCCCCGTATCAAGATGATTGCCGAAGGCTATGAGAAGAATCATGACCTGGCGCAAGCCTTGTGGAAAGAAAATATCCGCGAGTGTAAGATCATGGCTGCCATGCTTCAACCGATTGATACCTTTTATCCGGAGATTGCGGACATCTGGGTAGAGGATATTCAAAATATCGAAATAGCCGAGTTGACTTGCATGAATCTTTTTCAGCATTTGCCGTATGCCCCTGCTAAATCTTTTCATTGGATGGCTGATGAACAGGAATATGTGCAGACTTGCGGTTTCCTGACGGCTGCCCGTCTTTTGATGAAAAAGGGAGATATGACAGAAAGAGCCTCCGGCGAATTGCTCGATCAGGCACTTTGCGCTGTTCATTCAGAAAGCTATCATGTGCGGAATGCAGCTCTTCTGGCTATCCGTAAGTATATGCAGCATAACGAAGAACACGCTTTCCGTGTTTGCCGGATGGTTGAAGGAATGGCAGATTCCACAGTGGAAGCGGAGCAGATGCTCTATAATATGGTAAAAGAAGAAGTGGAGAATAAGTAATAGGTAATAAGTAATAGGTAATACCATGCGGGCATTCGCCGGATGGAATTTTAAGTAACTACGGTTATTACCTATTACCTATTACTTATTACTTATTTCCCAAAATTCTTTTGCTTTCCACAAAAAAGGCTTAACTTTGTTCGCGCTAATTTTGTGCTGATGATGGAAACTCAAAATGTGAAAGATACAGTAAGGCAGATATTCACGGAATATCTCACGGCGAACGGGCATCGTAAGACTCCTGAACGCTACGCCATACTCGATACTATTTATTCTATCGACGGTCATTTCGATATTGACATGCTTTATTCACGGATGATGGACCAGGAGAATTTCCGGGTGAGCCGGGCGACTCTCTACAACACCATTATTCTTCTTATCAATGCACGACTGGTCATTAAGCATCAGTTTGGTACTTCTTCCCAATACGAAAAATCATATAATCGCGAGACACATCATCATCAGATATGTACTCAATGTGGTAGAGTGACCGAGTTTCAGAACGAGGAATTACAGCATGCCATTGAAAATACGAAATTGAGCCGCTTCCAGCTTTCGCATTACTCCTTATATATATATGGAGTATGTAGTAAGTGTGACAGAGCTAACAAACGGAAAAAAGTAAATAACAACAATAAAAAAGAAAAATGAAAGTAGATGTTCTATTAGGATTACAATGGGGCGACGAAGGTAAAGGAAAAGTAGTCGACGTTTTAACACCTAAGTACGATGTGGTTGCTCGTTTTCAGGGCGGCCCGAATGCCGGTCACACACTTGAGTTTGAAGGACAGAAGTATGTACTTCGCTCTATTCCTTCCGGTATTTTTCAAGGAAACAAGGTAAACATCATTGGTAACGGTGTCGTACTTGATCCGGCATTGTTTAAGGCGGAGGCAGAAGCACTTGAAGCATCAGGCCATCCGCTGAAAGAACGTTTGCACATTTCAAAGAAAGCTCATCTAATTCTTCCGACACATCGCATCCTGGATGCTGCCTATGAAGCAGCCAAAGGAGATGCTAAAGTGGGAACTACCGGTAAGGGTATCGGTCCTACTTATACGGATAAAGTGAGTCGTAACGGTGTTCGTGTAGGTGATATTCTTCATAACTTCGACCAGAAGTATGCCGCTGCGAAAGCTCGTCACGAACAAATTCTGAAGAGCTTGAATTATGAATACGATCTTACTGAACTGGAAAAAGCATGGTTGGAAGGTATCGAATACCTGAAACAATTCCATTTCGTAGATAGCGAACATGAAGTGAATAACCTGTTGAAGGATGGTAAGAGCGTGCTTTGTGAAGGAGCGCAGGGTACTATGCTTGATATTGATTTCGGTTCATATCCGTTCGTGACTTCTTCCAATACCGTATGTGCGGGAGCCTGCACCGGACTGGGAGTGGCGCCTAACCGTATCGGTGAAGTATATGGTATCTTCAAGGCATACTGTACTCGTGTCGGAGCAGGTCCGTTCCCATCAGAATTGTTTGATGAAACAGGCGACAAGATGTGTACGTTAGGACATGAATTCGGTTCTGTAACCGGACGTAAACGTCGTTGCGGATGGATCGATCTGGTAGCGTTGAAGTATTCCGTGATGATAAACGGGGTTACCAAATTGATTATGATGAAGAGCGATGTACTCGATACTTTCGAAACAATCAAAGCGTGCGTTGCTTACAAAGTGAACGGTGAAGAAATCGACTACTTCCCGTATGACATCACAGAAGGCGTAGAACCTGTATATGCAGAGCTTCCGGGCTGGCAGACAGATATGACCAAGATGCAGAGCGAAGATGAATTCCCGGAAGAGTTCAACGCTTATCTGACTTTCCTGGAAGAACAACTTGGCGTAGAAATCAAGATTGTTTCTGTAGGACCGGACAGAGCACAGACGATCGAACGTTATACAGAAGAATAACCATTGATTTATTATATGGAGGAAAGGCGGAGATTGAAGAAAAACTCCGCCTTTTTTATTCAAGCCTTTGTAGTCTATTCTAAACACACAGAAAAATAATGTACGCCTTATGAAAACACGTTTTATTACTTTCCTTTTGTTGTTCGTCATGAACTTGGGAGCATTTGCACAGTCTCCTTATCAGCCTGCCGAAGAGAATCTGAAAGCACGGCAGGAATTTCAGGACAATAAGTTTGGTATTTTTCTTCATTGGGGGCTATACGCTATGCTCGCTACCGGTGAGTGGACTATGACAAACAATAATCTGAATTATAAAGAGTATGCCAAACTGGCAGGCGGATTTTATCCTTCCAAGTTTGATGCGGACAAATGGGTGGCAGCTATTAAAGCTTCAGGAGCGAAATATATCTGTTTCACTACCCGTCATCATGAAGGCTTTTCTATGTTTGATACCAAGTATTCGGATTATAACGTAGTCAAAGCTACTCCTTTTAAAAGAGATATTGTGAAAGAACTGTCAGCAGCCTGTGCCAAGCAGGGCATCAAGCTCCATTTTTATTATTCACATCTTGACTGGGCGCGCGAAGACTATCCCTGGGGACGTACAGGACAGGGGACGGGACGTTCGAACTCGAAAGGGGATTGGAAAAGCTATTATCAATTCATGAATAACCAGTTGACGGAGTTACTGACGAATTATGGTCCGGTAGGTGCCATCTGGTTTGACGGATGGTGGGATCAGCCCAAAACTTTTAACTGGGAATTATCGGAACAGTATGCTTTGATTCACAAACTCCAACCGGGTTGCCTGGTGGGCAATAATCATCATCAAACGCCTTTTGATGGGGAAGATATTCAGATTTTCGAACGCGATCTGCCTGGCGAAAATGCTTCGGGGCTTTCCGGACAGGAGGTGAGTCGCCTGCCTTTAGAGACTTGTGAAACAATGAATGGTATGTGGGGATATAAGATTACCGACCAGGATTATAAATCGACAAAGACATTAATTCATTATCTGGTGAAGGCAGCCGGTAAAAATGCCAATCTTTTGATGAATATCGGCCCTCAACCTGATGGGGAACTTCCTGCGGTAGCTGTGCAACGCTTGGCAGAGATGGGAGAGTGGATGAAACAATATGGTGAAACGATTTATGGAACACGAAGCGGTGCAGTTGCTCCGCACGATTGGGGAGTGACGACACAAAAAGGAAATAAGCTCTATGTGCATATTCTCGACCTGAAAGATGTGGCTTTGTTCCTGCCGTTGACGGACAAGAAGGTCAAGAAGGCAGTCTTGTTTAAAGACCAGTCTCCGGTTCGTTTCACAAAGACGAAAGCCGGTGTTTTGCTCGAATTCGCCGAGGTACCGAAAGATATTGACTATGTAGTAGAACTGACAATTGACTAATTTTTAGCTAATTCTTCATAAAAGCAAGGGGAAACTATTCTGACA
>ERZ779892.2613-NODE-2613-length-13751-cov-2.953344_pt1 | contig 13751 bp, 8 predicted proteins | sample MGYA00511552_ERZ779892 | MGnify/ENA primary metagenome ERZ779892 (study PRJEB29588, sample SAMEA2154561) | human gut metagenome | biome: human gut; feature: human-associated habitat; material: faeces | place: Denmark | collected 2008/2010 ... | reverse complement strand
CTTGCGGTATTCGTCCATCCACTTGGCATAGTAGACGATCGAGTGCCCTCCGAGGTATTTTTCGATGCGTTTTTTCGCTCGCTTCGTCAAGTTGCGTTCGGCGATCTTGGCAATTGTCTCGTGCCCTTCGCGTCCCCATCCGAAGACGGGATCGGAGTAGAAAAGGGCGCTGCACAGTAGCAGAATCAGTAATTTTTTCATAAGTTTCAGCGAGTCAATCGTGCAGCCCCCGGCTGCGGAGATACGAGATCAGTAATTCAGGGCGGTCGGTCTGGATCAGGGTCGCGCCCATGTCAATCAGTTTTCCGTAAATTGCGGCAGGGCCGCCTTCAAAGGCCTTGTCGTCGTCCAATCCGCCGCAGAGCGAACTCCAAAGCGAGTTCACCCAGAGCTTCGAACCGCCGTCCGCGATGCGTTTCATGCAGGCTTCCACCTCGGGCGTATATTCGTCCCAGCAGACTTCGTAGGCCAACGGCTGCTTTTCCGATTTCCGGTACTCCTCGAAGAGTTCGCGTCCCTGCGGTTTGAGGATGTCGATGACCGGCATGTACATCATGTTGTGCTCGTAGCGGGAGAACTTCGCGGCGACGTCTGCGACGGGGCTTTTACCTTTGATGAGGAGCTGTCCGGTGACCCCGAGTTCCTCGGAGAGGCGCTGCACGAGGTCATAGTACTGGTAGCCCTTGTCGATATTGACCACGATGCGGTCCTTGCAGAGCTCCAGCGCTTCACGAAGCGTCGGCATGCGGTGCGACGTGGCCACGCCGTGGCCCGATTTGAGGAAACACCGTTGGATGGAGTCGTAGGGGATTTCGGCGATGAGACCTTTGCCCGTCGTCGTGCGGTTCAGCGTCCGGTCGTGGCAGACCACCAGCACGCTGTCGGAGGTCAGCGCAAGGTCGATCTCAACGATGTCGGCCCCCATGCCGATCACCGACTCGATGGCCGCCAGGGAGTTCTCGGGCCAGTTGCGCCAGTCGCCCCGGTGGCAGGCGACAAGCACCTTTTTCGAGGCGGGGTTGTGAATCTCCGAAACGACCCGTTCGGCACGGGTGCCGGGGGCGGATTCGGTGTGTGAACAGGAGGTTTGTAAAAGCAGCAGTCCTGAAAGAAGAATAAGCAGTTTTTTCATGGATTGTTTGGATTGAAGGCAATAATAATGTTAAATATATAGTAAGAAAAATCGTGTATTCGCGTGGACATACACGATTTTCTGTTGGAATCCGCTTCGTGTTACCAGTTCATCACGCGGACTTTATAGACATCCAGGTCGGGAACTTTGATCGTTCGTGTCTCTGTCGAGGCGTTCTTGTCCGTGGAGTAGCGGATGGTCTGTGTCGACCAGCTTTGCGAGCCCTCGGGGTTGGTGGAATCCGTGTACCACAGTTCGCCCGTCTCGTCGTTGTAGTTAATCGATTTGATAGCTGTCGATGCGCTGAAGAGCATCATTTCGGTAAACCGGTTGGCGCCGATGTCGTAGAGATAGGCCCGGCGTCCGCCGATGCAGAGCGTGTTCGAATTGACGTAGCTCATGTCGTGCAGACCTCCCTGGGGCGTCTGTACGGTCTTTTCCAGTTCGAGCGACGGGGCTGCCGTCTCCCAGTCTTTGAGTTTGTAGATCTGGAGGCTCTGGCCGCCGATCGCATAGAGGCGCTGGGTCGTTTCGTTCCACACGACGCCGTGCGCCGAGCCGAGCGCCGACTGGTAGAGAATCCGGTTGGGCTGCGAGATGTCGTAAAGTTGTATAGAGTTATTCCCAGAACTTTCGCCTCCGGAACAAGCCACGACGATGCGGTTGCCGGGCAGCAGTTCCGCCGAGTGGGCGTTGGGAGTCGCCGTAGTGTGGAACAGCACCTCCTTCGTGGCGATGTCGAGCAGCACGCACCAGTTGTAGGAGCTGGTGCACAGGAGTTTCTTGCCGTTGTCCACCGGCTTGCAGTCGTCGAGGTGGTTGCAGCGGCTCTTGTCCAGCCCGAGCACGGCGGCGGCTTCGGTCGCGTCCCAGCTCCATGTGACCGCATCCTTGTAGGTGGTTTCGTTGGCCAGCCCGGCGTCGATCATGTAGACCATGTTGTCGCCGCAGAAGACCAGTTCGGTCACGAAACTCGAACGGGCGTCGTCGGTGTCGTGCTTGCCCCCGGCCTCCAGGGTCACGGGCTCCGTCTTCCCGACCGAGAACGAATTACCGTCGGTGTCGGTGAGGGTCACGGTGTAGCCCTGCGACAGGGCCACGGGGGCGATCATTACGGGTATCAGCTGCGTCTCTTTCGAACAGTCGAGGGGTGCGGGCAGCGTCACGGTGATCGTCTGAGCCGATGCCGATGCCGACCAGTCGTCGATGCCGATCGTGAGCTCTCCGGCGATCCCTTCGCCGCCGTTGGCCTTTACGACCGCCTTGCTGACCGAGTAGTTGCCCTTTTTAACGCTGACGTACATCGTGCAGAAGAGATTCGTGAGCTCCATGCTGCAACCCTCGTAGGTGTTGAGCCGCGCCGTGGCCTTGCCGGCGAGAATCGGGGCGACGGAACCCGTCTGCGCCGTGGGAACGACGGTTTTCAGCGTGCCGTTCTCACAGCGGAGATCGGCGTCCGAGGGCCAGAAAGCGACGACCGTCGAAGCGGCGTGCTGCGGCGCGCTGAGCGTGAAGAGAAAGAGCGATTTTTGCGATCCCGGCTGGATCGGCGCCGCATAGACGGCCTCCGGGACGCTTTGGTCTGCGGCGAACAGTCCGGCCTTGTCGTTTCTGCCCCAGGTGGGCAGCGTTGTCGCTCCCTTGTCGTTGTAGTATTTCGACAGCGTCAGGGTGGTTTTCGAAGAGAGTTCCCGGGGCGAGTCGTCGTCGTTCGAGCAGCCCGCGACGAGGAGTCCCGTTCCGGCGCAGAGCAGCAGAACCCGGAACAGGCGGAGTTTTAAGCTATTCATAATTTCAAATCTTTTGTGTCGCATTTTTATTGAGATCTTAAAATAAAACGAAACAAGTTCTTACCGGATAATGATCCGAGATATAAGGAGCACCATAATTTTCTTTCAGAGTTTGGAAAATGCTTGCCACGCATCCGTTATCATAAAAGATATGGTCAAGTTTACGGGTTCCAGATGTTTTGTAGCCGTTGTATGTGGCTTCCTGATCTGTGACAGGAGCAGTCGCACGGGCATCTTTCATTACTTGGTGCAACGGATTGAAACAACTCTCATCGGTATCCGAATTGAAATCAGCAGTAAGAAATACCGGAAGTTGTTCTGAGTTGACCTCCTCTATTTTATTTATAATTAATTTGATAGATTCTTTTCGAGCCACAGTGCCGGAGTTGTCGAGATGCGTGTTGAAAAAATAGAACCGCTTGCCGGTTGTTTTTTGTCTGAATAACGCCCATGTACAACTTCGGTTGTAATTGGCATCCCAACCCTTCGAGGGTATGTTAGGCGTTTCTGACAGCCAAAAAGTTCCTTTATCCAGCATTTCGACTATTGATGTCTGGAAAAAGATGGCCATACACTCTTCAGAGGCATATGTTTCCGTTTTGGGAGGTGCTTCACCGGTATCGCGTCCTAATCCGTACCAAGCATATTCCGGGCACTGTTTTGCCAAATAAGTGATTTGATGGGGTTGTGCTTCTTGTAAACCCATTATGGTCGGCTGTTGCCTGTTTATCATCGTTATGACGGCTTGTTTACGATTCTTCCAGATGTTGTCTCCATCGGAGGGGTTGTCGACACGGATGTTGAAAGAGATGGTTTCGATGACATAAGGCGAACGGGCCTCGTCAGCATCAGCCTTGCCGCCGGCTGTCAGCGTGATTGGCTTGTCCGATGAAACAGTATATGAAATCCCGTTAATGTCATAGATGGTCACGGAGTATCCTTGCGACAGGGTTACAGGCGCGAGCATAACCGGGATCAGTTTGATCTCAGCCGAGCAGTCCAGCGGTGTGGAAAACTTTACGGTAACACTCTTTTCCGATGCGCAAATAACACCGTCCTTAAGCCTGATTGAAGTTTCTCCGGCGATGGCTTCCCCGCCGTTGGCCTGTATAACGGCTTTGGCAATTGCATGGCTTCCCCAAACAGGTATATACATGGTGTTGAACAGGTGTTTCAACTCCATGTGCAACCCTTCGTAAGAGTCGATGCGACCTGTTGTTTGTCCGATCAGAAGTGGAGCGACGGTTCCTGTCTGCGTTGTGGGTATCGTCGTTTTCAATATGTCGTCCTCATATATGAGATTCGCATCGGCTGGGTAGAAAGCCACTAATGTTGCATTGCTATGTTTCGGGGCCTTGAAATTGAGCAGAAAAAGCGATTTCGGCGATTGTGTCTGAATTGGGGAGATGTTGATCTTCTGCAAAAAGTTGTCCCTGATGACGAAAATGCCGGCCTTATCGTCTTTTGTCCATGGATGAAGCGTTGTTTCTCCTTCGTTGTTGTAATATTCTGACTGGGTCAGGGTGATTTTTGCGGCTAATTCGATGTATTCCGAGGAATCGTTATCGGAGCAGCCCGCCATGAAATATGCGGTCATTCCGAATCCTATTCCGAACCATATTGATTTTCGAATTTTATTCAATGAAAAGCGTTTCATTGTTCAACGTTTTTTATTTTATTAAGAATGACTTTGCTGCAGGTTTTCATGACGTTTCCGGAGGTAAGGTTTCCTGCGGCGTGCCGGCCTGCTCCCCGCAGGCGGCTCCCGAAAGAGCCGCTGCGAGGATCAGCAGTTTGTTGATTGTTCGTATCATCGGTTATCGTTGGATTAAGTATTCGTTTTCATGTCCCAGTACGACCTGTTCGGCGACGCTGCGCAGGTAGGCGGCCTTCGATGCCTCGATGCCGCAGTCGGCGGGCGAGCTGCCGAACGCCTCCCCGTAGAGCACGAGGTAGTTGACGCAGGCTTTCAGGTAGGCGCCGTAGACCGACTGGTGCTTATTGTCGGTGTGGTAGAGGTTGATGCCCGAAGAGCCTTCGCGCACGATACGGAACGCTTCGCCGATCGGCGATATCCACGTTCCGGCGGCTTTTGCCATGGCACGTGCACCCTTGGCATTGTAGTTTTCGAAAGTCGCGAAGTCGGTGAATCCGCCGTAGCTGCTGGCCGAGAAGGTCCAGGTCTGTTCGAGAATGACTTTGCAGGAGGCCGATTTCGCCCGAATTTTGTCCGCCAATGCCGTGCAGTTGGCAGCTATTGACGCCGTGCCGTCGCGTCCGTAGGTCGCGGGATTCTGGCTCTGGTCCTGAATGAAGGCGTAGTCGTAGCCTCCGATGTCGATGGCGTCGGTCGAGAACGACAGCCCCAACTGCTGTCCGAAATTCTGCGAACCCTTGAAATGCCCCTTGACATTGAGATAGTGGCCTTCGTTCCAGGCGATCTCTTTGAGCATCCACGCCGGGTTGCTGTAATAGGAGAACGAGTTGCCGAGGCAGAGCACCTTTTTCGTGTCGCCCGGGACCGCCGTGCCGAGGTTCTGGACATAAGAGCCCGAGAACCCGAATTGGGGTAATTGACTTGCTGAGTCGTCAGCCGAAATGTCTTGTGTACCACCCGTGCAGGTGTAAGGACCCACAGCGCGGCAGCGGATCTGCACCGCACCCTCGACGGGATCGGTGAAACGGATGGTCTGCATGATGCTGGCGTGCTGGTAGTTGGTTCCTGTGGCCACGCCCGAGCACTTGTAGGAATAACGGATCGAGGGGTCCTCGGGTGCGGTGAGCAGGTCCTCTTCGACGCTCTTCCAGACACCTCCGTCGAGATACTCCACGATGAAGTATTTGGGCGAATTGGCTTCGCCGGCCATCGTGGCGTCGAACTCTACGGCCGTACCGGCTTCGAGTCGCCTTACGGGCAGGGTGTAGAGCCAGTAGTCACCTTCGACCATTGTCGAGACGGAGGGACGGTATGAATTGACCGTGCGGGTGAATTCACGCCCGACGTTGGCCTCGCCGCGTACGACGGATATACAACCCGAACTGCCCGAGGTCGACGGAAGCATGTTCGAAGCGCTCCACGAGGAGTTGTACTGTCCGACAGTCGATGCCGAGAAGATCCACTGGCTCGGGAAGGCCGGGCCTGCCATCAAATCAGTGTCGAGCTTGCCTCCGGCCTCCAAGGTCACCGGTTCTGTTTTTTTGATTAAAGCTATATCTTCGCCTTTGGAATCGTAGATGGTCACAGTATACCCTTGCAAGAGTGTCGCAGGGGCGATCATAACGGGTATCAGTTGTGTTTCCTGTGAACAATCCATGGGGGTGGGCAGTGTTACAGTGATCGTCTGTTCTGATGCTGATGTTGACCAGTCATCGATGTCAACGGTGAATTCCCCTGCAATTGCTTCGCCGCCGTTGGCCTTTATGACCACTTTGCTGACTGAATAGTGGCCTTTCTTGGCGCTGATATACATCGTGCAGAAAAGGTTTTTCAGTTCCATACTGCAACCCTCGTAGGCATTGAGTTGTGCTGTGGCCTTGCCGACGAGAATCGGGGTGACAAAACCCGTTTGCATCGTAGGGATGACAGTTTTTAACGTGCCGTTTTCACAGCGGAGATTGGCATCCGAGGGCCAAAATGCGACGACCGTCGAAGTTGCATGTTGCGGTGCGTCGAGCGTGAAGAGAAAGAGCGATTTTTGTGATCCCGACTGGATCGGTGCTGTATAGACGGCTTCCGGAGCGTTTTGGTCCGTAACAAACAGTCCGGCCCTGTTATTCCTCTCCCAGGCGGGCACCGTTATTGTTCCTTGCTCATTGTAGTATTCCGTTAGCGTTAAATTGGTTTTCGAAGCGAGTTCGCGGGACGAATCGTCGTTGTCATTAGAACAACCCACGGCGAGTAATCCTATTCCTGTGCAGAAAAGTAGCAAGCCTCGGAGCAAATAGAATTTTATTATGTTATTCATATTTGTGGCATTTGATTGGGTTATTTTTTCATTTTGCCGAGAATAACCTCTTTGTAGGCTTTTACGACATTTTCGGGCGTAGCGTTCACCCCGGCGCGGACTTCGTGCATGAAAACTCCCTTGTAGCCGGAAGCCTGTAGGCGGCGGAGGAAATCAGGCCAGTCGATGACGCCTTCGCCCGGCAGCCAGTGACGTTCGTCCTTGCGGTCGTAGTCCGAAGCGTGGATCGTGCCGATGCGGTTGCCGACGGCCTCGAAGAAGTGCGCATGCTCCTCTTTGAGCAGGTGGTTCGAATCGAAGCAGACCATGACTTCGGGGTAGTCGGCGATGAGCCGCATAAGCTCGCCCGAGTCGCGGCCCAGGCACGTGCGGGGCAGGTTCTCGATGCAGAGCACCGCGCCGATCTCTTTGGCGGACAGCGCGAGGCGACCGATGGAGTTGGCCGAGTTCTGCAGGCGGATCTCCCGTTCTTCGTCGGCGATCGGCTCCGAACTGGGATGGAGCACGAGCCGCTGCGGGCCGAAGATCGACGCGAGGCGGATCATCCGCTCCATAAGCGCGACGTTCTGTTCGCGCAGCGCCGGATCGGGTACCGAGATGTCGAGCTGGCGGCTGAACGGCAGGTGGCAGGACCAGACTTTCAGTCCGGCTTCTTCGAGCAGCGCCTTGACGCGGTAGGCCCGGGTGTAACATTCGTTCTCGGGAGCGTTGCGCCAGAAATAGTTGAAGACAACCTCCACGTGGTCGATGCCCGCGGCTTTGATCTGCGCGAGTTTTTCGGGCTCAGGGACCTTCACCATGCCGAGCGATACGCCCAGGGGGTATTCGGCCCGGACGGATCCAGCAGTCAGCAGAAAGGTTATCGTTATGAGCAGTAGTTTCTTCATTGTTTTATTTTGGCTGGTGAAAGGAGACGCCGGGGATTCCCGGCGTCTCTTGATTCAATTATTTGACGCAGCACGATCCACAAATGTCGCCGCCATGGGTACTCCAGCTCGATGCGCGTTCGCCGCCGACGTATTTGCCGACGAAAACGCCGTTCTTGCTTGAGCCGCCGATGAAAGCCGAATAAATGACTCCGTCGAGATAGTTGTTGCCGCCCATCTGCTTCTGGTTGTTGTCGCCGCTCTCGTAGGTCCAAGAATCAACCACGTTGCCGCTGGCATCGAAGATGTAGGTCGTGTTAGAGGTCTGTCCCGAAGTGATGTAGAAGCGGTTTTCGCTGTCGACGCACGGGTGGGAGTAATTGAAGGCGTTGGCGAGGGAGCTGCCGGTGTGGACGTACTCCCAGTTGACGGCCGAAAGGTCGCCCTTCACGTTGTAGACCGAACCGTTTTTCGAACCGGCGAAGACCGAACCGTTGGGGGCCACAACGGGCTCATAAAGGAGGTTGGGATTGTCTTTCTCTACTACCAACGATTTTATCGCTTCATGTGTTTTTATGTTAACGGCCCCTATATAACCATTTCTGCCACCAAAATAAGCAAGGGTTTTGTCGCTGTTGACGGCAAATCCGGTGATGTCGGACATTTCGCAGCCAAGGGTAACCTTGGCGATTTGTTCGCCGGTTTCAATATTGACGAAGAAAGCGTCGGTTTGCGTTCCGATCAGCAGCTCGCTGCCGTTAACCAGCAGGCCCCTTCCGGCATCTCCTGCTGAAAACTGCCATTTCTTTTGTCCCGATGCAGCGTCTATGGCGAAGGCTTTACCCAAAGCATCACAAATGTAAACCACTGTTCCGTTAGCATTGACGGCCGGGGCGGCGCTCTTCATTGAACCGGCTTCGGAGAAGATCCACTTCAACTCGCCTTCCGGCGTGATGGCATAGAACTGTCCAGCGCTTGTCGTGCCGTAGTAAATGTCGCCTGTCACGGGATTCACGGTGAGCATGTTGTAGCTTCCTGATTTGGAGGTTGGTAGGTAACGCCACTTCTCATTGCCTGTCACGACGTCGAAGGCGTAGAGGGCGGAGACTTTGTTGAAGGTGATGATGTAGACGGTCTTTCCGTCGGGCGAGAACACCGGACAAGTGCCTTTGAATCCGTTGTAGTTCGAGCCGTCCTGCGCCCAGTCGGTGCTGTAGATGACGTATTCGCGGATTTCGACCTCGAGGGTCCACGAGCGGGCGTTGCCGTCGATCGTGGCGTTCAGCTTCACGGTCTGTGTGCCGACCGTGCCCAGTCCGTATTTCACGACGGTTCCCTCCTTCACGACGTCGCCCGGGAAGGTCCACTTCACGTCGGTGGCCGTCGGGGAGTCTTCGGTGTTGAACGAGAACGTGATCGGCTGGTTCTTGGCCGCCTTGTCGCGGTCGAGGATGTAGGGGATCGCCAGGGTCGGCATCGCTTTCGCGGTGGCCGGTTCCGAGGCGCCCTTTTCGTAGTTGGCCGTCAGCGAGAAGTAATAGTTCTTGTCGTTGATCAGCTTGTCAAGCGTCACGCTCGTCGCGTCCTTGTCGAGCGTCTGTTGCTCGACGTTGTCGGGTGTGTCCTCGTTGTAGTAGGAGAGCGTGTAGGAGAGCACCGTCGTCGCGGGCTTGGTCCACGCGAGGCTCACGAACGAGTCGCCCGCATCGACCGTGAGGTCGGTGACCGGGAACCGCGTCGTGGCGGGTCTGCCGACGGCGGCGACGTAGTTCGAGACGAGTTTTCCGTAGACCGCCTGCACGTAGAAGGTGTACTGCGTGTCGTTGACGAGTCCGCCGACCGTGCAGTTCATCTCGCCGCCCGTGCGCAGGGTGACCGTTTCCGAATCGGCATCGGTGTAGTAGACGATGAAGTCCGTCGGGTTCCAGCCTTCGGGCAGGCTCCAGGAGAGCAGTACCTCCTCGTCGCCCGGCGTGGCGGTGAGATCGGTGACCTGGTGGCGGGCCGCTCCGGCTTCGGGGATATCCTCACTCCAGCATGCGGTGAGGCCCGCGGCGATGAACGATATCAGCAAAAGGTTGATTATCTTTTTCATGCTTGTTCTGACTTAAGTGGTTGGTTAATTGAAACCGGGATTCTGCCAGAGAATCGACGGGTTGTTCACGATTTCGATCTGGTTTTGCGGGATCGGGAAGGTCAGGTTGTGCGAATCGAGTGAGTAGCCCATTTCGCGGAAATAGTCGACGGCCAGCCCCAGCCGCACGAGGTCGAACCAGCGGTGGCCTTCGAGGGCGAACTCACGGCCCCGTTCAGCGGCCAGCTCGCGGCGGAACTCCGCTAGGCTTTTGACCTCGTCGGTCGTCAGTTCGTCGAGCCCGGCCCGCGTGCGGGTCTTATTGAGCCATTCCAGCGCGTCGCCCAGGCTGCCTCCCGATTCGGCCAGCGCCTCGGCGTACATCAGCACCACGTCGGCATAGCGCAGGTGCGGGAAATCGTTGCCCACCTGCGTTGTGTAGGTTGCGTCGTAGGTGTCGTACCATTTGGTCATGGCGAAGAGATTGTCTTTAATCTTGGTGTAGGAGCTGATCAGCGGTAGACGGTTGTCCTTCTCGCTGTCGTAGATCGCCTTGAAGGTTGGTGTGGGGTTGTTGATGTCTGCCAACACATCTGTGTTGGCGCTGTACCAGTAACCGTGGCCGTTGTCGTTGGTCTTGTTGTAGTAGAGCGCGAAGATGATCTCCCGGTTCATTTTGTTACCCACGTCGAAAACCTTTTTCGTCGTCGATTCCAGTCCGTAGGAGGTGTTCTTCATCGCCTCTTCGAGGGCCGTCTTGGCCTCGGCGGGCTTGCCGAACGTGAGGTAGACCTTCGCCAGCAGCGTGTAGGCCGCGATGTTCGCCACACGGGCCTTTTCCGGACCCGGTGTCGGCGGCAACAGCCGGGCCGCCTCGGCAAGGTCTTCGGTCAGCAGCGTGTACATCTCCTCCTCTGTGCAGCGGGGGATGAGTTTGGCAGCTGCTGGGGTTACCACAGTGCGGGTGATGGGCACCACGCCGAAGACGCGGTAGAGGTTGAAATACCACCACGACCGCAGGAACAGACATTCGCCGCGATATTTGTCGTAGTTGGCGATCTTGGCTCCGGTCATGTGGTCGAGTACGTCGTTGCAGCGATAGATGCCGTTGTACCAGGCATTCCAGATGTCGTTCAGGATGCCGTTGTTAGCTGTCTCAGCGAAATGGTCGATGTCGTAGCGGTTCTGCGTCGATACAGCCATCGATTCAAGGACATTTTCGTCTCCGCGGTAGCCGATCTCCGTGAGGTGGAAGCTCATCTGGGTTTTGAGTTTGGCATAGCACGCCACGACTCCTTGGTTGAAGTCGTCGTCGGTCTTGTAGAAGTTGCCTTCGGTGATGTTGTTGCTCGGGTACTGTTCGAAGAAACTTTCGCCGCACGAGCCCAGACCCAGTACGAGGAGTCCCAGCGCAAGGAAATATTTCGGTTTCATAGTCATCGTCATTTTTGATTACAGGTTAAAGTTCACACCGACGCTGAACGTGCGCGACAGCGGATAGGAGCAGTAGTCCTCGCCCGGACGCAGGGCGTCCGTCGAGCGTTTGTTGACCTCGGGGTTGTAGCCCGAATAGTCGGTCCACGTGAAGAGGTTCGTGCCCTGCACGTAGATGCGCAGCTTCGAGATGCCGGCCTTGCGGGTCCAGCGGTCGGGGAAGGTGTATCCCAGCGAAAGGTTTTGCAGGCGCAGGTAGGAGCCGTCTTCGAGGTGGAACGTCGAGGTACAGGCGCCGTTGTTGCCGCTCGATTTGCGGGTCGCGCGGTTCAGTTCGCCGTAGGGATAGCGTTGCAGCGACTCCTTCATCATGTTCGACGAAGCCTCCATGTTGAGCAGGTAGCGGCGTTCGAGGTTCAGGATTTCGTTGCCGTAGACGCCCTGGAAGTTGGCCGCCAGGTCGAAGCCCTTGTACGAGAGGTTAACCGAGAAGCCGTAGTAGAAATCGGGCATGTAGTTGCCTACGATCACGCGGTCGGCGTCCTTTTCGAGAATGCCGTTGCCGTTGGCGTCGACGAAGCGGAAGTCGCCGATCGTCGTGGTGTCGAAATGGGGATAGGAGTCCAGCTCCTCCTGGTTGTGGAAGATGCCGTCCTGCACAAGCAGGTAGTAACAGCCGACGGGCTGGCCTACGCGCGTGAGGTAGTAACCGCCGGCGTAGGAGGATTCTTTGATGATGTCGGCGTTCTCATCGCCGAGGCTCAGCACCTTGTTGCGGTTGAGCGACCAGTTGGCGGCAAAGGCGTAGGAGAAGTCGCCGAAGCTGCGCCGCGAGGTGAGCGCCAGCTCGATACCTTTATTCTGCATTGAACCGATGTTGACGTTCGACGAGGTGAGGCCCGATACTGATGAGACGGGAACGTCGAACAGCATGTCGGTCGTCTTCGAATAGTAGTAGTCGGCGGTGAATCCGAGGGTGCCGCGCCACAGGCTGACATCCAGACCAACGTTGTACTGCGTGTTCTTCTCCCAGCCCAGGTCGTTGTTAGCGATCTGCGTGGGATAGACCTGCGAAGTGAGTCCGTTGCCGAGATCGATGTTCGTCGAGCCGTAGAGCGCCAGGTATTCAGAATTGCCGATTTGAGCGTTACCGGTCTGTCCCACGCTGGCGCGGATTTTCAGGTCGTCGACCCATTTCACATCGCGCAGGAAGCTCTCGTCGCTCATGCGCCATCCCACGGAGGCCGCCGGGAAATAACCCCACCGGGTGTTGGGGGCGAAGCGCGACGAACCGTCGCCGCGGATCGAGGCCGAAACCATGTAACGGCCCTTGTAGGAGTACTGCGCACGCACGAGCCACGAGGCGAAGGTGTAGGCGTACTTGTTGTTGTAGGTCTCCGTCAGGTCGATGGTCTTGCCCTTCGTGGTGCGGATCTTGTCGTCGCCGGCCGTGCCGGTGCCCACGATCTGCGAGGTCTGGATGCCCTGCTTCTCGGCTTCGTAGACCGCCACGGCGTTGACCGAATGATCGCCGAAGGTGCGGTTGAAGGAAAGTTGGTTGGAGATCGTCCAGTGGAAATAGGAGTTCATGTTGTTCTGCGCTTTGGGGGCTGACAGATCGTCGTAATATTTATGGCCGCGCAGGGGGATGTACGAGGGGCGGTAGTAGTTGCGGATGTAGGAGTAGTAGTCGCCGCCGGCCGTGAATTTGTATTCCAGCCCTTTGATGAACTCATAGGAGACGTAGGCGTTGCCCAGAATGTTGATCTTCTCGCGCACGTCGTCGATTTCGAGCGCCAGCGCCACGGGGTTGAGCACCTCGTTGGTCTGGGTGTCCCAGCTGTTGACGCGCAGGAATCCGTTCATGTCCCAGTTGTAGGAGCCATCGGTGTTGTAGACCGGGAAGACCGGAGGCGCCATCAGTGCCGAGGCGATTACACCATCGTCGCCGTACTGCGTGTCAGAGGAGATGTAGTTGGTCTTCGAGTAGGAGGGCGAGAAGCTGACGCCGTATTTCAGCCGGTTGCGCTTGCCGTCGATGTTGGCCCGCAGGCTGTAACGTTCGAAATCCGACCCGATGATCGTTCCCTCGCGGTAGAGGTAGTTGGCGCCGATGTAGTAACCCAGCGTCTTGGTGCGGCCCGAGACCGATACAGAGTGCTTGGTCGAATAGGCCGTGCGGAAGATGGCGTCCTGCCAGTCGGTGTCGGTCATCGTGCCGGTCTTGTCCTGCAGGTAGGCCGTGATGAGCGGGTCAACGCGGTGGTAGGTCTGGGGACGGTCCTCGTAGGGGTCGTCGATCGAACCCGTCGGAACGTTGAACAGGTAGGCGCCGTCGCGGGCCTCTTTGAAGATTTTGGCGAATTCATAGGCATTGAGCATGTCGATCGTCTTCGAGACGCTCGAGACGCTGAACTGGCCGTCATAGCTCACGACGGGGCGTTCGCCCTCGCCGCGTTTGGTCGTGATGAGGATGACGCCGCACGAGCC
>ERZ779892.2607-NODE-2607-length-13771-cov-5.351998_pt1 | contig 13771 bp, 11 predicted proteins | sample MGYA00511552_ERZ779892 | MGnify/ENA primary metagenome ERZ779892 (study PRJEB29588, sample SAMEA2154561) | human gut metagenome | biome: human gut; feature: human-associated habitat; material: faeces | place: Denmark | collected 2008/2010 ... | reverse complement strand
CCCCACTGCTGCCTCCCGTAGGAGTTTGGGCCGTGTCTCAGTCCCAATGTGGCCGTTCACTCTCTCAAGCCGGCTACTGATCGTCGCCTTGGTGAGCCATTACCTCACCAACTAGCTAATCAGACGCGGGCCCATCCTGTACCACCGGAATTTTTCCTGCTGAGTCATGCGACTCCGTAGGCTTATGCGGTATTAGCAGTCATTTCTAACTGTTGTCCCCCAGTACAGGGCAGGTTACCCACGCGTTACTCACCCGTCCGCCACTAAGTCTCAAGCATCTTCATCCCGAAGGAATCTGTCGCAGGAGCTTCGTTCGACTTGCATGTGTTAGGCACGCCGCCAGCGTTCATCCTGAGCCAGGATCAAACTCTCATGTTTAAGTTTTGACCTGTCCAAGTAAAACTTGGCATAGACAAAATTTTAATAAACTTTGCCATTAGAAGTTGTTTCACAACTTCGCGTCTGAATTTCATTAAGAAATCCGATTTACCTCGCGTGTTCTTATCTGCATGTGTTAGATAAGAACTTTGAAAATTTATTTTAGAATTTTCAGGGTTGTTTTACTGTTCAATTATCAAGGTTCCAGGTCTTTATCCGACCTTTTTTTACACTGACATTTCTTTATCAGTGTTACTGACTTGCTGTTTGCGTCAGCGATATATATCTTATCACTTTTGCTTTAGCTTGTCAAGAACTTTTTTATTTTATTTTTTGAAGTCTTTCAAAAAATAAAATCTTGGAAATCTTTTTGACTTCCTGCTTTCGCACCAACAAGAAACTTTATGCTTTCACGCTTTGTTTCTTATCGCTTTTTGCGACAGCGATATGTATCTTACAACATCTTTTCGATATTGTCAAGAACTTTTTTCATTTAATTTCATCATTTTCAAACGAAACCAAATTACTTTTCGTTGTGCAATCTCTCAATCGCGACAACAGATAAAATCTTATCACACATTCAGTATCATGTCAAGAACTTTTTTCATTATGAAAATTAAATTCTTTTGAATTGTTCCAACCAAATATGCTATATACTAAATCTTCACTATTGCACAAGCTCTCACTTTCCAGCCGTCTTTGTGCGACAGCGAAAACTATACTATCACACTGAGATATCAATGTCAAGCATTATTTTCATTTTTATTTAAATAAATGTAACAGCTCAAGTACTTCTAATCCAACTGTTTCTCCTGAAAGTGCGGTTACGCAAACCCCCGCTGCTGATACGACAACCTCTCCTGGCACAACCGGGACAGCTTCAACGCAAGCCCCAAGCAGTACCTCCGAGACAGTTTCAACAAAATCACCGGACAGCACCTCAGATGCAGCTTCAACAAAAACTCCGGACAGCAGTTCAGATGCAGTTTCAACTTCTTCACCTGTAACAGCAACTCCGACTGCTTCACCTTCGGAAACGACAAAACCAACTACTTCACCTACAGCCGTTCCGATTTCAACACCAAACCACAGCTATTATACCGGTGATGATTCATTGTCAGATTATGTAACTCCTACCCGTACTGTCTATGACGCCTTCCACTACTTACACTGCGGGTATTGTTTGCAAAAAAGTTCCATTAACCATCAACGGAACAGGAACATTAAACATTATCTCTACAAACGGTGGCAATGGTGCATTGGATTATAGTGATGGTTCAGATTGTGTATGTGAGATTTCAGGCGGCAGCCCAAACGGTGGGGCACCAAATGACATCATCTATTTATATAGGCAAAAAATACATTAAAAATTGCATATAGTTGCTAAAATTAACATTAAAAATCAGACATGATTATCAGGCATAATTGAAATACTTTCTCATAAAAGTTATAATTATTTAAGGATATCCGGCTTTGTTAATATTGCATTTTATGCTATATACCCGTAAATCACACGGCATTTTTACATTATATAGTAAAAGTTATGTATGACAACAAAATACGAATATCTAATTTAAAAAAGAGAGTGAGGATCTTATATGAGAAAAAAATTTTTTAAAAAATGCCTGGCTTCAACTATGGCATTAGCACTGGTTATAACCGGCACAAACTCAATACCGGCTTTAGCTGCAAAGAAAGCGAGTGTAAGTTTAAAGAAAACATCCGTATCAGTCACAGTCGGAAAAAATGTAAAATTAAGTGTTGTGAAAAAAAATGTAAAAAAAGTCAAAACCACTACTTGGACTTCCAAGAAAAAAAGTATTGCTTCTGTAACTAAAAAGGGAGTGGTAACCGGAAAAAAAGCAGGTTCAACAACTGTCACCTGTAAGATAAGCTATCTTCCTGTTTCATCAAAGAAGTACATAACAAAGACATTAACTTGTAAGGTTAAGGTTATCAAAAAATCTGCTGCAACACCTACAGCATCTCCTGTCAATTACAAAGGAGACGACACTTCTAATATAGGTGAAGCAAGAGAAGTTTCAATTGCAGGTGGTATTTCCGACAAAATGACAGTAAAAGATAACGGCAAAATGCGTACAAATCTTTCATCTCAGGAGCTTATTAAAAAAGAGATGGGTATCGGTATAAATCTCGGAAATACAATGGAAGCAACAAAAGCTGCCAACGAAAAAGATAATTTCAGCAATGCTACTGATTATGAAACAGCATGGGGTGCACCCGTTACCACACAGAAATATATTGATGCTATACATTCGTATGGTTTTAACACCATTCGTGTCCCTGTTGCATGGACCAGCATGGTTAAAGAAAACGATACAACCTATACAATTAACGAAAAAATGCTTGGTCGTGTAGAAGAAATTGTAAACTATGCACTTAACGATGGTATGTATGTTATTATCAATGACCACTTTGATTATGGATGGTGGGGTAAATTCGGTGCCTGCACTGAAGATGCAAACGGCAATAAAATTGCTGATGAGACCACCCGTGCCGAAGCTTTGAAGAGATATGAAAGATACTGGGAGCAGATTTCAGAACGCTTCAAAGGCTATTCAGATCATCTTATTTTTGAATCTGCGAACGAAGAATTCGGCAACCATATCAACGATTATAACTTAGGTTTCAACACAGCAGTAAATGGTGTTACCGGAAACTTAACTGTCGCTGAATGTTATACTCTGACTAATAAATTAAATCAGGATTTTGTTGATATTGTCCGCAAATCAGGCGGAAACAACGAAAACAGACATTTGCTTTTGGCCGGATACAATACTGATATTAAAAACACTTTAGACGACAGCTACAAGATGCCTAAAGACACTGATGCCAATGGTACAAGCAAACTTAGTGTATCGGTTCACTACTATGATCCATGGGACTTCTGTGGTGACGATGCACACGGCACCTACACTGAACAGGATAAGAAGCATACAGAAGAAAAATTTGATTCATTAAAGAAATTTACAGATGCAGGATATGGAGTCATTATTGGTGAATGTGGTGTATGTATTCCAAAGCAGGTCGGTGTTACAACCTGCCTTAACGATGTTATAACACTTGCAAAAGAGCGTGGTCTTTTACCGGTACTCTGGGAAACACCAGGCTGCTATTTTGACCGTGAAAAATGCATTATGCTTTATAAAGATATTGCAGAATTTTTCAATAACCTTACAGGCTCTAATGGAAACACAAAAGACATAACAGCACGTTCAGATGATCCTGTTGTAGAAATTACACCAGTTGATGTTCCTGCTGATGCAACTCCAGTTTGGTCATGGACAGGAAAATGGAAAAAGAACGATGGTAGCAATATCGGATTAGACGGAAACAAAGTGACAAGCACCGATGAATCAAAATTCATTCAAAAAGAATCATGTACAGATGATTCTAAGATTCAGTTTAACAGCTGGGGTTATCAGACATTCTTACAGCTTGACTGGAGTCAGTTTAAAAAACCTTGCATAAAAGTCACATTTGAGGACAGTTCGGAAGATGCCACCGGAGATCTTATGTTATCAACAACAGATAAGACAGACGGTTCTTCAACAGACAGACAGAACTATCCAAACAGTTCATGGGCTGGAAAAGGTTTTATCCTTCCTGAATCTATGATTACATCATTGAAAGGAAGCAACCCTGTACTTAATCTTACATTTGGAAATGCTCCTACTGTTACATCTATTGCAGTTTATGAAATGGGACAGTAATACAACTAAATTATTGAATTTGTATTATCACGATTGCAGCAATTCAGTTTTTGAGTCCCTGTAACTACATACAAAAAGCAGGACTGTCTTTTCTAAGATGGTCCTGCTTTTTATTAATTATTCTTTTGTGATATCGAGGCAAATACCTTAAATTACATCATCTGTCCACTTTAAAATCACATTTTCAGCTTTTCTGCGAAATCGTCTCACGGCATCCTGCTCACTTAATTTTATTCCCTCTAATGGTTCAGTGTCTCCTTCAAAAGCATCTATTATTTTGGCAACCGTAGAATATTTTTTCTTTGCTTTCTCTTTATCTCCGGCATCTTCATAAAACTTAGCCATTATCATCTGCATTTCTATAAGAGTATAACCTGATACCTGCTGTTGCAATGATGCATTTTCAAGACTTTCCTGTCCTTCGAGCAGCCTTGCCTTTAATTCCGTAGCCGAAAAATATAATTCCGGTATTTTTTCTATAACTTTCCTGCACGCACTCAAATCACCAAGTTTATGATATGTCTCTGCCATAATCCTAAATGCATCCAGCTTCACTTCAAGTTCAACATTAGGTGTCTCTGCTAATATCTCCACAATCCTTATGATTTCTTCTTCTCTATTTTCCTGAATCATCAATGGATATAACAGATTATTTAATATCAACACATTTCCCGGAAACTTTTTCAAGCCCTCTCTAAGGATTTTTTCAGCCTTTTGGGGATTGTCATCTCTGATTTCATAAGCTTTATGGCAGACTGTGATAACTTTTTCTTCTAATTTCATTCTGTCATAATCAAACAATTCATCAATCGAAATTTCAAAAAAGAATGCGATTGCCGGAAACATTGTAACATCAGGCATGGCAAGTCCATTCTCCCACTTACTGACCGCCTGAAATGACACTCCAAGATACTGTGCAAGGGTGTCCTGTGAAATCCCCTTTTCTTTTCTAAGTTTTCTTATTTTCTCTCCTATATTTACAACTGTCATATATACTTTCCTTTCATCATAAATGCAACTGTTCCATTGCGAAACCATCACTGCAATTAACTTTTGCACATATAGTAAGTTTCACAATTACCTATTGTATATGTAACCCTGCAGAGTTTATGTTAAAAGTATATATTTATATAGTTCAAAATACCATAACGCAAAAATAGAAAATCATTCAACCTTTGGTTGATACAAAATTTATATAATGATTAATTTTTTATGCAACTTCAACAGAGTTGTCCTGTATCTGTTTAATCACCATCATTATCTGCTTTGCGGTTGCCATATCATTTTTAAACAGCGAAGTTATACTGCCTGCACTTCTGAAAGGTTCTTCTGTAAGCACCTTATTATCCTCAATATTTCCATTTTTCACAATATAATCAATTATAAGTCTTACAAAACGGTACTGATTTACATTGAGTCTTTCCTCGTTTAAAAACTCATTAAATGCCTTATTTACGGCTTCACGGTCAAGACCCACGATACGCCTTACCATTTTGCCTACCGGTGTATCTCCGTACTCATTTTCATAATCGGCTTTACTTCCAAGCTCCGTCCACAATATATGTTCAAGTGTATCTAAATCCGTACGGGTTAATTTCTCATTATTGCGAAGTTTGTGTACGGCAAGCGTGTCCTGATGCTGCTTAAGATAAAACTCAACCTGTTTTTTATAATTTTTCAGATTATTTGCTGCACTTATCGGCTGTCCCTCTACCGGTTCGCTGATTTTATCAGTAAAATTCGTATAATAAATATTTCTTTTTATCTTATCTATATATTGAAGAAGATTGCGAATCGATGTCCTGACATAATCGATTTCAATTATCGTGGCATTTTCCCAAAATTCCTCTTTCTGTACTTTTTCAATAACATCTCTCTGTTTCTGAACTGCAGGAATATTATATTTCTTCGACAATAAAACTGCCGTTTTTACAACCGTATCTATTGGCTTGGAAATATTTTTCCTCTGCAATATACCGAGATTTATAGTGTGCATAAGATAATCAAATCTTCTGACTAACTCATCGCTCTTTTCAGGCATAACCAACGGTGCTACATGATTTTTTAACTCTGACACGCTATTAGCTTCTAATGACTGCCAATTACTAAGATTTCGATACTTTTCAACATACCGTAAATGCCTTTTAACACGAAAACTGTCATCATTCATATCCATCACTATCTGGTGCATACCTGCAACAAGATCATTTCTGTACTTTGAATACTTTTCATTTTCCTGTTTTTCCAATTCTCTTGTAATCTGCACTTTCACATTAAATATTTTTTCGGCAAGCGACTCCTGTATTCCTGACTCCGCACCATTCTTATTTGCACGAAAATATTCAAAATTTCTGCACCAGTCAAAAATCAAAAACTTTTCTTTATCAAGTCCCCCGCCAAACAAATCCTTGCAAAGTCTTGTTCCACGACCTACCATCTGCCAGAATTTAGCATAACTTTTAACCTTTTTAAAGAAAACAAGATTTGTAATCTCAGGAATATCAATACCCGTGTCAAGCATATCCACTGAAACTGCTATCTGCGGCATTTTATTTTTATCACTGAAATCGTCAATAAGCGAATCAACATACTTGATGCTATAGTCAATTTCCTTGATAAAATCCCCACCGTATTCGGGAAATCTCGCCAAAAATCTGTCAACGATAGCTTTCGCATGGCGATTATTCTTAGCAAAAATAATCGTTTTGCCAAGCTTGTCTCCTCCCTCAACTTTAATTCCTTTGTCAAGCAAAACCGATAAAACGCTGTCTATAGTGTCTGTGTTATACACCCATGTGTTAAGTTCTGAACTCAAAACCGTATCTTCAATCACCGGGTCATCGTCAAAAGTATCTTCAAATTCTTCTTTTTCTTCCTCAGACAAATCCTTATAGCAAATACCATTGTCAATAAATTTAGAATTAGTTTCAATCGTGGAATAATTTACAAGATAGCCCTCTTCAACTGCTGTTTCAAGTTCATATGCAAAAGTAGGGTTGCCACGCTCAAGGTCAAAAATCGCATATGTATCCTTATCAACATCTGTTTTTGGAGTCGCTGTCATGCCAATCAGCATAGCATCAAAATAAAAGAAAATATCCTGATATTTTTTATATATACTTCGATGGCTTTCATCAATGATTATCAGGTCAAAATGTCCTGGTGTAAACAATTTTTCTCCGAACTTATTTTTCTTTTCATCTATCATATTCATCATTGTCGCATATGTAGAAAAAATCATTTTAGAATTTACCGGGTCGTCTTTATAATCCAGCAGATTGCAACAGGTCAAATCAGGCAGTAAATTTGAAAAATTCTTCTTCGCCTGTCGCACAAGTGCCGTTCTGTCTGCAAGGAAAAGAATGTTTTTAATATAATTATGTTTTCTAAGCACATCAACAATGCTGATACTGACTCTTGTTTTTCCCGAACCTGTAGCCTGTACTATCAGCATTTTTCTATGTCTTTTTTCAATAGCATCACAAACAGCCAGAACTGCTTCTTTCTGATATGGTCTGTCAGTAATCTTATCATTGATTTCCACATTAACCAAAGGTGTTCTTAATTTTCTTCTGTCAATCTCTAACTGTAATTCATCCTGAGTGAAAAATCCCGAAACTTCTCTCTCAGCATAATTCATATAATCATTTTTGTAGTAAAATTCAAAACCGTTTGTAGTAAAAATCAACGGTCTTTGGTTATATTTATTTTGCAAACAATCCGCATACAACTTAGCCTGATGACTGCCAACTTTAGGATCAACAGTTGATTTCTTGGCTTCTACCACAGCCAGTGGCAAATTATCTTTTCCCCAAAGCACATAGTCTACATAACCTATTCCGCTTGCATTTGGCATACCTGTAACTTCTTCTTCCTCAGTCACATTCTTTCCGATAATCCATCCTGCTTCTTTTAATTCTAAATCTATGTAATACTTGCGTGTCTTAGCTTCGCTTATCTCGTCAACCTGATAAGTCCTGTTCTTTATATTTTCCTCACGCAGTTTTGCCATCTCAATACGGAGATTTTCATTTTCTTTTAAAACTTCATCAAGCTTTTTGTCCTTGCCCGACAAGGACTCATATAATTCTTTTAATTTTGAAGCCTTTACCGACTCCTCTTTGCCTGTCGGAACAATATTTTCTTTAAATGTCCTATTGTGATATTCTTTAGAATAACTATAATCAATCCAGTCGCAAAAACAAAAAAGATTCCTGAGTGACAACAATGCATCATCACGCTTAATGCTGTTGTTGGTATGAACGGCAATATTGCCTAACTTTATTACATACTTTAACTTTCCAAACAATCCCGGCTCAATAATATCCCTGAAAGTCTGCTCATGAATCAAACTTGAAACATTGTCTCTATATGGCAGTTTCAAATCATAATCATATGAATAAACAAATCTGACAGCAAGCTCAAGTGCTCTCCTTGACAATATCGCACAGGTAGCAGGTGATATAGCTATAGCTTTCTCTGCCTCAACCGCCTGCTCGGCAAACTCCCCAAACAATTCTTTTTCCAATAAATAATCAAAATTTGTTGCCATAGTCACCCTCCCCTGACAGCTTTAGTACATTATTGTAATTTAACTAATGTAAATGAAGTCTTATTTATATGATTTTATACCACTGCCGAATTTTTCTGTTTTATTATCTCCTTGATTTCGTGAATACTTTTTTGAGTTGCAAGTGATATTTTCTCTAATGTAAATTTGTTATTATACATATTCATAATAATCTTTTCACTGCTTTTCTTTTCTCCAATCAGTTTACCTCGGGCTTCTCCTATCGCCTCTCCTCTCGCCTCAGCTCTTTCCTCTATTCCTAAACTCAGATTACACATAACACTCACACCCTCTGTAAAGCATACTGAAAATTTTTGTCTTGATATTATTATAAACAAGGTGGTCTGGGAAATCAACTGCATTTAACAATGTTTTAGCAGCCTGGTAGATTAGTTATTGTTGTCACACTATATATAAACAATAATGGCGGAAAAACCGCCTTTTCTATTTTTATAGTATAAACTAACTTTTGATTTGTCGATCTGTTCAAGAAATGTAACATATTCTTGCTGGAGCTCAATTGGTGGGACAATCAATTCTCTCTGTTTTAAAGAATTAAACTCTATATTATCCGCAGTTACAGCTCTAACTCCTGACAAAATATCTTTCTCATGCATCTTGAACTGAATAGCCAAAAATCTTGTTAATACTCTTTTGTTTGGAATAAATACCTTTAAATCCTGATTAACTGTTATCGGTACCGCATTAATTGCTACTGGCAATGTGTGCTTTAATATTCCACTTCTGATAACCATAATTACTGAGTTAATAGGAACCATACGTGCAGTACTATTATCCACACCCAATTGATTAATCTTTATCTGACTATCAGTCAAAACATCAGTTTTCATATCTTTGGAAGACACCCATGGAATATCACCATCTTCGTAGTATTCTGGATGTGATTTAGACGGAGTTCCACCTCCATAAATCTCCTTACAAAGCTTTTCTACTGTGTCATTTTCCCATCCTTTATCATTATAAATAGCATCTCCAAAGAGCTCGACAAATCGGGCTTTCACCAATTCGCCTAAAAATATAAGTTCTTTTTTTCTTTTACCAATAATAGACTCAACCTTTTGTAATATATCTATAATACTATCTTGTTCTGACAATAAAGGACATTTAATTTCTAACTTAGATAAGTCTTCTTTATTAAATCCTGCCTGTGCAGCTCTTGAACCAACATTTAATATTGCAGTTTGAAAATACGGAGATTTCAAATAATAGTATAAATATTTCTTTTGAAGCATATGTGTATCGGGAATTGCACGCATTATTGCTACATTATACGCCCCGGATAGTCCTGTCAATATTTTTCCAATTGATGCACCATATCTTGCTATTAAAATGTCATCTGCTTGACATATCTTTGTACTCTTACTTATCTTTACATATTCTGGAACCACTTTTTCACTCTGAGTAAAGTCTCGTATTTGAAGCATACGAATATATCCTTCTTGCTTTTCAAATAACCACTCATCTTTTGGCGGCTGTGAACCACCTTGAAAATCACATATATCTGTCAATCTCACTTTTTCCATCCTCCTCACAAATCCGAATTTATTAAGTTTTCAGCATTTCTATACCTCATCTTCTTGACTTTCAGTCAAGAAGCATCCCTCGCTTTACGCTCGTTCAATCCGAATTGTTATCTCGCTTTCGGCTCGTTCAATCCGAAGCAAACTCTTATCATTGAAGATGACTTTATAAATCTTTTCGCTTTGCTAAAATCTGTTTAAGCTATATATTTCCTATGAGATGCCTTTACATTATTTTGATTTACGATTGCATATTGCATTGTTGTGTCTATCTGAGAATGTCCAAGTATTTTTTGCACCTGCTCTATCGGCATACCTTTATCTATCGCTCTCGTTGCCATTGTTCTTCTGAATTTATGTGGATGAACTTTTTCTAAATTTAACATTCTCCCCAATTCCCGTATTCTTATTTCAACTCCGCTTATCTTTAGCCTGTCATATGGTGCATTTAAAGTTACAAACAAAGCAGGATTGTTATCTTTGCGGCTTTCTATATAATTTTTCAAATGTATTTTTGACTTTGCATCAAAATAAACCCGTCTTTCCTTATCTCCCTTTCCAAAAACAACACATTCTCTCTCCGAAAAATCAATATCCTCAATATTCAATTTTACAAGCTCGCCTACCCTTATCCCGGTAGAATACAGCAAATCAATCATTGCCGTATCACGGATATTTTTGCAATTATCACGCAATTTCTCAATTTCTTCATCCGAGATAATATTTTTTACTGTTTTTTGAGTTTTAATTTTATGTATTCTCCGCATCGGACTTTTTAAAATATAATCCTCTTCTTCCAACCACGAAAAGAAACTTGAAATATTTCTTCGTATATTATCTACCGTCGTTTTTCCGCAATTATTTATTTTTTGATAATCAACAAGATATGCCCTCATCATTTCCGTTGTTATTTTTCTGATAGGACTTATCACATTTTTTAACAAATGCTCTATCGTGACTCTATAATATTTAATAGTTCGGTCTGAACATCCCTCTATCCTCTTTGCATCAAGAAACATTTTTAAAAACTCATCATTTGATATTTCAGTTTTAGGTGCTTCGTTTTCTGCAAATGTTTTTACTATTACTTCCTGCAGTTTTTTCATCTGTTCTACAGTTAAATACTCTGACATTTCATTTAATACTAATACGATTTTTTCTTCCATGTTAATATCCCCTTTCAAAGATACCAACATCCTACACCTGCATTTGCAATATCAATAAATTACAAGAAAATTTTCTTGCTTTATGAAATTTATAAAAAATCCAAACTTTTCAGCATTTCTATGTCTCATCTTCTTGACTTTTAGCTCGGTCAATCAATAATTTTTTGACTAATTATATTATGTTAATAGATTAATTAACCAAATTTTATCATAACTACCATGCTGTTTTTCCTGTTTTAATAAGACTGTCAATGTCCATATATGCGTTTTCTATGGCTTCTACATGATATATTTCATACATATTAAAAATAAAATCGGTAAGATTTTTTTCATCTAATATTTTTAAAACATCTGATGCCGACATATTTTTTTCCCTTGCATAGCTTTCAATTAAAAATGTAAAAAATCTAAATTCTTTACTCAATCTCATCACCTCGCAAATATAAAGAATTTCCTGGATCTCCTGTTGCTTCTTCATTTTCCCACATATCAAAAACCGCCAACGGACTAAAATACCACAATTTCATTTCGTCATTCTCTAACATTTCATGCGTTTTAGATGCAAGAAATATCCTAAGAGCATCCATTATGGAAATTCCACGATTTTTTGCTATCAACTCCGCAATTTCCGTATCGAAATTTTGAAGAATTGATGGTTCTGTCCTTTTTGTCATACATTCTCACCACCCAAAAATCTTAATATTGAAATTCCTTTTTCTGTTAAAAAAGCATATTGGTCTGAAAGCTTTTGAGGTTTTAACAAAATCAATGCTGTTTTTTCATCAATTATTCCAGACATATAATTACTTATAACAGGCATAGTATTATCATTTGCAACCGGTCCTATTACCAAGTCATATTTTTCACCAACATACTTTCCTTTCCGATTATCAGCAACAAAATTTAACCACTCTTTATCAGCCGATTCAAATCTGCAAACAGATATTCCGTCCAGTTTTTCTTCATCAAAATCATACATAGAAACAATCGGCTTCCCTTTTCTTCGTCGAATAGTCTGTGTTTTCGCCCATTTAACAGCCTGCTGTCTATTTGAGGTTGTATAAAAACCAGCACCAAAGTCAAGCATCCTATTAGTAACAAGTATTTTAGGCGTACTTACCAGCACATTACTTCCATGATATAAAATCATACATTCTGTTTCCTTTCAATTTTTATCCAAAATATTTCTGCATCAATGAGTCAAACAAAATCTGTGTCTCATCTAATGACTTTTTAATCGCAACTTTTGATTTGTCGATGGCTCGTACAAAATCGGCGAATTGGTTTTGAAGTTCGATTGGTGGAAGAAACATTCGTGTTTTCTTTATTTCTCCTAAATGTAAATTAGGAACTCCAATCCCCTTTATACTCGAGTCAAACTGCCACTTTGTTTCTGGATTATTAATTACGCATTTCAAAAATACAGGGTCAATTATTTTCTTTGGTCTAAGTAATGCAAGACTGACATATATATCAAAAACCTCGTCCGTATCATTAACCGCTGCAACGCCATAATTAACACCATTCTTTGACATAAGAATATCATTTCTTTGCGGTTTTATAGTTGCGTACAGCTTTTCGTGTAATTCTGCTGGAATATACTTAATATTAGTCCAATCAACCTTCTGCGACATAACATCCTTAGAAGATAAAAATTTATAACCTTCTTTTTTATCCTCTGTATATTGTGGAGTCTGATGAGTTCCATCTTTTATCAAAGAACAAACATCCTCTATTGTCACTATATCAAACCCATTTTCATTATCATGGAGTGTTCCAAACATCTCGACAAATCGGGCTTTAACCAATTCGTCTAATAATTCTAATTGTTGTTTTCGTGCAACAATTATATTATCAATTTTATCTAAATTTGTACCTATTTCAATTTGCTTTTTTAGTGATGGATACGGTATCAATGTCTCCTCAAAATCCTTTTTTACAATGTGTTTCATCGTGGCTCCATGTGTTTTCATAGCCATCTCTGCTAATTTTTGCCGTACTGCATATACAAAATAACTTTTATCTATATTAACTTTGTCAAATTGCACTTTAAATATATGCTGATTGAGCAATGCTCTACCCCTATTCCAAACATACACTCCCAAACTAGCAGACCATGATATTAACACATCCCCATCATTTATTTCTATTCTTTTAGGATAATCGCCATTATAAAAGCCTAAATCATACGCATTCCCTGTAAGGTCTTGAATACGAATAATCGGCAATCCAACTTCTCCCCTATCTTCTGGTTTAAAAGCATATCCATTAATATATGTCGCAACATCCCCCAGCTTAATCATATTTCTTTTCATCCTCATCCTCCTACAAATCCGAATTTATTAAGTTTTCAGCATTTCTATACCTCATCTTCTTGACTTT
>ERZ779892.2600-NODE-2600-length-13785-cov-10.247851_pt1 | contig 13785 bp, 10 predicted proteins | sample MGYA00511552_ERZ779892 | MGnify/ENA primary metagenome ERZ779892 (study PRJEB29588, sample SAMEA2154561) | human gut metagenome | biome: human gut; feature: human-associated habitat; material: faeces | place: Denmark | collected 2008/2010 ... | reverse complement strand
AACGCTCCTATAAACCGGTGTATGTGGACGGAAATCCGCTCTGCACATACCGCCGTAACGGTGAGGGCGACTATCGCTGCACCAAGGAGGAATATCAGGCCATGGTGCGGGACGCATCCGTGAAAACGCAAGACATGCTCATTCTGAGCGAAATGGAGTTGACGGTGTTCAACAAAGAAAGCATCCGCAGTTATCGCCAGAGAATGCGCCTCTCCCGCCCCGGACATGTGTGGGAAGCCTTGGAGGATGAAGATTTCCTCCTGAAGCTGGGTGCTGTCGGTATCGGCTCTGATGGGAAAAAGCATCCCACCTCTGCAGGACTTCTCATGTTCGGCAACGAGTATGACATTGTGCGTGAATTCAACACTTACTTTCTGGATTACCAGGAGCAGTATGACGCTGATACCCGTTGGACTGACCGTATCATATCTTCCTCCGGCGACTGGAGCGGCAATGTGTACGACTTCTATTTCCGGGTCTACAACAGACTGATCCAGGATATCAAAGTTCCATTCAAAATGGACGGAGGTACTCGTGTAGATGATACCCCAGTGCATCAGGCTCTGCGTGAAGCACTGGCCAACTGTTTGGTGAATGCCGATTATTATGGCAGACAAGGGCTGGTCATCATCAAAAAGCGCGATTCCATCACCATGGCTAATCCTGGCGGGTTCCGTATCGAAATCGACGCGGCAAAGAGTGGCGGTGTCTCTGACCCCCGCAACGGAACCATGCTGAAGATGTTCAACCTGATCGATATTGGTGAGCGTGCCGGAAGTGGTATTCCGAATATATTCCGTGTCTGGCGTGAGCAGGGGTGGAAAGAGCCAGTTATCGCGGAGCTCTCTGAACCGGACAGAATTATTCTATCATTATCGCTACTCAAAAAAGAAAGTAGCGATAAAAAAGTAGCGATAAAAAATGGCGATAAAGGTACAAAAACCGCCTCACAAAAAATCGCCATCCTTGAATATCTTACAGATCATGCTTCTGCAAAATGCTCAGATATTTCCGGTATGCTCGGCGTTAAAGACGCAAGAGCAAGACGGATACTCAGCGAGATGATCGTTGAGGGAACAATTGTTGCAGAGGGCAGCAATCGAAACCGCATTTATAAGTTGAAATCATAAGGAAAAAACTAATTCTGCCACAAAGGAGGATTGCACAATGCCGCACAATGAAAATTCCCGTGTCAAAATTCCTGCATTGGTGCATTTCACTCGTCTGGGATATAAATATATCTCTCTGAGAAAATATGAAGGAGTCATCGACGACGATACCAACATTTTGGTCGATGTTCTTTGTGATGCAATCAATCGGATCAATGCTACTTCCTTAACTACCACAGATGTCCAGAAAATTGTCAATGCTTTGAAAGCAATGCTGGAAAACGATGATTTGGGCAGGGAGTTTTATTCCGTTCTCATCAATGGATACAACGGCTTGAAACTGATTGATTATGAAGATTTCGGAGAGACGGCCAACTCTTATCACGTGGTCACAGAGATGACTTGCAAGAATGGTTCTGATGAATTTCGCCCTGATATCACTCCACTTATCAATGGTATTCCTTTGGCTTTTATCGAAGTAAAAAAGCCTAACAACAAGGGTGGCATCAAGGCCGAATATGATCGCATGTTGATGCGGGTTAAGAATAAGAAGTTTAGACGGTTTATCAACCTGACTCAGATCATGGTGTTCTCCAATAATAGCGAATATGATGACACCGAAGCCGTCCCTCTGGAAGGAGCATTCTACTCCACCATCAGCTATGAGAAGCTGTTTTTTAGTCATTTCCGAGAGGAAGACGAAAAGCTCCTGACTTCCGTGCCAGAGAAGGATGAGGCGGTTGAAAATTTCATTCTGACCGATAACAATCTGAGTAGCATCAAGTATAGCCCGGAGTATGTAACAAATAGTTCCCCAGTTTCGCCTACCAATAGAATCATCACTTCGCTTTTTTCGTTTGAGCGTATTCTAACTTTCTTGAAATATGCAATCGCTTATGTAGAACGGACAGATGAAAATGGTATCACCCATCTGGAAAAACATCTGATGCGGTATCCACAGTTCTTTGCTACTAAAGCAATCGAAAACAAATTGAATGCCGGGGTAAAAAACGGCATCATTTGGCATACCCAGGGCAGTGGTAAAACAGCGCTTGCCTATTACAATGTCCGTTATCTGACCGACTACTATCAGAAGCATGGAACGATTGCAAAATTCTATTTCATCGTAGACCGTCTTGACCTATTGACACAGGCAGCCAATGAGTTCCGTGCTCGTGGACTTCATGTAGAGGAAATCAATTCCAAGGAAGACTTCATCAAAAACATCCATTCCACCGGAACAGTCAACAACACCGGCAAACCTACGATCACGGTGGTCAATATTCAGAAGTTCTCCAAGGAATCCATTGCGAAACAGTCCGACTATGCAGTAAATGTACAGCGCATCTATTTCTTGGATGAAGCCCACCGCAGCTATAAACCTACCGGATCCTTCCTGGCCAATCTACTTTCCTCCGACCGAGAAGCGGTTATGATCGCATTGACTGGCACGCCACTGATTGGTACGATTTACGATGATGACGGAAAGCCGATTGCAGGCAAAAAATATGATTCCAAGTCTGTGTTCGGTAATTATATCCACAAATATTACTACAATCGCTCTATTGCTGATGGATATACTCTCAAGTTGATTCGCGAAGGCATTGAAACTACCTATAAGAAAAAGCTGCAAAAAGCATTGGAAGAAATTGAGATGCTCAAAGGCTCTCTCGATAAGAAAGAGATGTACGCCCATCCGAAATATGTTTCTGCCTTGGTCGAGTATATTACGGACGATTTCCGCAAGAGCCGTATCGCCATGAACGATGAATCCATCGGTGGTATGATCGTCTGCGATTCTTCCGAGCAGGCGCGTGCGATTTTTGAAGAGTTAAAATCCGATCCCTATTCTGCGGCATTGATTTTGCATGATGCAGACGACAAAGAGACCCGAAGAGACAATATAGACGCCTTCAAAAAAGGCACGATTGACTTCCTCGTGGTCTACAACATGTTGCTGACCGGCTTTGATGCTCCTCGGCTGAAGAAACTCTACTTGGGACGTGTGATCAAAGACCACAATCTGTTACAGGCCTTGACCCGGGTTAACCGGCCCTACAAGAATTATCGATACGGTTATGTGGTCGATTTTGCGGATATCCGTGCGGAATTTGATAAGACCAATAAAGCATATTTCGATGAGCTTCAGGCCGAACTGGGCGATGAGTTCAAGCAGTATGATAACATCTTCAAATCCCCGGAGACAATTGAAGCAGACTTGCAGGACATTAAGGACGTACTGTTCCTGTATGATACTGGAAATGCGGAGGTGTTCTCACAGCAGATTTCTGCCATAGACGATAAACAGGATCTCATACAGCTCCGCCGTGCATTGGAACTGTATAAAGAATTGTTCAATGTTGCAAAACTGTTCGGCTATGACGAACTGGCTGACCAATTTGACCTGAACAACATCAGTGCCCTTTATAGCGAGGTCTGCAATAGGATTGCACTTATTAACCAGAAGAAGCTCCTTGAAGAAGCCCAGGATATGAGCGCTATTCTGAACCTTGCTATGGACGAAATTGAGTTCCATTTCCGCAAGGTTTCCGAGAAAGAACTGGTGATTGCTGATAAATATCAGGATACCCTCAATCGGACCCGCAAGGCCGTTCTGCACACGCTCGACCCAAAAGACCCTGAGTACATCACACTACTGGAAGAACTGCAGCGTTTGCTGGCTAAGAAGAATATCGAGGAATTGACCGCTGACGAAATGACAGCGGATATCGAAGCCTTGGAGCGCATCCGCAAGCTGGCCGAGCAAAAGAATCTTGCTGACCAGATGCTGGCTGCCAAATACGATGGCGATGTGAAATTTATGCGTACCCATAAACGCCTGCGTGAAACGCCGCCTCCCATTGCTGGGGATGTCGTACTGCATCAGGTCCTTACGCACCTGAAGCACCGGGTGGATTCCCAAGTGCTTTCCAATAGTCACTTGATGGACAATGAGCCTTACTTCATGCAGGGCATGTTCCCGATGATTAAGCAGGAGCTTGATGCCCAGCATCTGAAATACTCTGCTGCGCAAATCAAGTATATCGGCACCTGTATTTCCAACGAATACTTTACGGAAAGGAATTTTGCATCATAATGGATTCCAATATTACTCTACAAACCAAGCAGATGATCGATAGTCTGAAGGCCGTATGTACCAATTTTGGTTTGGGTAATGCCTCCAGCGAGTACAAGATCATCACTGAGGTTTTCCTTTACAAGTTCCTCAACGACAAGTTCCTTTTCGAAGCGAAGCGAGTAGAGCCTGCGCTGGCAAAGCTGTCCCCGGCAGATGCCGAAAAGCAACTCGCCCAGATGACCGATGATGACTATGAACTGTTCCTGCTTGGTTTTGACCCGGATACTGCAAAACTGAAGCAGACTCATTTTATCTCTTACCTGTTCAACCGTAAGAATGAAGAAAATTTTCATATGCTCTTTGATGATACACTGCTGGATATTGCTACATACAACATCGACATCTTTTCTGTCCGGACTGGCGGCCAGTCCAAGATGCGCTTGTTCAGCGGTATCTCCCAGCATGTGATTGAGGCTGAGAAGAAGGACGATTTCTGCCGTGCTATCATCGACAAGATTGCTGAATGCAGCTTCGATAGTGTGTTTGAGCAGAAGTACGATTTCTTTGCTCAAATATTCGAGTATCTGATCAAGGACTACAATAAGGATTTCGGTAAGTACGCCGAATACTATACGCCACATTCCATCGCCAGCATCATTGCGAAAATCATGGTACCTAACGGCGCAAAGAATGTGACGGTGTATGACCCAGCCGCAGGCTCGGGCACACTGGTGCTGGCGTTGGCCCACGAAATCGGCGAAAGCAACTGCACCATCTATACCCAGGACATCTCCCAGAAGTCCAACGAGTTCCTGCGCTTGAACCTGATTCTCAATAATCTCGTCCACTCGCTGCCCAATGTCGTACATGACGATACTTTGTTGCGGCCTTATCACAAAAACGCCAAAGGCGACGGGCTTGCCACGTTTGACTATATTGTCAGCAATCCGCCTTTTAACATGGACTTCTCTGACAGTAGGGATACATTGGCAGGAGATAATCACAAGAAGCGTTTTTTCGCAGGAGTGCCGAGTATTCCCAAAAAGGACATAGAAAAAATGGCAGTCTATCTGCTGTTTATCCAGCACATTTTATACTCACTTGCCCCCAAGGGAAAAGCAGCGATTGTTGTTCCGACAGGTTTTTTGACCAAATCGGGAATTGCAAAAAAGATCCGAGAGTATTTGGTAAAAGAAAAGATGCTTCGCGGTGTGATTTCTATGCCCTCTAACATCTTTGCTACCACTGGCACAAATGTATCCATCTTGTTTGTTGACCGTGAAAACACAGAAGGGAGTGTACTCTTGATGGATGCCTCTAATCTTGGAACAAAGGAAAAAGTGGATGGCAAGAATCAACGTACGGTTTTGGGCGATGACGAAATAATACGAATTGTTGATACTTTTAACGAAAGAAAATCTGAAGCTGGTTTTAGTGTGACAGTTAGCTATGCAGATATAAAGGCGAAAAAGTTTTCCATTTCTCCTGGACAGTATTTTGAGGTGACTATTGAGTATGCAGAGATTTCTCACGAAGAATTCATTGAAAAAATAGATCAATATAGGAAAACATTGAGAGAATTGGCTGATAAATCAAATGCTCTCGATGATGCTATTGATCGTGCTTTGGCGGGGTTATCGTATGATATATAACGAAACAAGATATAACTCGCACTGGAACACCAAAAAGCTTTCTGAACTTGGCACATTTGCAAGGGGTAAATCAAAACATAGACCGCGAGATGATGAACGGTTGTATGAGGGCGGCGGCTATCCCTTGATTCAAACGGGTGAGGTGAAGGCAGCCAATCTATACATCACCAGTCATGAACAGGAATACGGCGAGTTCGGTTTGGCACAAAGTAAACTGTGGGATGCAGGGACGCTATGTATTACGATTGCTGCAAATATAGCAGAAACTGCCATTCTTGGATACCCCATGTGCTTTCCAGATAGCGTAGTTGGATTTTCTGCATTTCCATCGGAATCGTCAGAAAAATTCATGCACTATGTATTTACTTATATCCGAAACTCAATCCAAAATTCCGTTACTGGAAGCATCCAGGACAATATCAACATCGACTATCTTTCTCAGCTCGATTTCAAAGTTCCGCCTAAAAGTTATCAAGATAAAGTCGTCGGAGTGCTGGGGACTATTGACGAGAAAATTGATACAAATACTCGTATTTGCACCGAACTGGAAACCATGGCAAAGACACTATACGACTACTGGTTTACACAGTTTGATTTTCCGAACGCAGAGGGCAAGCCCTATCGTTCCTCCGGGGGCGAAATGGTCTGGAATTACCAGCTCAAGCGCAAAATCCCGAAGGGATGGAGCGCGGGGCAACTGTCTGATATTGCCAACATAACGATGGGGCAATCTCCATCGGGTGACACCTATAACGAAAATGGGAGTGGAACGATCTTTTACCAAGGCTGTACAGACTTCGGTACACGCTTTCCTGTTCCAAGGGTGTATACATCTGCACCAACCAGATTTGCTAAAGCTGGTGACATCCTTATGAGTGTCCGCGCTCCGGTGGGTACGCTCAATATTGCTATGGAGGATTGCTGCATTGGCCGTGGCCTTGCTGCACTAAACAGCAAATTTGGGTCTCAGCTTCACTTGCTGTATACCCTTTCAGGATTTAAGCAACTTTTTGATGTAATGGATGGCAATGGAACCACCTTTGGTTCTATTACAAAAGATACTCTCTTTGAGATGAAGGTAGTTATCCCCAGAAGAGACCAGATAAAATCTTTCGAGGAAATGGTGCAACCGATTGAGCAAAAAATCAGAGTAGCAGAGCAAGAAAACCGAGAGCTCACAAAGCTCCGTGATTGGCTTCTCCCCGTGCTCATGAACGGACAAGCCACGGTGGAATGAGGTGAAATTGTGCAATTACTAAAATATATGGAGGCCGCGGATCTCGCGGCAAAAACGGAAGTTGAAAGGGCTAAGTTGCTTTGCTTTTACCATTTCAAAGAAGACGGCGAGACAGCATTTATAATGTCAAACATTTCCGCTTGGATGGAGGAATGCAGTTTTAGCAAGCCCAATACATCTCGCCTTAAGACAAATCTAACGAAGGGCAAAGGACGGGCATTTCTTGGCTCAAAAGCAAACAAGAATGCCATAGAGTTTGTTCCTACAGTACTACAGACACTGGAGCGTAACTATGGCGCTCTGTGGACAGATACCGTGACCATTGAATCCCATGATGAGTTGATTGAAGAAGCTAAGTTTTGCGGAAAGCGTCCTTTCTTGACCAGACTAATTCAGCAAATCAATTTCACCTATGGTCATAACTGCTATGATGCGTGTGCCGTTCTTATGCGCAGACTATTTGAAGTGCTGTTGGTGCTGGCATATCAAAATAAAGGCATAGAAACTGATATCACCAAGCCGGATGGCAGTCACAAAATGCTTGAAGGAATTGTGAAAGATGCCACACAAAATAAAACGCTTGGTATCCCTGCAAGAATTTCAAAAAATTTTGATGCATTTCGTGAGGTAGGCAATAATTCTGCCCACAGCATTACTTACACAGCGGGCAAACTCGATATTGACAATATATCCCGTGATTACCGCGTCATGATGGAAGATTTATATAACCGAGCCGGTTTGATGTAAGGAGGATTGAACAAGTGAGCGATACCTTAAAGCTGAAATATAAAGTCGGCGAAATTGAATTTGAAGCCGAAGGCCCGGCCGATGCCGTAGAGCAGCAACGCATTAATTTTATGAACGCCGTTTTACCTGCTGCCGTGAACGCTATGGTGCAAACCTGATCTGTTTCTGAAAACAAAGCATACATCGAAACAGCGCCACAGCAGTCGCTCCTTGAAGCAGGGCATACAGAAGCGGAACCGGTGTCTGATGCCGTTGACTATTCCCGAGTCAGCCTTTCTTCTTTTCTGAAAAAATATGGGCAACTTACTGAACAGGATTTCACCTTGTTTGCTGCATATTTCGATGAGAAGAAAAACAGGAATATGTGCTTCTCCATTGAAGACGTGAAAAGGTATTACGCCGAGGCCAGACGGTCATTACCAAAGAATCCCAGCATGTCGCTCAATAGACTGGCTGAAAAAGGATATATTATGGATGCAGCTACCGCAGACGAAGGAAAGAGTGGTAAGTGCTATATGTTAACGGAAGCCGGTATTGCATTTATAGAAACATATGTCCCGAAAGAAAACTCCGGAGAGAAGAAACCTCGCACCAAAGTGAAAAAGTCAACCTCCAATATTTCCGAAATGTATGTATCCATTACGGCTGACGATTTGAATACCAAAAGCTACCCTGCCGTAAAGGACCTCTCTGGAGCAAAGGAACAGGTTATAATGGCAATGTACATCGTCACCAATGAAGGGAAGGGCGAGTGGTTTGCTGTAGATGACATTATTCATCTATTAGTTAATGTTTTTGAAGTTCCAGCAGATAGTGATAAGGTGAACGGTGTTTTTAGGCGGAATAAAAGTATGTTTGCGTCTGAACAAGATGCAAATAATAAAAAAGCACTTCGCCGTAAATTACTCTCTGGTGCAAAAGATTTTGCGGTCGATATCATTCAAAAGAATTCTGCCAAGTAAACCCTATTATAACAAGTACAAGAGTAGAAGGTGAGCAGATGGCCGAAGCATACTACATTTTTACTGATGAAGCTGGTGCATATAATAAGCGGCCATCTGAGTCGTTCCGTCGCAGCCATCCCTTCTACATACGGGCAAATGTCCGTTTATCTGCCAGCGATTATCGTGTGTTCCAAAGAGAGATTCAGGAGCTCAATACTAAGTATGGTGTCCCGGTTGGCGAAGAAATCAAGTGGTCAGATTTGTGGGAAATCTCAAAAGGAAAATACCGTGCCGATTTTCTGAAATCCTTTACTCCTGACAAGCTCAAAGGGTACTATCGCCGGTTCTTCAACCGTGTGGTGGACAAGCCCTCTCTGCTGTTCATATTCACAGTGACCTGCGTATACACCCAGCCATGCTATCAAGCGGAGAATGAGGTGCTGAAATTTCACATGCAAGAGGCATTTCAGCGTATCCAGATGGATGCCCGTCCCGATGGCTTTGCCACAGTGATTATGGATGAGCTAAATCAGGATAAAGTCAAACAGCTCAAAGATGCCTGTCATCGGATGATGGTCGAAGGTGACTTTGTGAAATACGAAAATGTGTATCACGGTGTGCTGACAGAATGTAGCTCTCAGAGCGCAGGAATTCAGTTGGCTGATTACGCAGTAGGTATAATGAATGGTTATCTCCGTAAGCATCTCATGAGTCGTGGAGACTACACGTTTGCTACAGACCTCTATACTGAATTCGTATTGCCTCATTTGAGAAAGCATGCGAATGGAACGGTAGTTGGCTATGGTGTGCGAGAGGTTCCAAGTGATTCTTCCATAAGGCAAGTCTTGATGCCGTTATTCAACTAATCAAAAAGGAGTGAGACATATGGCGTCTCACTCCTTTTTGTTATTCCTTTTCCTGCGCCCCATTCAGGCTGGCCCAGTGCTGGCGCAGCAGGCTTTCTGCTTCTCTGCGAAAGGAATCTTGGAACATGACAGCCACAACCAATGCGCTAAGCACTGCAGCCACAGGCTCCAGCCAGGGATATGCGGCCCAAAGCTGTTCTCCCCAGCAAGCAAGCGGAACACCAACAAGCAGCATAAACAGCAAAATAATGATGACAACGTCGGGTCTGCCGTAGCCTTCACGTCTTTTGATTTTGGCCCGTATCTGTCGAAGCGCACGGGCTCGGATATCCCGGATGTTTCTGGACGAACACTGTTTGTCCTGTGCGACGGATTCAGTGGACTCGCCATTGATGATCGTGCGGAACAAAATCTCCCTCTGCAGTTCGGTCAGTGTATGCAGGGCGTCATAGATTTGGGTGTCCAAATACATGAAGGGATCTTCATCAGAACCCTCAGACAGATACTTGCTTCGGTCAAACCACCGTCTGTCGTTGTAAATTGCATTGCGTACTTCCTCCGGCAGGAACGCTTCCGGATTGTAAGATAGGGGCTGTTTGATATCCACATCTTCCAGAGTATCCGGCGCAACTCGCTTGTGAAAGTTGGCTTCGCTGTAGTAGAGCATGTGCTCCAGTTCCTTCCACTCCTCTGGGTGCTCCTTCACCCACTGGTCTGCGGCGGCGGCAGCTTCCGGGTCCATGGAGTGTATCCAGCGCCAATCCGCCTGAAGCTCTTTATAAGACTGGGTATCCTTGAAGGACATGAGCTCACCGCCCTTTCTGCGTTCACAAAAAGTTTATAATTTGGGACCTTCCGATTTTGCGATTTTTCTCTAAGTAATAGTAGAAGGATAATTTCACCCGGGTGGAGTTTCCTTCGGTTCGGTACGGCACGCTCTCCGCGCTGACGAACCCACATGGCCTTAGACAGAGCACCCCATGAGAGCATGTGCGCTCTCTGCCATTCGGCGACTCGCTCGGAAGGTCATTCCATCTCTGGCCGTGCTCCCGGGAGCACGGTCTTTTGCTATGTGCCGTTTCCAACGGCACGGCTATATAAATCATTTTAACACGGAGGAGGTAAAAAAGATAGTTCACAGATGAAAGTAAAAGACTCAGCTGCAAAGCAAAGGAGGGGTGCACACCAGTCCGACCGCAAAACAAAAACCGCCGTGACTGCGGCAACAGTCCGGCGGCTCGGCGCACACACAGGCACGCACAAATCTACTGATAAAAGTATATCAGGCAAACAGCAGAAAAGCAATGATAATTTTTCTGTTCCCTGTGTGAGCGTCATCGGACTCTACGACAATACAGGAGGTATGAATTGAGTTTCAACAAATGGCCCAAGCGCAGCGCAGAGAAAAACTATTTTATGGTACCAAACGAGATATTCAGCATCGGTCTGGATTTTCGTGAGATCTCCCTCTATTCCTATCTGCTCCGGTGCGAGAATCGTAAGACCTACCAGTGCTACCCCAGTTACAAAACCATCGGCCATGCGATCGGCATGAGTGAAAATACGGTGGCAAAGTACGTGCGGCAGCTGGAGGAGAAAGGCCTCATCTACACGGAGCCGACCATCATGCAGAGCAAAGACGGAAAACCGCTGAACGGGAATCTGCTCTACACCATACGTCCTATCCCGGGTGTACTCGAAGCGTTCTATGAGCGGCAGTTCCGGCAGGCAGAGGAGGCTGCCGCCCGCTATCGTGCGGCGCAGCTCCTCGAAAAGTCCAACGCCCAGGGCCGCCAGAACGCCTTGTGTGCGCCTTTCCGGGAGAAAGCGAGTCCCAGTCCCAGCCAGAGGATTGAAGCCGGATGTGAGCCGTTTTCGGCAGACTTTTGCAGGACGAAAGAAAAAGCAGGACGAAAGAAAAAGCAGGATAAAGGCATGGCGTCGCAAGCGCCGCCGCAGCCGCCACTTCTGCCCGCAGTGCGGGCAGTTTTGGACGCTTGAAGCTGGCGTCTTTGCGAGGCGAAATAAGCACCGATGGCGTCAGCTTTCCCAAAAGCCCCGTGTTGCAGGGCTTTTCAAGGATGTCTTACAGCAAAAAGGAGGAATTGAATGAGTAAAGAAACCAGAGATCGTATTGCATTCCGGATGCAGCCGGAAACCAGAAGAAGGATCGAGCAGTGGTACGCCGCCGACAACTGCCAGAGCAAAAATGAGTTCATCGAGAAAGCCGTGAACTTCTATGTGGACTATCTGGGAATACAGGACAACACAACGCTGCTGCCCATGGCAATCATGTCTGCCATCGACGGCAGGCTGAGCAGATTGGAGGACTATATCGCCCGCAGAGATTTTACCAGATGCGTAGAGCAGGACATGACCAACGGAATTATCGCGGAAGCGTTCGAACTGGACCGGGATGACCTGAATCGCAGACGAGCGCAGAGTGTCCGGAATGTTAGAGCGACCAACGGTACCATCTCTCTGGAGAAGTATGCGCGCTCCCGTCAGGAGCCGGACTGGGATGATGACGAATGGCAAGACTGATCCTCAAGAGTCCCTATATCAAAAGCACCGGCGGGGCCTCCGGGTACCTGCGCTACATCGCGACCCGGGAGCGTGTGGAGCTTATCCCGGATGACCGTCCGCCCACACGAAAGCAGGAGCAGCTCATCTCCAAACTGGTCAAGGACTTCCCGGACAGCAAGACGCTCTATGAGTACGAGGACTACCTGACGAAGCCCACCAAGATCAGCGCCTCTGCGTTCATCACGCTGGCGCTGGAAGCCAACTGGGATTCCATTCACAAGTCGGAGCAGTACATGAAGTACATCGCCACCCGTCCCCGTGCCGAGCGCATCGGCGCACACGGTCTGTTCGGTGATGAGGAAACGGTCTCTCTGGAGAAATCCATGGAGGAATTGGAGCGCTACACCGGAAATGTGTGGACGCACATCATCTCCCTCAAGCGGGAGGATGCTGCCCGGCTCGGCTTCGACAACGCCGCGGCGTGGCGAAACCTCATCCGCGCCCACCGCAACGACATCGCGGCGGCAATGAAGATCCCACCCGGCGACTTCCGATGGTACGCTGCTTTCCACGACGAGGGCGAGCACCCGCACATCCACATGATGGCCTGGTCCGCCAAGACGGGCCAGGCCTACCTCTCCAAGGAAGGTATCTGTCAGATCAAGTCCAAGCTGACCAATGATATCTTCCGCAACGAAATGCTCCATCTCTACGAACAGAAGTCTGATTCCAGAGATGAGCTGGTACGGGAATCCCGCCGGGCGATGCTGGAACTGGTACACGCTATGCAGGACGGCGTATGTGACCACCCGGACGCCGAACAGCTCATGCTGGAGCTGGCGGCGCAGCTCGGAGCGGTCAAGGGCAAAAAGTCCTACGGCTATCTTCCCAAGCGGTTAAAGAATCTGGTGGATAAGATTGTGGACGAGATGGAACGGCTCCCTGTCGTGAGCAAGTGCTATGAAAAATGGATGATGCTCCAAGGGAAGGTGGACAGCTACTATCACGACAAGCCCCAGGAGCGCATCCCGCTCTCACAGCAAAAGGAGTTCCGGCAGATCAAGAATGCGGTCATTCAGGAAGCGGAGCGTCTGCGGTTGGGTGAGATCACCTTCGAGGAGAAGGGCCTCAATCAGCAGGACGAGCCGGAGGAATACCGCAACGCCTCCTACGACTACTGGACACTGCGGGATATCATACGTGATGAGAGCCTGACCATGGAGGAGCGGAGCGACGCCGTCTCTGAAATGGGCAAACTGGCAGAGAACGGTGATATGTATGCCCAGTACCTGATGGGAAAGCTCTGGCGGGACGGTCCTCTGCTGATACCCAACTCGGCGAATGCCCGGTACTGGTTCGAACAGGCGGCGGAGCAGGAACACATTGTGGCACAGTACTCCCTGGCCAAGCTATACCTCTCAGATGATGTGGAGGTACGGGATATCCGCCTGGGGTTGAATTGGCTGTACACCGCCGCGGTCAACGGAAGCAGCTACGCCATGCATCGTTTAGCTAAAGAACTGTTCAAAGGTGATTTGATCAAACGAAATAGTGATGCCGCCGTGGAGTGGTTCACTCGGTCAGCCGAGCGGGGAAACCCCTACGCCCAGTATATGCTGGGCAAG
>ERZ779892.2594-NODE-2594-length-13816-cov-17.454545_pt1 | contig 13816 bp, 18 predicted proteins | sample MGYA00511552_ERZ779892 | MGnify/ENA primary metagenome ERZ779892 (study PRJEB29588, sample SAMEA2154561) | human gut metagenome | biome: human gut; feature: human-associated habitat; material: faeces | place: Denmark | collected 2008/2010 ... | reverse complement strand
GCTCGTCCCCCATTTTGAGGAACGAGCCTGTACATCATTTAATATTAACTTATAATTTTTACAATCATATTATTAGTAGCAGGATATTTATTATTTGTTGTCCAGATTAATTGATGTGTTGTATTATCCAGTGTGCATTCTAAATAATCGATATAAGTAGTATTGTTAATATTTATAATTACAAATAACTTAGTCGGCATTAGTGGAAATACCGTCCTATTATTATCACTAATAGGTACACTTTTGAATAATATAGTATTACCATATTGGTCTTTATCAAATGCCTCTGCAGCATCTTTTGATAACATCAAATATGGTGTTGATATTTTTAATGCACCATTAACCGATGTAATATATATGGAATTAGTAGTTTTCCAACCCACAAAACAAGATTTCGCAACGTTAGCAGTGATAGTTGGAATATAACTTGAGCCACATATTAAATTAGATATAACGGATATAATATAATTAGTGGCATTTTCTGAAAAATGCAAATTATCAGTGTTGTAAAATTCGCCAGTTAAATAATAATATGGCATAGCAAAAATACAAGGCATGATTAAATCGTTACATATATTCTTAGTTTTAGTGTGCAAATCTAAGTAAGTATCATAAGCACAACTAGCAAATATAAAACAAACTTGTGCGTTAGGGAAACTACTCCTAGCGTTATTAACAGTACTAATAACTTTAGGTTTAAGATTTGTCCACGTAAAATTACTATCATTAGCACCACCAACAATATATACATACTTTATCATTTCTTTTTGGCTAGCACTCATTTCATTCTTAGCTTGTTCAATTAAATCGTTAAAGGTTGAACCAGACCATGCACCTGCAAAACCTGCGCCACCTTTACTATATTCATACCAGTTTTTAGCATTTAACATATCACGAACACCATTTGGCAATTTGTGATTATAATTTACACTATAAGAGTCTCCAATCCATAAAATGTTATCTTTATCAGCATTTTTTCTATTTGTAGTTTCATTGTTTAAATCAGTTTTGACTTGAACTGTTTCTTTTCTGTATTCTTCAACTTGTGCATTATAATTACCAGTATTAACCCAATACTTATTATTAGTAATATCAACATTCGCAGGCACTGGCACTTTACTCGTAAAGCTATTACCCATATACGTTACCACACTCAATGCTTCATACTGCAAAGCCTTATTCCACTCACCCATAATCTTCGGCACATACCTAGCACCAACATACTGTCTGTTAATTAATTCATTACTCATATTACTCTTATCTCTCTTTCTTAATAGCTTAATACTAAATGACCATAGTCATAGTTACCAACACCGATATTATTTCCAATATCCAACCCAGTAGTATTAAATGTAATACTCTTCCAATTAGCAGGAATATTATAAATAATATAACCATTGTCACTAATAGTAACAAATATCATAGTTGCAAGATACTCTCTAATAATACTTTCTGCAAAACTAGTATCATAGTTATTAATCCATTCCTGCACCTTTTTCATTTCCTGCTTTAACTGTTCAACATCATTACTAATAGCTTTATCATTCTCAATCAAGTTATTAATATAATCAACGCATTTGCAGATAACTTCATAATAGCTTAATTCATCGTCATACACTAATGGTAACACTTTAAAGCACCAAAACCTAAACTTTGTTAAGTCAGTATAATCTGTGTTCATTATTACCTCTCTTTCTCTTTACCATAAAGTAAAGAAGCAATCACTGCAATCCTCAATAATCATCATATCAATATTGAGAAAAGTCTCTCTAAATTTCTTTAATAAACTACTATAATTTTCTGTACCTTGTTTGCCTTTTACTGTCTCAATATACTTATCAGTATTATTAATATTTTCTGTACCACTTCCAGTTTTATTGTCATTCCTTGTCAAAGTATCTGTACTTTCATTAGTAGTCGTATTATCTTCATTCACCTTAGTAACTGTAGTCAATGGTACACTATCAGCAATACCCTGCGTATCCATACTATTCTGTGGTGTATCACTAAATCTATTCAAGGTATCACTATTAATTGTACCGCTACCACTACTAACATTTTTACTTGTACCACTATTAGTTTCTGTGTTATTACTTGTCCTATTACTTGTACCGCTACCCTCTCTACTCCTAGTCAAATCAACATCATAAAAAGGATTAAACTCAAGCAACTCACTTTTATACAACTGATTGTAATAAGGCATAATTTCATTGAGCTTAGCATTTAACGCTAGTTTCCACCGGCCTACAGTCTCATGAGCAATCTCTCTTGTGTAATAATGCTTTAATATCTTCCTACACAAAACTTGTCTATAGTTTTCATCAAAGATAGGAAAGTCAAAATTAAAAACCTTATTCCAGCACTTATTTAAAATATTATCAACATTATCTGCACCCTCACTCTCACTCAAGCCTGCACTATTTTCACAGATAAATCGTACCTCTGTTGTATACTTACTCATTATTCTCACCACCTTTGCCTATATCAGTTTCATTACTTAACTCTGCATTATCGACATCGTAAGTATCAAGTATTTGCATGTCCTCTCTATAATCAACACTAATGTTCAGTCCAAACATTTTGTTAATCTGCTCACATGCCTGCTGTCTCATAAACAGTTTTGAATACCTACTAGCAATCGTGCCACCTAAGTTTCTTTGTACTTCATCAGTTATCATTCTTTCTTTCTTCACAGTATTGACATTACTAATGCCTAAGTATGTCAATGCTTCATTCCAGTACTGTGTTTTTAATTCATATAACTTATCCGCAACATATGGACTTGTAGTATCAAGAGTTTTAATACCGCTTAAATCTAAGTTCTTATCTCCGAAAATGAATGGTTCATTACCCATATATTGTGCATATAGATTTTTCATTACAAGTCTTTGATTTTCAGTACATGTAACAATCTTAGGTGTTTTTTGCTGTATAACGTTTACGTCAATAGTTCTCTGTATTTCATACAGTCTTTTGCTCATTTCCTGCACATCAAGTATACTGTTAGTGTGTAGCATATTATTAAAGATAATAACACTGTTACTTTGGTCAAGTTTCATCTGATAACCATTTTGTGCAAACGCTGTTCGTGTAATAGGTATTCTGTAAACATCAAGTGTGCCACCTATCATAACTTGCAGGCCTAAATATCCCATGACTTCATCCTTAAAAAACACTGCCATTCCATCATTGAAAAGAGCTAACTCTAAAAATCTTGCATCAACGGTATCGGGTAAGTTCTTCCAGTCATACATTGAAATACTTAATTCAGTAAGTCTATTAACATACTGTAAATATGTTCTTTGATTTTGTAAAAAGGCTTCAGTTTGTGCTTTTCTTCCTTTTTTCATTGTCTCACCTCTTTTCTAACTAGGACTGTTATCTAATGAATAGTTGCCTATTTCATTAGCATTTTTCCAAAATGTAATACCATTGTTAAAAATATTTTTAATAGCTGTTATATCATTGTTACTACAATTATTTCCTATTAATTCGCAATTTTGTGTTTTAGTGTAAGTCCAATGTGGTCTACTATTTGTGTTAGGTACTTTTACTCTTTTAGTAGCATATCCATATTTATCAAAGTATTCATCAATTATGTGTGCATATTGTGGTGTTACTTGCATTTGTTTAAAGTAAAAATCTTTGTTACGTGTGGCAACATCAATTGAACCACTATTACTACCTCTTGTCTGTGGTGGTTTACTGTATGCTAGCATAGCATCTATACCATTATCAACTATACCAGCTGCACCACTTAATGCTAATTCTGGATTAAAGCTACCCATTCCTGCAACAACTGTACCAGTATTTAATAAAGCTGACATAGTTAATTTACTAGCAGATTGTGCTAACCATGCTTTATAAGCATCAACAGACCATGCCACTTGTGGGAAATCACTCATAACTAGTTTTTCAGAATAATTACCCTCACCAGCATTAGTACCATTATAACCCATAGGAACTAGCGCTATTTGTGGATTTCCTACAACACTTCCGTATAAAGCAAAATCACAAGTATTTTTTACAAACCATTCATATCTATATATTGCAGAGTTATCGCAACAATCTACTGCTAAATAGTTAAAAGGGTATGTTAATAATTTTTTATTTTTTGGTGTATAACCACCAATTTTAGTGTTTTTTGCCACTGTGTTTACTTGCACACTTGGTTGTGTAGTTGTTGTGTAAAAATCACTTGGCATTAAAAAAATATTTACAATGCTATCTTGTTTGTTAGCTTGTGTTGCTGTATCTAAATAAGTTAATAATGCTTGTACTTGCTCGTTGTTATCTACTCGCCCTGCTATATAATCTACACCACTAAATAAACCACCTTGATAGCCACCAGTTTTTGTTCCCTCTTTTGCATAAGTTGTTGCTATTACTGCACTATAACTTGCAAAATGCCCACTTTTACTTATAGCATTACAAACTATCGGGCCAGTATCAATATTTTCTGTTACGATATTACTACCTGCATAATCAATACTGCTATGCTCTCTTTCAACAAAACTCTCTTTAAGAGTGCAGTCAAAAAGAAACCATGTTTGCATTACATCAATAGTAAAATATACATTACTAACTTTATCGTTTACATACTCAATATTAGTAATAAAAGCGTAAAACCATTTACTACCATAGTTAGTATTTTGAAACATCATATAATTGCAATCATAAATACTTTCTGCACTAGCACTCATTCTTACAACACCCTGTTGTCCATTAATTCTCTGAAAACTAGCTTTGTCCATTGTCTTACTAACTTTACTATCAAAGTAACTTTTCTGTGCACTTCTGCTTGCAAAATAAATAGTATCTTTGTAACTGCTATCTATCGGTACACCACTACATAATTTGATAACACTATTAGGTTGTATCTGCATATCTTCACCGCCTTTACAATAGCAGGAAAGTAATCACGCTCTCCTGCTATATTTAATCTACGCAACTGTGATAGTTGCTTTGCCAACCTTAGTACTATCAAACGTACTAGTTGCATTAACTGTAATAATTGTTGATGGTGAAGCTTCAGTATTAATCTTGAGCATACCAGTACTTGAAATACTAGCCTTAGCATCCTCTTCTTCAATACTCCAAATAACACTCTGTGGTGCATAGTTTTCAGTATCAACAGTAACATTTAACTGCAACTGTCCGCCTGCACTAACAGTAGCTGTACTAGGTGTAACCGTAACTTTCTTGACCGCAGGGGTTTCTGCAACAAATACTGCATTGTTTGAGAACGGAGAAACGCTAAATGTTTTCCATACATGATACCAGTAGTTCCAATACAGACCCTCACCATTATACTGCTCTGTAAAGTTCTGATAGTTGTCGAATATCATAAACCAGTCACTATCTACCATTACACAAGGAATAGCGTCAAGTTCTTTAAGTTGTGTTTCGTTTATCTCTGTATAGGTTGGGTCACCAGCAAAGAGAATATTTAATCTCTCAATGTCTAAATCTCCGAAACTATCTACAAGTACATGATGTCCGTCAAACTCTGCTTTATCCATATTAAAAGCACTTGCAAGTACTTCAACATTCATGGTAGCATCAAACTGTGAATTGACTAACAAATACTGCTCCTGCTTAGGTGTATGGTTCATAACTCCTGCAAGGTTATTCTTTGAATTAAGGAAAGTAAACTTGTTTGATACCCCCTTAATAGTACTAATAATGCTATTCATGTTTGCAGTATTAATAGCAGGAATTGTAACTGGGTTCATCAGTCCATTTATTATATGCTTTGCAAGCATATATTTCATAGTCTGAAACTCGTCATAGTTAGCACCAGTATACATAGCGTCCACAATCTTAGCAATTAAATCTGTAATGCCGTCAATAGACAGAAAAGCCTGTCTCAATTGGTCATTTGAGATTGTAGTTTTGTAGTACTTCTGATAATTCATAATGTGAAACGCACTACGCACGTCAGGAATTTCACGCTTGAATACATTTGACTCTGCAACCTGTGGGTCAAACTGAAACGGTTTCGCAATATTAACAAATACCTCTTCGATAGACTCACCAAACTCGAGCATACCTTTTTTAAACATAGCCCATGGATTGTCATATGATTTGCTTGTTAAAATTACTCTACCTATTCTGTTTACAAGAGCAGATAAAAATTCATTCTGTAAAGCAGGATATTCCATAATTACTGCGCCGATTTCTCTGATTGAGTCAGAGTCAGCTGTAGCCTGTGGCACATAATCTCTGTAGTTTGTGCTTGCGTTGTTTCTTATTGCATTTAAAATATCAACGCTTGAATTAGTAAGTGTCTTAATTTTTGGTTTTGTAGCCATAATTCTTAGTCCTCTCTTTCTTTAAATAAATCATCAAAGGAAATGTCTTTACCATCATCAGTAATATCTTCCTTTTGTTTCCTTAATACTTCATTAGGGTCTGTACCCTCTTTGCCCTCAAAAAATCGTGCTTTATATTTTTCTCTCCACTCATTGTCATTCTGTTCGTATTTTGTTTTCCAATCAGTAGTATCACTTGCACGTGCTTCAAGGTCATTGAATGTATCAGTAAAATTTTCAATCATGGTAAGCGTATTATCATCAGCGCTATCGCCTGCTAGTCCTTTTACTGCGTTCATAAAATCATCATGTGAAAGTACTGCCATTTTTCTCACCTCTTTTCTATTTAAAATAATGGTCCGCACATCATCCAAAGTGGCATACGTTTTCGGTTAGTCGGTGTAGGTGGTGTAGGTGGTGTAGGTGGTGTAGGTGGTGTAGGTGGTGTAACACCTGTTAGGTATTCATACCAGTTATTAGCGTATGTTAATCTTTTGGTTAATGCTGCAACTCCTGCACGTTCTCGTTCATATAAATATGCTTTACATGCTTCTGCAACATCAGTTAGTTGCGAAAACTCTGCACCAGTATAACCATATCCCAGTGACGGCTTAGGTATCCATTGACCACCATAACCATTTATTATTTCATCCCACATTAACTGTGTTTGTATTTCACCAGTAGCCCAATCAGTACCATGTGCTATTGCGTAATCTGTTAGGTTACTACTAGGCGTCCACTGTATTAAACCCCAACCACTGCTTGCACTTGCTGTTTGTTTCATTCCCGGGTTAATGTTTGACTCCTGCTGTAAGTTTCCTAACATCCCTGCTACGCTCTCAATGGTAAAACCTTTACTGTTGAAATATCCATAAAATTCGGTAGCATTGTTTTCCATTTTAGATTGTGTTAAATATGCACTTACTCCTACTTTAACTATCCATGCCATTATCTTATACCTAAACTAAAAAGTTTATTCCATGTGTTTTTACCACACTCACCATCAACAGTTAATCCATGTTTTGTCTGAAAATTCTCACACGCATTTACACAGCCTTTACCATACTTTGTATCAATGTTACCAGTGTAATATCCTAACTTTGTCATAAGTATTTCAAATACTGTTACGTCATTATTTGATGAACCTCTTTTCAATAAATTCATATTATAACCTGCACTTCCTTTGTCTCCTTTATAACGTAAATGATAACTCCAACCATAACTAGGTGTGTAATATTTTCTTATACATATTTCTTTTCCAGTTTGGTCTCCTGCTTTACGTCCTTTTGTAGTTCCATTTTCATCAATGCTTGCATGAACTATATGCTCACTATCTGTTGAAACACAAACATGATGTCCTACCGCTAAGTGAATATCGCCTTTTTGAAAAGGTCTGTTACAAGAAGTAAAGCCACAACGTTTTAACTGTTCATACAAATTTCTTGTTGTGCTGTTTACATTTACATTAAATCCTGCTGTAGCAAGTGCATGTCCAACTAATGAACTACAATCAAAGTCTGGATTTCCACTTCTGTTAATCTGTGAATAACCATGTGAATTGTCATTTGCTATTGCAATCATATAATCTGTGTATGTATTGACTTTACTCATTTTTATCACTTCTTTCTACATTCAGTATATCACATAATTTCTGCAATACAAGTGTGTTTTCATTTAATGCTGTTGTGAACTTATCTGTTTCTAACTTGTGACTATCATCAAGTTTCATACAGTACCATGCTAAACATAAACACATTACTATAGGAAATCCCACTGTAGTTATAGCCTGCAAAATCATCTGCATTGTATCCATACTCTCACCACCTTTCTTTTATTCTCTTTTAATTATATCATATTACTTGAAATTTTGCAATAATTATGCTATAATAAATTGAGATAAATATAGGCAAATTTAAGAAAAGAGTACAACAATATGAGTGAAAATAAATACTATGATGGAACTAAATTATTGTCAATGAAAGATATAAATGGTTTAAAGCCTGAGATATTTTTGTGTACCACAAATAGAAGTGGTGGCAAAACAACATATTTTGGCAGATTGTTAATCAACAGATTTCTTAAGTATGGTAAAAAATTCTGTCTAATTTATAGATACAATTACGAACTTGATGATGTATCTAATAAATTCTTCAAGGATTTACAAGCATTATTCTTTAGAAATTATACTATGGAAAATGAACGTTGTGCAGGTGGTATCTATCATAGTTTATTTTTAAATGAACAACATTGTGGTTATGCTATTAGTTTAAATAGTGCAGACCAGTTGAAAAAATATAGTCACTTACTTAGTGATACTGATAGTATGTTATTTGATGAATTTCAGAGCGAAACTAATCACTACTGTAGTGATGAAATAAGAAAATTTATAAGCGTACATACAAGTATAGCAAGAGGTCATGGAGAGCAGGCAAGATATCTTCCAGTATATATGTTAAGTAATGCTGTTAGTATTATCAATCCTTATTATACAGAGTTGGGAATATCTGAAAGATTAAACAGTGAAACTAATTTCTTAAAGGGAGATGGATTTGTACTGGAAAGTGGTTTTATTGAAACTGCTAGTAAAGCACAGAAAGAGAGTGGTTTCAATAGAGCATTTAATAATAATCAATATGTCGCTTATTCAAGTGAAAATGTGTACTTAAATGATAACACTGCTTTTATTGATACACCAGTAGGAAAAGGAAAATATGTTGCAACACTAAGATATATGGGTCATGATTATGCTGTGAAACAATACACTGAGCAGGGCTTCTTATATATTGATGATAAAGCAGATAGTACTTTTAGAAGTAAAATAAGTGTCACTGTTAATGACCATGATATTAATTATGTCATGTTAAAACAGAATGATTTATTTATTAGTCAGTTAAGATACTATTTTGAAAAAGGCTGTTTCAGATTTAAGAACCTTAAATGCAAAGAAGTCTTATTTAAGACTATCAGTTATTAGGTATCTGCTGTTGTATGTTCACTTGATACTGCTAGGTAGCACGTTTGGAAGATAACGCTAGTATGTATTGTCGTAAATGCTGTGCGCTTGTGTTCTGCAATAGTTATAGATATAGAAAAGGCAAGAGTTTGTACTCCTGCCTTTTTGTTTTTTATTTATAACAATTTATTTGTAAAAATGATTGTGTATATCTGTTGCAATTAATATGTTTAATGATAGTACAATTTCTCTTGTATCTTTTTTCTTTATAAAATCGTGTGATAGTAACTTTGAAATGTATAATCCATTTAAACAATATTCTATTTTATATTGCTCTGTGTATGGTACATCATAAAACTCGATTGAACCTCTAAATCTTTTGCGTAGTTCCTGCACTACTTTTTCCATTTTATCATTCATATTATTACACCCCTATAAAATCATCACATTCATATCTATACTTACAAGCAAAGCATAAATAATTACATTGTTTGTGTATAAAATATTGCTTTATTTTTCTTGCTACCATTAATATAATTTTTATAAGTAATACCACCATTATTGATAATATTAATGAATAATCTATTACGCTCATATTCTTCTCTCCTTTGTATCATTAATTTATTCAATTTATGATTTAATAACTTAATCAATAATTTGTTTAACCTAGTATTTCACCTCATTTCATATGTCGTGTCCACCAGTAATACGCCACCTTTAATTCTTTTTGGCAGTAATTTTCCGGGAACACATAAACCAGCTTTAAAATCATTATAGTCTCTTTTTGTTTCTAAGAATTTTAATTCACTTTGTGTATAGTTATCACTCTCCTTTACTTTATATCCCTGCATTGATTTGTCAAATAAATCTTTACATTTCTGTGGCATACCTGCACATTTTATATCGTTGTATGGTTCATCAATGGGTATTAAATCATTATGAGTTATGTGTTCTATATATGTTTTCTGCCTTGTAAAAATAGCTGTGTCCCAACTGCTCTCTAATTTCCAACAACAAAACTTTACTGGGTCTACTGTTATTCCTTTAATCTTATCAGCAGGCAAGTCACAATGTATGCTATCTGTATCAGCATAAATAAAACCTGCTTTATCTACACCATAGTAATTTTTTTGAGCAGCTGTGATTGTAAAGTTACGTGCGTATGATGTTATTGCACTACCAGTGGCTATATGCCCCACCTTTTTATTATTAGCAGGTACTATATAAAAGCCTATACTATCATCATCTTTTACATACGCAACCTTAAAACTACTATTGGAACTACTAGCAAGTTTGCCATAAAGATTATTGAGAAACAGTTTAGCTTCTGTACGCTTTGCACCTTTACTGTTCATTTTAATTTCTGCATAATGATTGATATAATTATCAAATATACCTATAGCAGAATAAAACCAACATCCGTCTAAGATTTCAAAGTCAACTAGTTCATAGTGCTTTAACATTAGTTTATAATCTGTCATTGTTACTGTCATTATTTGTGCAGTATCTTTTATGTTACCATTAATATCTTTATAGTATCTATTGTAGTTTCCATTTTTATCTAATACATCACTAGTTGCTAATGACTCTGTACCTTTATATAAATGATTACCTTTTATTTGAATAAATGGTAACATATTTTCTTTAATATAAAAGCGTGTTTTTATTCTTAAAAAATAATATTTATTTTCACCTATTGCTTCGTTAGGTATTATATTACCAGTCCAAAAATATGGTTTGCCTATTGGAAAATAATTACCGCTTTGCGAGTGCATCATACTAGGATATAAGGAGTTTACATCAGCTGTCACTCCGTTATGTCTAACAATATTTTCTTTTCCTTTTACTAAATAGCACCATCCCCCTCTATAGCTGTGTCGTATATATTCGTCTGCATTTGACGAACCATAAATATTTTTATCAAGTGTAAATTCATCAAGCGCAGGGAATAAATCATTATAATCATAAGCGCCTAAAGAATTTTTATATTCTGCTACACAACATGAACCTATTGTAAGTTTATCGTGGCCGTCATTGAATAACTGTTCTATTGCTTCTTTAACTACTAATACATCATTAGCTATATAACGTTTTTCGTCATCAGTTATATTACATCCTGCATATCTATAGCCACTATATTCCATGTCTAATTTTTGATGTTTTGTTTTAAAAGATTTACCTATTTGTTTTACTGAGAATGGTAATAGTTTTAAGCTATCTCTTAGTTCAATAAAATGGTTATTAACTTTAATAGTAACCATATACCATTGACCCATAGATGATATAGTATATCTGAAAGTATTATTTTTCATGTATTTTTCTTTTATAAATTCGCCTTGAGTGCCGGCCTCATTAAATGACTCGTATGCCTGTTCATATTTTAAATCCGTTAATAAATATGACAGCCAAAAATTGCCATCAAATTTAAGGTTATGATAATAAGCTATTATGTCACAATCTAACGACTTAAAATAATTAAACTGTTCATCAATAGAATGAAAAATCTGAACGTTCTCTGTATATAATTCTACGCTTGCACTCGCCCATACTTCTGTAGATTTTTGCCCTTTATATACTGTAGTCTCAAAATCACACATGAATTTTCTATAGTTTCTCATATATTATCTAAATCAGTAAATCCAAAATATTCATTAATATCATTAGATTGTATTGCTGATACGCGTGACATATCGTGATTTGATAATAAAGGTATTAAATCTTCCGTCTTTGCCTGCACTACTTCTGAATATAGACTCTCATTTATACTATCTATTGCTGATATAATTTCTTCTTCATTTTGTTGTAAATAATATTCATACTGTTCGTTTCCAAAATCTTCTTGCATTTTTTTTATAATTCCTAAAACAGTATAATAAAAATTTTCGAGATTATAATCTATAGCTTCACCACCATGCGTGTATGTCTGCTTTTTACTAGGTAAAGCTTGTAATCTTGAAATAATACTGTCTGTAACTGTATAAGTTTTTGCGCTTTGTCGTTGTGCTATTTCTGATTGTAAATTCTTTAAAGTATCTTGTGTTATTCTTTTTGGAAAAGATTTTAAGCCTTGCATAGAGATACCTTGATGCTCTGCTTCATCTAATATAGATTGATATGCTTTTTGATTTTTGGTGAGTTTATTTGCCATACTTTTTATTCTCCTCTCTAAATTATTAAGACCCCTGCTAACTTAATAGCAAGGGTCAGCAGTAAGATAAAATTTTATTTTACTGATTTTACATCAAGTGCACAGTCAATGTACGGCCTACCATTCTTTGTTGTGCCACTAACTTTGATAACACTAAACTGTTTACCATGCATGATGTTAGTAATATTATCAAAACTACGCTTGAAAGTTGCTGACTGACAAGAGAATACTTCATTGTCTGGTGTGATGATTGATAAAATATCAACACTATCACCATTCTCTTTTTCATCTGTGAATGTCAGATAGCCTGCCACTGCAATACTTGTGTCGTCATCTACATCCTTGAGAGACTTGATGCCTCTATCTAATGTCATTAAGTACTGCTCTACCTCTGTGAAATCTCTTGACTGTGTGTTAATTGTAATTGCCATGATTGTTTATCTCCTTTTTCTTTTTATTCTGCGTCTGCCTGCTCTGTTTTAATCTCTTTACGTGTATCAGGGTCAAGTATCTTTGCACCTGCGATAAAGTCTGCTTCATCCATACCATAAAGTTCATTGACCTCTTTGAGGTTGCGAATTGCAACAATAGTGCAATCATCTGTGTTGTAAAGTTTTGATACTCTCTTAAGTACCTTGTCTTTGTCAGCAATCTTGCCAGTAAGAATGAACTCCTGCTCGAATGTCTCAGCTGTTTGTGGATTTACGCATAAAGCTGTGATAGATGTCGAAATAATTGTACGTGTAACCATTGGTTTTCTCATAGTCTTTTTTCTCCTTTTCTTTGTGCTATGATTTGTAAAGTTAATTGTAATAAAGTTGTAACACCAATAGGTGTAGTAGTCAAGTTGATTTTTGCAATCTGTTTTAGTGATAGCTTACTATCTCTTGACTATCAAGCAGGACATAAAATCGTCTAATCTGTGACGAATTGTAATTATACAATCATCACGAACAATTGTATCTATCGTAATATCATTATTATCAGTTTCACAAAATATTTTATGAGTATTAGGGTCTGATATAAGTTGTGCGTATAAAGTTTCTATCATTGTTAATCACTTCCTTTTTTCTTTGAGGAGTCCGCACTATTGAGTGTCGTATTGTCTTGCAATAGTGCGGTATCATAGTATTAAAGCAAACGTATTGTAAGAGATGTATTACCTCTTTACATATTATATAGTACAGTAGTAATTTAAATGCAGTATGACTAAATTATGAACATTTTATGAACTTTTCCACATTTAGTTTTCTGTAATTTACGAAGATTTACGAAAATTTACGAAAACTTGTACAAATTATTGATAAATATGCTGTACCATTTTATGATAATAATACATGTAATTTATATTACATTGTTTCATAAATACTTTTTCGTCATAATTTATTCTTCTTATATAAT
>ERZ779892.2591-NODE-2591-length-13824-cov-17.039727_pt1 | contig 13824 bp, 11 predicted proteins | sample MGYA00511552_ERZ779892 | MGnify/ENA primary metagenome ERZ779892 (study PRJEB29588, sample SAMEA2154561) | human gut metagenome | biome: human gut; feature: human-associated habitat; material: faeces | place: Denmark | collected 2008/2010 ... | reverse complement strand
AAAATAAATATAAATTATAAAAAATATATTGGCAAATCAGCGCCGGATGTGATACAATCCATTAGTATGTACTTTGTACGATAGAAAAAGAGACTTCATATATATTTTAAGGAGGATTTATAAACAATGAGTTTTAAGGTTGAAAACATGGAAGAGAAGAATATGGTTAAGCTCGTAATCGAGGCTACTGCTGAAGAATTCGAAGCAGGTCTTAATACAGCTTTTAATAAGAATAAGAATAAAATCAGCGTTCCTGGCTTCAGAAAAGGTAAGGCTCCAAGAAAGATGGTAGAAAAGCTTTATGGTGCAGAGATTTTCTATGAAGATGCAGCTAATGCCATCATTCCTGATGCTTATGCTAAGGCAGCAGATGAAAGTGAATTAGAAATCGTTTCACAGCCTAAGATCGATGTAGTTCAGATTGAAGCTGGCAAGCCATTTATCTTTGAAGCAACAGTTGCTGTTAAGCCAGAGGTTGAACTTGGACAGTACAAGGGTGTTGAGGTAGCTAAGTGCGATACAGATGTTACTGATGCAGATGTTGAAGAAGAATTAAAGAAGGCTCAGGATAAGAATTCAAGAATCGTTACTGTAGAAGACAGAGCTGTTAAAGATGGCGATATGACAACAATTGATTTTGAAGGCTTTGTAGATGGTGAAGCATTTGAAGGTGGAAAGGGTGAAGATTATCCACTTACAATCGGTTCTCATTCATTTATTGATAACTTTGAAGAACAGATTATCGGTATGAATATCGGTGATGAGAAGGAAATCAATGTAACATTCCCAGAAGAATACCATGCTGAGGAATTAAAGGGTAAGCCAGCTATGTTCAAGGTTAAGGTTAAGGAGATCAAGGAAAAGGTTCTTCCAGAGCTTGATGATGATTTCGCTCAGGACGTTTCTGATTTTGATACACTTGCTGAATATAAGGAAGATCTTAAGAAGAACATAACAGTGCGCAAGGAAAATGAAGCTAAGGCTAAGAAGGAAGATGAAGCAATCGCTAAGATTATTGAAACTTCTAAGATGGACATTCCAGAAGCTATGATTAATACACAGGTTAACAGAATGTTAGAAGACTTCGCACAGAGATTACAGTCACAGGGCTTATCAGTTGAGCAGTACTTCCAGTACACAGGTGTTACAGCTGAAAAGATTATTGAAGATATGAAGCCACAGGCTGTTAAGAATATCCAGTCAAGACTTGTTCTTGAAGCAATCGTAAAGGCTGAGAATATCGAAGTTTCTGATGAAGAATTCGAAGCAGAGCTTAACAAGATGGCTGAACAGTACAAGATGGAAATCGATAAGATTAAAGAGTTCATGGGTGAATATGAATCTAAGCAGATCAGAGAAGATATTGCTATCCAGAAGGCTGTTGATGTTATTGTAAATTCAGTAGTTGAGAAGTAATAGATATTATATAAGACAGGGAGGCAATAATATGAGTTTTGTACCTTATGTCATAGAACAGAATAGTCGTGGAGAGAGATCATATGATATCTATTCACGTCTTCTTAAAGACAGGATTATATTTTTAGGTGAAGAGGTAACAGATGTTTCTGCTAACCTTGTTGTAGCACAGATGTTATTCCTTGAGGCAGAAGATCCAGGCAAGGATATACATTTTTATATCAACAGCCCAGGTGGTTCAGTATCAGCTGGTTTCGCGATATATGATACTATGCAGTATATTAAGTGTGATGTTTCAACAATATGTATAGGTATGGCAGCCAGTATGGGAGCATTTCTTCTTTCTGGCGGTACTAAGGGTAAGAGACTTGCACTTCCTAATGCTGAGATTATGATTCATCAGCCTTCAGGCGGAGCCAGAGGTCAGGAAACAGAAATCAGGATAGTTGCAGAGAATATCTTAAAGACAAGAAACAAGTTAAATGAAATACTCGCAGCTAACACGGGTAAATCAGTAGAAGAAATCTCTCGGGATACAGAACGTGATAACTATATGACAGCTAAAGAGGCTGTAGCATATGGTCTTATTGACAGCGTGGTTGAAAAGAGATAGTTACTTAAAGGGGACTGTTGCTTTTCGCACAGTCCCTTGTTGTTTATGAATATATAAGCTGAAAGAGCATTACGGATATTCAGAGCGAAGCAATATATTATTATGTATTATTTGTTAATATGTAGCAGACCGGAGGAATTATGGCAGGCAAGATTAAAGATGGAGAGTTAAGATGCTCGTTTTGTGGTAAGACACAGGATAAGGTTAAAAAACTTATCCAGGGACAGAATGGAGTATTTATATGTGATGAATGTATAGGAATATGTTCAGATATACTTGATGAGGAGTTTGAGGCGGAAGATGAGCAGGCAGTAGATGGACTTGATATTAATCTTTTAAAGCCTAAGGAAATCAAAGAGTTTCTTGATGATTATGTTATAGGACAGGATGAAGCTAAGAAGGTTTTATCAGTAGCTGTATATAATCATTATAAAAGAATATTATCGGCACAGGATGTTGATGTTGAACTTCAGAAGAGTAACATACTTATGTTAGGACCTACAGGTTCTGGCAAGACATTTCTTGCACAGAATCTTGCAAGACTTCTGAATGTGCCATTTGCAATAGCTGATGCAACAACTCTTACAGAAGCTGGATATGTAGGTGAGGATGTTGAAAATATACTTCTTAAGCTTATTCAGGCAGCTGATTATGATATAGAAAAAGCACAATATGGAATTATATATATTGATGAGATAGATAAGATAACTAAGAAGTCAGAAAATGTTTCCATAACTAGAGATGTTTCAGGTGAAGGCGTACAGCAGGCACTTCTTAAGATACTTGAAGGAACGGTTGCATCAGTTCCACCTCAGGGTGGCAGAAAGCATCCACAGCAGGAGCTTATTCCTATAGATACAACTAATATACTGTTTATATGTGGTGGAGCTTTTGATGGACTTGAAAAGATTATCGAATCAAGAATGGATCAGAGTACAATCGGATTTAATTCGCAGATAAAGGAAAAGACTGCTACAGAGGACGTTGGAGAAATGTTCCATAAGGCACTTCCACAGGATCTTATTAAGTTCGGACTTATACCTGAATTCGTAGGACGTGTTCCGGTTGTTGTAGCATTAGATTCACTTGATGAGGAAGCACTTGTACGTATTCTTCGTGAACCTAAGAATGCTATACTTAAGCAGTATAAGGCACTTTTAAGCCTTGATGAGGTTGAACTTGAGTTTGAAGATGATGCAGTTAAGGAAATAGCCCATAAGAGCTTTGAAAGAAAGACAGGAGCAAGAGGACTTCGTTCTATACTTGAGTCAGTCATGAATGAGGTTATGTATGAGGTTCCATCTGATGAAACTATTGCAAGATGTATTATAACAAAGGATGCTGTTCTTGGAACAGGAAAGCCGGTTATTGAATACAGAACGCAGAAAGTAGGAAATAATAACGAGGGAAGTATCGCTATGAATAGTGCATCAGGCACACAAGGCGATGAAGTTAAGAAAGCACAATAATTATGAATATGATTACATTACCAGTAATTGCGTTAAGAAGTATGACCGTGTTGCCTGACATGGTCATACATTTTGATATAAGCAGAAAAAAATCAATACAGGCGGTAGAGGAGGCACTTGCTTTAGATGAGAAGGTACTTCTTCTTACACAAAAAGATACACAGATAGAAAATCCTGCGCCTGGGGATATATATAAAACAGGAACAGTTGCAGTTATAAAGCAGGTTATTAAGCTGCCTAATAAGCTTGTGCGTATTCAGGTGGAAGGTCTTAACAAAGCACATGCAGTTGAAATAACTGATTCTGGTAACTGCTTAATGGCAGCTGCAGATATAGAAGAGATGTTTATAAACAAGCCGGATGAGGTTACAAACAGGGCTATTATTCTTGGCATGAGAGAGCTTATAAGGCAGTATGGTGCAGCTAATTCAAGAAGCAGCAAAGAGATGCTTAAGTACTGGCTTGAGCTTGATGATGCAAGAGAGCTGCTTCTTAAAATATGCGCGGATTTTCCTATGGATTATACAGACAGACAGGCTCTTCTTGAGATGGATGATATAATAGAAATCTATGAATATATAGCGGGAATGTTCATAGAACTGACTAATGCATATAAGATAAAAGAAGAGCTCGCTATAAAGGTTAAAGAAAAAGTAGATAAAAACCAGAAAGAGTATATTATACGTGAACAGCTTAATGTGCTTAACCAGGAGCTTGGTGAAGATCAATATTCTGAGTCGGAAGAGCTTGATAAGCAGATAGAAGAGCTTGATGCCAGTGATGACATAAAAGCAAAGCTCCATAAAGAAGTAAAAAGGTTAAAGAGCCTTTCTAAAGGTTCATCAGAGGTTAATGTTGAGAGAACATACATAGAGAATTGTCTTGCACTTCCATGGAATAAGAAATCACAGGATAACAATGACATTATTAATGCAAGAGCTGTTCTGGATGCAGACCACTATGGGATGAAGGATGTTAAGGACAGGATTATAGAATATCTTGCAGTCAGAAATATAACATCGGTATCAGATGCACCTATACTATGTCTTGTTGGACCTCCGGGAACAGGTAAGACGTCAATAGCGCGTTCTGTTGCTGCGGCACTTAATAAAAAATATATCAGAGTATGTCTTGGCGGCGTAAGAGATGAAGCTGAAATAAGAGGACATAGAAAAACATATGTAGGTGCTATGCCAGGAAGAATCATAGAAGGACTTAAGCAGGCAAAAACCTCTAATCCACTTATGCTTCTTGACGAGATAGATAAAATAAGCAACGATTACAGGTCGGATACAGCATCTGCGCTTCTTGAGGTGCTTGATGGTGAACAGAATCAACATTTTGTTGACCATTATATAGAACTTCCAGTTGACCTTTCAGATGTATTATTTATAGCAACTGCCAATGACCTTTCAACAGTAAGCAGACCATTGCTTGACAGAATGGAAATAATAGAGGTTCAAGGATATACATTGAATGAAAAAATGCATATTGCAAAGGAACATCTTGTGAAAAAGCAGATAGCTAAAAACGGACTTATGACATCTATGCTTAAAATATCGGACGGCGCGTTAAAACGTATTATATATGCATATACAAAGGAAGCGGGAGTCCGTGAACTGGAAAGACAGATAGCAAAGATATGCCGAAAGGCTGTAACCAGGCTTTATGAGGAAGGTGTGTATACACCAGATGGAAGCAGAAATACAGAAGTAAAGAAATGCATAAGGGTTACAGATAAGAATCTTTTTGAATATCTTGGGAAAGAAAAGTACAGACCGGATAAGGCTAATAAGCATCCTGAGGTGGGTGTTGTCAGAGGACTGGCATGGACAAGTGTTGGTGGAGAAACTCTTGAGATAGAGGTTAATGTCATGGCGGGCAGTTCAGAGCTTAAGCTTACAGGAAATATGGGAGATGTTATGAAGGAATCAGCTATGATTGCTTATTCTCTTGTCAGGTCACTTACTATGAATGGTAAGTATAAGGTTGACAGCGAATTCTATGATAAGCATAATATTCATCTTCATATACCTGAAGGTGCAGTTCCAAAAGATGGACCATCTGCAGGTATTACAATGACAACTGCAATGCTTTCAGCTGTTACACAAATACCAGTTAGGGCAGATGTTGCTATGACTGGTGAGGTGACACTGCGTGGCAGGGTGCTTCCGATAGGAGGACTTAAGGAGAAGCTTTTAGCTGCAAGGATGGCAGGCATGAAGGTTGTGCTTGTGCCAGAGGAAAACAGGTCAGATGTGGAAGAACTTGACGAAGAGATAACACATGGCGTTACTATAAAGTATGTAGAAAATATTAAACAGGTGTTAAAGGAAGCACTTGTTTTACAGGAAAACTGATATATTTTACATAGATTAAGCACTTATCTTAAAAGAAAGAGAGGAGAAAAAGCAGATGGTTATAAAAAAGGTTAATCTTGATATAGTTATTGGAGTTACCAGTGCTATACCAGATACACAATATCCAGAGGTCGCATTTGCAGGCAAGTCAAATGTTGGTAAGTCGTCGCTTATTAATTCACTTATGAATAGAAAATCATATGCAAGAACATCTTCACAGCCAGGTAAGACACAGACAATTAATTTTTATAATATTAATGACTGCATGTATCTTGTGGATCTTCCTGGATATGGATATGCGAATGCAAGTCCGGCTGTTAAGGCTAAATGGGGAAAGATGATAGAAAAATACTTAAGAAAATCAGCTAACCTTAAGCAGGTATTTCTGCTTGTTGATATAAGACATGATCCATCAGAAAATGATAAGATGATGTATGACTGGATAGTTGATAATGGATTCAGACCGGTTATTATAGCAACGAAGCTAGATAAACTTAAAAGAAGCCAGGTTGCCAAGCATGTAAAAGCAGTAAGAATGGGGCTTGGATTAAGAGAAGATGATATTCTTATACCATTTTCTTCAGAAACAAAACAGGGCCTTGAGGAATTATGGGAAACGGTTGAGTCATATGTTATGCCTGAAAATGTATAAGCATAGATATCATATGAAATATATTACCCGAAATGTCGGATTATGTTGTTTTTAGTAAGGAAAAGTAGTATAGTTGTTGATGTTGTCGGGCTTTATTATAAAAGGATTAGGACTTGATGGGAGGATATACATATGTTAACAGTTTCAATTTTACTTGATTCAGTAGAGAAAGTTCAGAGGTTTGTTAGTAAGATAAGCAGATATTCATGCAGCTTTGATGTCGAAAGCGGCAATAGCTTTGTGGATGGAAAATCTCTTGTAGGATTGTTTAGTCTTGATATCAGCAGACCGCTTCAGCTTACTATTAATGGTGGAGAAAGCGAAATTGAGGATGTTTTAAGGGATATCAATGAATTTATGCAATATTAATATTGCTGTTCTAAGATAGTTTCCTACAGTGTGTGAACGTTATGAAAAGAATATCAATAATACTATTAGCTGTTGTTATGACATTTTCACTTTATGCATGTGGAACCAGTAAAAGTGGCAATGCATCAGATGGACAGCAGAATGCTCAGGAGAACCAGCTTACAGGAAAGCACCATGTTGTTATATCAGTTAAGGGTTATGGTGATATAAAGATTGAACTTGATGCAGATGTGGCACCTGTAACTGTTACTAATTTCGTGAAGCTTGCAAAAGATGGTTTTTATGATGGACTTACATTTCATAGAATAATAAGCGGCTTTATGATACAGGGCGGAGATCCTAAAGGAGATGGAACAGGCGGTTCTGATACAAAGATAAAAGGTGAGTTTGCAGATAATGGTGTGACAAATAATCTGTCACATACAAGGGGTGCTATATCTATGGCACGTTCAAGCAGTAACAACAGTGCAAGTTCACAGTTTTTTATAGTTCATAAGGATAGTACATATCTTGATGGAAAGTATGCTTGCTTTGGTTATGTGACAGAAGGCATGGATGTGGTTGATAAGATATGTAAAGAAGTCAAGCCGGTAGATGATAACGGAAAAGTTAATAAGAATGAACAGCCGGTTATAGAGAAGGTAACTGTTATTGATTAGCGGTAGCAGCGGTTGTTGTAAAATGTTTAAAATAGGCAGATATATGTTAGCACATATATCTGCCTGATTTTTTTAGAGAATAAAAAAACTGGTGTAACAAAAGATAACACCAGTTCATAAAATATAATGCGGAAAATGGGACTTGAACCCACACGTGGTAACCCACACAAGAATCTGAATCTTGCTCGTCTGCCATTCCGACATTTCCGCTAACTTGTTAAAAAAGAAGCTTATAAATAAGCTTCTTTAATATAGTGCAGTCGGCGGGACTTGAACCCGCACCCAAGCAATATGGACTAGATCCTTAGTCTAGCGCGTATGCCAATTCCGCCACGACTGCTTATTTAGTTGTTGCTGTTTCCCAGCGACTTGTTTATATTATCATGTGATATATTGTTTGTCAACAGAAAAAACAAAAAAATTAAAATTTTTATGAGAAACAAAAAATAAAAATATGATTAAAAAATGTGATAAAAAAATTTGGCTAAAAATTGTGATTATAAGACTTTACATTTTATGGGATGAATAGTATTATATAAAAGGTATGCTACTATGGCTCAGTCGGTAGAGCAACTGATTCGTAATCAGTAGGTCGCCGGTTCGATTCCGGCTAGTAGCTTGCAACGTTAGCTTTGCCAGAGGTAATGGCATATCTGGATATCAGATGAGATATCCAGATATTTTTATGTTCTTTTTTGAGTGCATATGTACATAAGATTAGAGAAACAAACAGCCTTAAGGCGCATGTTTTAGGGGTAAGATAGAAGTTATACTTCATAATTCCGGCATAAAAATAGGAAGCTGGGTATTCTTGACAAGTAAACTTAGCGTACGTATAATCAATCAAGATACAGTTAATTTAATAAAGAAAATTGTATTTTGAAGTTATGAGTAAGAATTTAAAAATAGGAGAAGAAATGGAAACTAATATTAGACAGGATAATAATGAAGAAGTAGAAATTGATATAATGCAGATATTAATGATGCTGTTATCAAAAATATGGATATTAATAGTATCTGGTATCGCAGTAGCAATTATAGCATTTTCTATTACAGAGCTTGCAATCACACCGTTGTATCAGTCATCAATAAAGTTATACATAATCAACAGACAGAATGGCTCAACAACAACACTTAGTGATATTCAGTCATCTACACAGCTTGTTCAGGATTACAAGGTACTTGTAACAAGTCTTCCGGTAGTAGAGCAGGTTATAAGAAATCTTGACCTTGATATGGAAGCAGATGACCTTGTATCCAAGATTAAATGTGAAATAGAATCAGATTCCAGAGTGCTTCAGGTAACAGTTACAGATCCTGACCCTGAAAGAGCAAAGGAAATCGTAGATGCAGTTGCAGATATATCTGCCAAGCAGATAACATCGGTAATGCAGATAGATGGAGTTAATGTTATAGAATATGGTAGAGTTGCAACATCTCCATCAAGCCCTAATGTAAAGAAAAATACAGTGCTTGGTGCAGCTGTCGGAGTTGTACTCGCTATAGCCGTACTTGTAGTTAAGTTTTTACTTGATGATACTATTAAGTCATCTGAGGATGTTGAGAGATATCTTGGAATAACTAACCTTTCACTTATTCCACTTACAGAAGAGGAATATAATGGACATTCAAGCAGTAAGAAGAAAAAGAAGAGAAAGTAATTATAGAAAGGTTGGAGGGAATTATAATGCAGAAGATCAATTTAGAGAATACCCAGCAGGATAATTATCAGGTAAGAGAAAGCTATAGAAACTTACGTACTAATATATTCCTTAGTGGAAAAGATACTAAAGTAGTTATGTTTACAAGCTGTGGACCTAATGAAGGAAAATCTACAGTTACTATGAATCTTGCTTCATCTATAGCAGATGGTGGAAAAAGAGTATTGTTTATTGACTGTGATTTAAGAAAATCAGTTCTTGTTGGACGTTATAAGGTTAAAAAGGGGATTAAGGGATTAACACATTTCTTATCAGGGCAGAGCAATCTTGATGAAGTTATATATTCAACAAATGTTGAGAATCTGGATGTTATACTTGCTGGTCCTGTACCACCTAATCCGGCAGAGCTTCTTGATAGCCCTTTGTACAAGGAAACAGTCAAGGAAATGCGTGAAAAATATGATTATGTGATCATAGATACACCACCACTTGGTTCAGTTATAGATGCAGCTATCGTAGCTACAGTAAGTGATGGAGCTGTGCTTGTAATAGCAGCTAATCAGGTCAGCTATAAGTTTGCACAGAATGTCATGGATCAGTTAAGAAAAACAAAGGTAAAAATCATAGGAAGTGTTCTTAATAAGGTTGATTTATCAGAAAATGGATACTATGGTAAATATTACGGTAAATACTACGGAAGCTACTATGGAAACTATCATAGTGATGAATCACCAGATAAGTCATTCGAAAAAGCTAAGGCAGAAACAGCAAAAAAGAATACAGCATCAAAATCAGTAACAACTGCTTCAGCTAAGAATACAATAAAACCTGCTGCGGGAAGTGTTGGTTCAGTGGCTTCAAGAAAGAATGCACATTCACAGAATCAGGTCATGGCAGCTAAGAATAAAGCAGCTTCAGCTAATAAAGCTGGTAGTGTAAATGGTGTTCCTCTTAAGAAGAGAAACGGCAGAACAGAAGAATATGAAGGAGATTTCCTTCTGGATATGGACTTTGATGATGATAACAAATAGTTGTTTGGCATAACAGTTTATCAGAATATTGGGGAAATACATTAAGAAAATAAACAGTAGAGGATGTGACAATGTTGAACAATTCAAACAGTACAAGAGATAGTGTGCAGAATATAATATTGTTTTTTGTGGATGTTATAGGTGTGCTTATAGCATATTATGCTTCTGGTATAATATGGCTGATGGTATACAGACATATGAATGTTAATTCTACAGTTGTTCAGTTAAGTACTAATCTGGACACAATTATAGTTGCGGCACTTATAAGTATGCTGTTTGTTAACGAAAAAGGTGACTGCTTAAAAAGAGGCAGATTCGAAGAACTTAGGACTGTTATATGTAAAGTTGCAGTTTTTGCAGCTATGGCAGCTGTCTATGAACTTGTGACAAGAAGAAGCCAGATACCAAGAGGTGTATATATATGTACTGTATTTATCAGCCTTGTTTTTATATATACAGGGCGTGAACTTATAAAAAGGTATCTAAAGAGTCTTGGCAAGAACGAAGAAAAGGCGGCAAGAGTGATTGCAATCACTATGAAGGACAGAGCAGCACATCTTGTTCATAATCTTGACAGGGAAGAAGACTGGGTGAGAACGCTCAGTGGTTTCATCGTGATGGATGAGGACATGGTTTCACAGGAGATAGATGGTGTGAAGGTAGTGGCTAATGCCCATACCATGATGACTTACATAAAGAATGAAATCGTTGATGAAGTGTATATTGATGTCAATGAAAATATAAGAAAACACCTTAAGCCATTAGTCATGAATCTTGAAGATATGGGTATAACTGTTCATATCAGAATAGAGGTTCTTGATGGCTTTGATGGATATTCAACATCTCTTGGTACTATAGGAAATATCCCTGTAGTGACATTTGCAAACCGTGAGTTTGATTATAAAGAGCTTGCAGTAAAAAGACTTATGGATATAGTAGGTTCTCTAGTTGGTATGCTTATTATGTTTGTGGCAATGATATTTGTTGTTCCAGCTATTAAGCTTGAGTCTAAGGGACCGGTGTTCTTTAAGCAAAAGAGAGTAGGGAAAAATGGACGTTATTTCTATATATATAAGTTCCGTTCAATGTATCAGGATGCTGAGGAAAGAAAGAAGGAGCTTATGTCGCAGAATGAAATGAGCGGCCTTATGTTTAAGATGAAAGATGACCCACGTATAACAAAGGTTGGTAAGTTCATAAGAAAAACAAGCATAGATGAGCTTCCACAGTTTATTAATGTGTTCTTAGGTGATATGAGCCTTGTTGGGACAAGACCACCAACGGTTAACGAGTTTATGCAATACGAAGGACATCATAAGAGAAGACTTTCCATGAAGCCGGGTATTACAGGAATGTGGCAGGCTTATGGAAGAAAAACAGTTACCGATTTCGAGGATATTGTAAAGATGGATCTTGAATATATAGATAACTGGAGTATAGGACTTGATATAAAAATATTATTTAAAACAATCGCCTCAGTAGTCACAACAGGTGGACAGTAACTTGTAAGGATACTAGGTGAAAATGCAAGCTGTTACATAATGTAACAGCTTTTTTAGATTGGAACGCTGTAGGTATGTTTCAAATTGCATTATTGTTGCTTCGTTATTGTAGTATTATTGTTTGGTTAATGCATATTGTTGCCTTAATATTGCCTTGTTATCGTATTATTATTAAATAAAGGTTTGCTAATTACTGTCAATATAGAGTATAATATATTAAAGACCATATGTTATGTGATACTTGAATGTAAAAATGTAAAAACATTATAAGCATTATATGATTATGGCATTTACATTTTTGTTAATGGAGGATAATGTTATGTCTTATATGGACGAGTACAAGCGTTGGGTAGAAAACGTTAAGGATGAAGAACTTTCAGAAGCATTAAAAAAAATGGACGAGACACAGGCAGAGGATGCTTTCTATCGTGATCTTGCGTTTGGTACAGGTGGTTTAAGAGGGACTATAGGTGCTGGTACTAACAGAATGAATATATATACTGTAGCTAAGGCATCACAGGGACTTTCAGATTATCTTGTTAAATCATTTACTGAACCATCAGTAGCTATAGGTTATGATTCACGTATTAAATCAGATGTATTTGCAAAGACAGCAGCATCAGTATTTGCAGCTAACGGAATTAAGGTTAATTTATGGCCTAGACTTAACCCTGTTCCAACAGTATCATTTGCAACAAGATATCTCCATGCATCAGCAGGTGTTATGGTAACAGCATCACATAACCCATCTAAGTATAATGGTTATAAGGTATATGGTGCTGATGGATGCCAGATTACAACAGAAGCAGCAGCAGCAGTTCTTGCTGAAATAGAAAAGCTTGATATATTTGCTGATGTTAAGAAGATGGATTTTGATGAGGCTGTTAAGGAAGGAAAGATTGAATACATATCAGATGATGTTCTTACTGCATTTATAGAAAAGGTTAAGAGCCAGTCAGTATTGTTTGGTGAAGAGGTTAATAAGAATGTATCTATTGTATACAGTCCTCTGAATGGTACAGGCTATATTCCAGTCACAAGAACTCTTGAAGAGATGGGATATACGAACATAACTATAGTAGAAGAACAAAGACTCCCAGATGGAAACTTCCCAACATGCCCATATCCAAACCCAGAGATAAAAGAGGCTATGGCACTCGGTATGGATTATGCAAAGCGTAACAATGCAGATCTTCTTTTAGCTACTGACCCTGACTGTGACCGTGTTGGTATAGCTGTTAAGGACAAGAACGGAGATTATCAGTTGTTAACAGGTAACCAGACAGGAATGTTGCTTTTTGATTACATCTGTTCACAGAGAACAAAGCATAACAGAATGCCAGCTGATCCAGTTATGGTTAAAACTATTGTTTCTATGGATATGGCAGAGCAGATTGCAAAGAATTATGGCGTAAAGGTTATTAATGTTCTCACAGGCTTTAAGTTTATAGGAGAGCAGATTGGATTCCTTGAAAAGCAGGGCAAGGAAGATTCATATATCTTTGGTTTTGAGGAATCATATGGATATCTTTCAGGAAGCTATGTAAGAGATAAGGATGCTGTTAATGGTGCATTCCTTATATGTGAAATGTTCAGCTACTATGCTACTCATGGTATTTCTTTACTTGATAAGCTTAATGAGCTTTTTGATAAGTATGGATATTGCCTGAATACACTTCATTCTTATGAGTTTGATGGTTCAGCTGGATTTGAAAAGATGCAGGAGATTATGGAAACATTCCATAAAGAAGTAGGCGAGGGTAAGAAGATAGAGAGCTTTGCAGGTAAGAAGATTAATACAGTTCTTGATTACAGCAAGGGTCTTGATGGACTTCCAAAGTCAGATGTTCTTAAGTATCTTCTTGATGGCAACTGCTCAGTAGTAGTAAGACCAAGTGGTACAGAACCTAAGCTTAAGACATATATAAGTGTAAGCGCAAAGAGTAGGGAAGATGCAGAAGTTATAGAAAAGAAGATTGCAGATGAACTTGGTGGATTCTTTGCATAATATTGTTGTTTAACACACATTCGGTTGGTGAACTGACGACATAATATAAGTGAAAATCGGTGCTGCACATACATCATCGATGCC
>ERZ779892.2586-NODE-2586-length-13833-cov-5.855422_pt1 | contig 13833 bp, 10 predicted proteins | sample MGYA00511552_ERZ779892 | MGnify/ENA primary metagenome ERZ779892 (study PRJEB29588, sample SAMEA2154561) | human gut metagenome | biome: human gut; feature: human-associated habitat; material: faeces | place: Denmark | collected 2008/2010 ... | reverse complement strand
CCTTTACTGCGATTACGTTTACATATGTTTTTGCAGCTTCGGAATCAGAGGTCTCATATGCAAGTGCATCTTTGGATACAGAATAACCTGCCTGAAGTGCATAGTTTCCGTTAAGGACAATGTAAGAAGTCTCTTCTGCAACACGTGCTACCTGCTCAGCTGCAAGCTCAACGATTTCTACGTTGTATGGGTTCTCCTCAATATCGTTTACAGTTGCCTCAAGGCCAGCACCGTCTTTCAGTTTGATAATTCCGTTGTCCTGGAGAAGAAGAAGTGCTCTTGCCTCGTTTGTGGTATCGTTCGGTACTGCGATTGTGTCGCCATCTGCGATATCATCAAGGCTGGATTTTGTTCCAGGATAAATTCCAAATGGCTCGTAGTGGATTCCGCCGGCATTTACAAGGTGTGTTCCCTGCTCTTCGTTGAAGTTATCAAGATATGGGATATGCTGGAAGTAGTTTGCGTCGAAATCTCCGCTCTCTACTACAAGGTTTGGCTGTACATAGTCATCAAATACAGTAACTTCCAGATCCCATCCTTCTGCCTCAAGGAGCGGTTTTGCTTCTTCAAGGATCTCTGCGTGTGGTGTTGCGGAAGCTGCTACTTTGATGGTTCCTTTCTCTGCGTCAGCGCTTACGATCACGCCGTTTGCTGTGAGTGCTCCGATTACCAGTGCTGCTGTAAGTGATAATGTGATGATTTTTTTTGCTTTCATAGTTCTTTCCCTCTCTTATTCCTTTTATTTTTGATTTTTTCTTTATTCAATTGTAAGTGGCTGCGACCTCCTGCATGTGTCTATCCGTTCCCGGGACTCTTATTCATAAAAAAATAACAGGAAGTCCTCTGGATCCTCCCTGTTCATGCAATCTGTCCGGCATTAAAAAATGCTTTATTTACATCTCGGTATCTGTCATCTCTTATACGTGGTCGGCAGATATCTCAGGAAGTATCCGATACATAGAAGTACAGCAAAACATAGACATGCACATGTCCATACACATCTCCTGATCCATCATACACATGACTTCTCTCTGAACTGCATTTCCTGTAAACATGATTCTTCCTCCTTTTTACTTACTTGTGATAAATTTCATTCGGAAAATGTATTACCTATTTCTCCGATAGGTTGAATATAACATGTCTCATTCACAATGTCAACACATTTTTTATTTTTTTATATATATTTTTTTGACATTCCGACGCATTTTTATACTTTTTACTGTTTATTTTGTCAGCACTATTAAAACAATATATTCCGTTTATAAGCATTGACAATACTACAATTACATATACTATTCTTTTGCATACAAGTTTTTTAACTTCAAATTTCATTTAAGCTACTCTCCATAATAGTATAAAAAAGCATCTTCAAGTCCCGGCAACGACATAACTGCATTGTCGTCAGGTTTTTCATCTGATATAATTTTCAGTTCATATTTTTTATTATCTTCGACCATTCGTATGTTTGACACCATATATCTTACTATATACTCTTCTATTTTACTTTCATCTTCAACCTGTGTAATCCAGACATTTGTCTGCATTTTTCCCGGTAAATCAGAAAGATTATTTATTAATACAGCATGCTTGTCTTTTATAAATATTGCCTTTGAAGCAATACATTCCACATCTGAAACTATGTGTGTCGCTAATATAACTATTTTGGAACTACCAATCTGTGATATTATATTTCTGAATCTTATTCTTTCATTAGGGTCAAGTCCTGCGGTCGGCTCATCCAATATAAGAATATGTGGGTCATTAAGCAATGCCTGTGCTATACCAAGTCTCTGCCTCATGCCTCCTGAAAATGCCCCAATCTTTTTATTTCTTTCATCTCTAAGATTTACAAGTATAAGCAACTCATTGATTTTATTTTTCAGTTCTTTTTTTTCAATTCCTTTTAAAGTTCCCATATATTCAAGAAACTGAGCCGCAGTAAAATTTTTATAAAATTGTGGCATCTGCGGTAAATAACCTATATAGTCATAATATGATTCTTTTAATTTTCTAACATTATGATTATCATATATAACCTCTCCTCTATCAGGTTTATATAATGCCATTATTATATTAATAAGTGTTGTTTTTCCTGCTCCGTTGGGACCTAATAAAGCGGTCACACCTTTCTCAAGTACGATATTTATATCCTGTAAAACCTTATTTTTTCCATATGAAAAATCCACATTTTTTAAAATTAATTCTGCCAATCCCATTCCCTCTTTTAAAATTTATAAAAATATGCTTTTCTGATTCCTTCTTCAAAATATGAATATATAAAGCCATTATATTTTTCTGATATATTTATATTCTGCATTACAGCATTTTTATGTTTTTGTATATCTTTTTTGTATATACACTTATTTTCCTTTATATCATAAATAATAAATGTTGTTGTATCTTTGTCTTTAATATTATTCAAATCACTAAACAGAATATATTTACCATTTTCAGAAACAACAGACGTATATTTCATAATCCATTTATTATCTTCCATATTCAAGACTTCATTTTCCAAATTAACCGAACATAAACTTCTGACTTCATTTATCGTTATAGGATTTTCTAACGGATTTATCACATTTTTTATAATTAATCCACCATTATATGTAAATACCTCACTTGAATTATAATCAAATATTATTTCTTTTACATTACCTTGATTGTCAACCTGTCCATACAATCCATGAGTCTGTTGTCCTTTCCCTGTATTTTCAGCTAAACCGTTCCCATTAAATGAATAACCCTCTTCACCGTGTACAATATTATTTATAACTCTTATATTTAACGTATTCATTTCCGCAACAATTTCATCTTGACCTGTTTCTATATTATATTTTCTTATTTGTTTTTCATCATCGCATAAATAATAATACAAATATTTGCTTTCATAATTATTGGTATTTGATATATTCTTTTTTTCATTTACATCATATGTTCCAAGTACACTTTTTTTAATACTGCCGTCTTCCTGCAACTCGTAAACACTTCTCTCATATGTATTGTCATAATAATCTCTTGATTCAATAAGGACATCCGTTGCAATACCCTTATCACACTGCCATATGCTGTTTACTCTTCCAATTTTACACACATTTTCCTGACTAAATTCAGCCTCTTCAAAATTAATCGGATATATCTCATAACCACTGTCTTTCTTCTCTATTACAATCATTCCTGCGTCAAAAAAGACCTTATATCTTATTATATTATTGTTTTCTACAGCAAATAGTTTTGATATATCATATATATTATTATCAATTTGTGTATAACTATTTTTTATAACCTCTGGAATATTTGCATTTCTTTCCTCATTTGACACCTGATTATTATTTTTTTCCCCACATCCCACTAGTAAAATCATAAATAAACATATACCTGCAATTACTTTTTTCATAAATACCCCCACATCTGTTGTTATATAAAATAGTCATACTATTTAGAAGCTTACTTATATCTGAACGTACACACCCTTATTCTCTGACTTAAATTCTTTTTATTTCCAGATTCCGGAACTGCTACAAAGAATAAGCTGTTATATTCACCTAATTTATATTTATTCTTATCTAATTTAGTCAGGTCAACATCAAATGCTTTTTTTGTTATGTATCTTCCTCTCTGAATTTGAAAAATAGCATTAAATATATCTTTTTCCAATACTACCCCATTTATATATGCCGTTATATTATAATAATCGTTATTACCTCCACAACCTTCAATTACAAAATTCAACACTCCATTATCTGTTTTTATGTAATTTTGTATTTCCTCATCGTTATTATTTTTCATTACAAAATCTGCTGTATCCAACGTATTCCTGTATTTTCCGTATTTATCATAAACTTTAGAATCATACTCTTCTTGTGTCATTTCTTTACATAATACAATATTTTTTTCTGTACCACCTTTATTTTTACTCTCTACATTCATATGTATATTAATCGGATATACCTGATTCATATTTGTATCATGAGCATATACAAAGCTTTCTTTATCAGGAACTGTATCAGGATTTATCACAAATAAAAATCTTAATGACAAATCATCCCCTTCATTACCTATATCCGGAACAAATTTTATCTCGTTTATTTTTTTTTCGCCGGCTTTTACATCATATATATGATTAATTCCTTCTTCTTTTGTTGAACAATCCTCATAGCTTTGTATTCTTCCGTCTGCAAACAAATATATTCCAATTTTAATATCCGTACTGCAATTGACAAAACTATGTAAACTTACAGGTTCACCATTATATTCCAATCTAAAATCATTTTGCTTAACCTCTTCAATCCCATAACTAATATTAAAATCTGTACTCTTTGTATTATCCGACATTTCAATTTCCGAATTATTATCAGATTCGCCTTTTCCGTTTTCATTTCCAACTTTCGGACCACAGCCTGAAATTAAACAAACAATTAAAATCAAATATATGACTATAATTTTTTGCTCCACAACTATTCCCCCATATTTATCTTTTAATTTTCCCATCGCATATTTCAATAATTCTTTCCGTCTGATTTGCTATATTAATATCGTGCGTTACAATTATTACCGTAGTCCCTCTTTTATTAATTTCTTTTAAAAGTTCCATTACTTCTCTTCCTGTTGCCTGATCCAACGCACCTGTCGGCTCATCGGCAAGAAGAATATTACAACCCGACACCAACGCTCTGGCAATCGCAACTCTCTGTCTTTGACCTCCAGACATTTTCGAGGGAATATGGTCCTTTACTTCCTCTATTCCAAGTAATTTCAGTTGTTCATTAACTAACCTTTTTCTTTCACTTCTCTTTATATTTTTTATTATTAAAGGCAATTCTATATTTTCATATGCCGTATAATAATCCATCAATGCAAAATGTTGAAATACAAAGCCTATTTTTTCCTTTCTTATATCCTCTATCTGACTCTTTGTTTTTAACGTAATATCCGTATCGTCAAGATAATATCTGCCTTTTGTTGGTATATCCATACAACCGATTATATTAAGAAGTGTTGATTTTCCCGAACCGGACGGACCTGTAACAGCAACAAATTCACCATCTTTTATCTCCAGACATATATTATTCAATGCTATTTTCTTTTCGTAATCTTCACCATATATTTTAATAACATTTTCAAGTCTAATCATAAATCCTCCATGTTTAAATCTGCTGTGCGGGATTCATATGAAAAATCTTATACACAGGATATATAAGCGATGCCACGACAGTTACAATAATTGCAGCTATTACTGTCAAAACCGTTATAAATGAAATTTTAATATCTATAAAAGCCGAGCCTACAAATACTTTCGATAAAATATTCAATAACAAAAACATAATCAAAGAAATACCGCTTAACTCTGTAATATTAATAAACATTTCCATAATTATTTTTGAATTTTTCATTCCGAGTGCTTTCTTTATAGCAAATTCTTTTCTTCTCTGTATTATCCAGAATTCCGATATAATCATACTATTTAAAACACAAAAAATATATGTTATTACATTCACTTGCATGTTTTCTTTTGCCATTGACTTTTCCAACGTACTCTCACCATTTGAAATAAGTTTTTTTGCTTTTATTACACTATCCTGATCTATGCTTTTTATATTTCCGTAAACCGTCTTATATGTATCATCAAGTTCATAGCTGTTACTTCCAAGTTCCACTGTATATGACATCTTTTTCATAAGACTGTTTAGTGTCTTATCTCCGAGGCAGGCAATATTCAAAACGACCTTATTATCCCAATAATCAGATTTGTCACTGCCCAATATCCCTGATATTTCATACCTGTCACCTTCAATTACAAGATACTTTTTACCGTTCTCCACTGTTGCAAATTTTGCTTTATTTCTTCCTACAGCAACTTCAAGCCTTCCGTTTTTCGCATTTTCTCCCGGAAGCCTTCCTGATTCCAGCTTATAATTCATTTGCTCATTCGACATAATTATTATTTCAGAACGTACAGAAGTTCCAAGTTCCTGTATTCCCAATGCTAATTTCCCCGAAATCACAGCATTTCCTGTATTGGTGCTGTCAGCAAAAAAAGACATAAAATCCGCTTTTTTAGACATATTAATCTCAAGTTCTATTCTATTTTTATAAACAGCATTTATACGGTCTTTTTCTTTATCATATGCCCTGTTGTAAACAGCTAATGCCCCAAAAATTGTAATATAAATAATAAGTTGTCCTATAATAAAAAAAATCGAAGTAAGTTTATAACGAAATATTTTCCTGAAAATTTTTCTCATACTGCCACCTAATCTCTTTCAAAAATCATATCAACAGGTGTCATTCTACTGATTATTATTGCAGGCATTACAGATGTTATTAGCGTCATAAATATAATCATAACCAATATAAGAATCGGCACAAAATACATGTGTCCCGCAATATTATTTAGGCGAAAAACACCTGTTACAAGCTGAGAATCTGCCGGATTGATTTTTCCGAAAATTTGTTTTTGTCTTAAAAGCCATGATGCAACCGATGATGAAATAAATAAAAATCCGTTATAAAATACAGTCATTTTTATAATTTCTTTCTTTTTCATTCCACATACAACCATTGTTCCGTAACTTTTTTTATCAAGCATACAATGGACAACACAAGACACACTCATTGACAATGTCGCAAGAATTACAAACATTACCGTAGCCGTTATATTTTTATTATTTGACAATCCGTTTTCTTCTATTTTATTTTGTATGTTTTCCCCAATATTTACAATTAATGCAGTTATTGAATTTTCTGAAGCAAATGCTTTTATTTTATCATATACAATGTCCTTATTATAATCGCTTACCAAAAAGTAATATTCATATGATGTATCTGCAACTTTTGATGTATCATATAATTCATAATTATCTGTAATTATAATTCCTGAATTTTCAAGAGTATATATATCTTCACCTGTCGAAACATCAAATAATCTTCCTCTCTTAGGCCACATTGCATCTTTTTGCAGAAATCCTACAACAATACATTTATCATTTTTATATATAGATGCACTAAATATATCACCTATATTAACTTTATTTTTATAATTATATCCAAGCAGCATGCACTGATAACCCTGCGGCACATTCTGCATTGCCTCTTTTAATTTATTGCTCAATTTTAAATTACCGATTTGTTGTATTTTTGTGTCTGCAATAACAACAGGAATTCTCAAATCATTATCTAAACCTTGTGCCACTCCTTCCGAAAAATATCCGCTTTTCTCAACTTCATCAAGCTTTTCCACATACTCGGTTAATTTCCTGCCATCCTCATATGTTGCATCAGTTCCTCCTGCACATACATAATTAATATTATTTATATCACTGGAAAACATTTTTGTCGTTTCATTTATTGCATATTTTGTACCAAAATATGAAGTTGCAACTATATCAACCATATAAAAAGAAATAAAATTAATACAAAAAAGCATTACCGTCACAAACAGTTTCTTTGTAATACTCCTGTATACAAGTCTTATAATATTATTTACATGCAATCACATCACCCCGCTTTTAATTCAGTAACCGCTCAATATTTTCCTTCTTCCATGTATTATAAGAATCACTGTTATTTATTGTATATGTCATAAAAGAACTTATTTTAAATATACATTCTATTGATTTGTCAAATTCATATACAAGATAATATTGTGCATAATTATCATTGTCAGGAATTTCCGTATAATCTATATAATAAACTCCTGTTTTGGAAATCTTTTTTGATAATAGCTCATCACACCCTGTTAAATTCCCCGATTCAATCTTTTTGTCAAATTCACTCATCTGATTATATGAAAACATCTTGGTATCACCAACTTCAGAATTCCACTTTGATACGGGAACACCATACACTTTTACTATCAAGCCGGGAACTTCACTCAAAAAATCTTCATATAATGCAAAAGATACAGCCTGAACATCTACTTTCGGTGCAGTATATTCTGTTATCTGGTTCAAATCTGTATTGTTGTCACTTAACACTTTATAATATTGTTTAACAGGTCTTATATATCGCAATTCATTTTTTGGATTTACTCTTGTCGAATCATACTCATTCAATCCAAGATTTGGCTGAAATGAACAATTCACATTATCACTCCAGACTTTTTGTTCAGTTGCAATACACCCATTCGGCATATCGGCATTTATTATCTTATTAATATTAAAATCCACATCTATGCTGTCTTCCCAATATGATACGCCTTTTAATTTATTTTCTATGTAAGGTGCATATACATATACTTTTTTACCGTTTGCCTCCGATTCAATAACTTTCCAACCATCAATAACTTTAATGCCTTCTTTTATTTCCTTTGCTTCAACACTTGTCGTCTCATATTCAGGCTCCGTTAATTGTTCATCAACATCCTTATTTTTATCTTGACCACATGAAATCAAAAATAATAACAATATTGAAAATACCAATAATATTTTTCTCTTCATAAAAACCCTCCCTCAATTCCACACTCAAACATTACTTATAATTTCATTATATATGCCATTGTATTTATGTCAATACAACTTGCCCCAAATGCACTTTTTTTGCCCCAAATGCAAACATTAATTTTTGTTTGACCGTAAACTGTTTAATCTCTGAATAACCGTTTGTTTTTTCTGCCTGCTTAAAGGAACTCTTTGCCCGTTATTTAATATAACCTCATTTCTGATTATATCTTCTATCCAAAGATAATTTGCAATGTAACTTTTATGTACCCTGATAAAACCTTTCGCTTCCAAAGTTTTTTCAAGAATTTCTAATGTAGCTTTTATACGAACCTCTTTATCTTCCAGTTTTATTTTCAATTCGTGACGAAATACTTCAAACATCACTATATCTTTTATATTAAATCTTAGCGGTTTTCTCTCTCCCGGAATCGTAAAATTAATATATTGCAGTTCCTCTTCACTTTTTTCTTTTAAAACTGCAATTACCTCTTTAATATCTTCCTCCAAGTGTTCTTTTCTTATGAATCGATACGGATTATATTTCATAACTTCAACTACTGCATCCAGTTTTGATAATATAAATATCATCTTTGTAAATGTATATTTTTCTCTTATGCATCTTGCCATATCAATACCATTTATATCCGGCATATCCATGTACAGAAACACGCAATCATATACTTTGTCTGATTGCATAAGTAATTTACTGTCTGTATAAATATCCACATCAACACTACCAAGTTTCTCCTCTATCTTTAATTTAATAATTGACGCAAATTCTTTATCAATATCGCATATCGCTATATTCATATGTACCCCCTTATATTTCATAAAATATATTTTAAAATCCCCCTCCATATTTGTACCATATCACAAATATTTTTTATGTGCAATAGCCTTGTAACGAACGGTACTGTATTTGCAACCAAAGGTATGTAATTTTACATTTATAAACTTCTTGTGATATTTATTATATATTATGGATATTTTGAATCATATAACAGCATCATAATGTTTCTGCTTTTTCTCATCACTGCAATACAAAAAAAGACGCGGAAATTTCCGCGTCATGAATACTCATATTTTCTATATTTCTGTTACATTCAAATCTTCTTTCCGGCAAGAACCTCTTTATAATCCTTGTAATTTTCTTCAAGAAGTGTTGGTGTATCAAGACCGTAAGGACAGTGTGCCGAACATTGTCCACAATGTATACAGTCTTCTATTTTTTTCATCTTTGCCTGAACCGCTTCTGTAAGCTGAAGCTCTGATGGTGAACGTCGAAGAAGAAGTGACATTCTTGCACAGTTGTTAATTTCAATGTGGGCCGGACATGTCGGAACGCAGTATCCGCAGCTCCGGCAGAAATTACCGGCAAGCTCTTTCTTATCTTTTTCTATAACCGCACGAATCTCATCGTCCATAACAGGCGGATTATCTATATAACTTATAAATTCTTCAAGTTCTGACTTTCTCTGTACACCCCATATAGGAAGAACATTATCATATTCTGCCTGATATGCGTATGCCGCTTTTGAATTGGTTATAAGCCCTCCCGAAAGTGCTTTCATAGCAATAAATCCCATATTTTTACTGCGACAGACTTCTACCAGCTCATGTTCTTTTTCTGTTGCAAGATAATTAAACGGAAATTGCAATGTCTCATATAAGCCTGATTCTATAGCTTCATTTGCAACATTAAGCCTGTGGTTTGTAATTCCTATATGTCGGATTTTCCCCTGTGCCTTTGCTTCAAGCATAGCCTCATAAAGTCCTGTTCCGTCTCCCGGCTTAGGACAAAATGACGGATTGTGGAACTGATAAATATCAATATAATCCGTTTTTAAATTATTAAGACTTGTATTTAAATCTTTCCAGAAATCGTCAGAATTCTGTGCTGCTGTCTTTGTTGCAATATAAATATTTTCACGCACATCTCCAAGTGCTTCTCCGATTTTGGTTTCACTGTCAGTATAAAATCTTGCCGTATCAAAAAAATTAATTCCCGCATTATATGCCATTTTAAGAAGTTCTCCGGCATCTTCATGGCTTATTCTCTGAATCGGCAATGCCCCGAAACCGTTTTTATTAACCTTAATTTCTGTGCTTCCCAATACAACTTCTGTCATATTAATTTCCTCCTGCCTGTAATTTTTAATTATTATTTTTCTTTATAACCTGTGCCACAACAATCATAACCACACCGGCTGCCACACAGATGCCACTGAACAGATACCAGCCATTCATTGAAAAACCAACTGTTCTTCCCACCATCCTGTTACTGAGCCTCATTCCGACATTTACAAACATTTTAGACAGAATAAATAATACAAGGCCTCCTGCTGTCGTTCCAAGTCCCAGACCTCTTATAACTCCTGCTTTTTCTTTGTATGCCGCAAATATCAAAAGTGCGTTAATCACTGTAAGGATTATACATATCACATGAGCTGCAACAGATGTAAACATTGCATATATTTTAATAATCATACGCTGCTTTGTGCTCATTCCATCCACAACTCCAGCCGTATAATACGACACTGCTTCTGTAACTTTCAATGAAACAGACTGTTTTACGGCGTTATATAATGTGGCTGCAATGCCGCTTATATTATTTGCTTCATCTCCAAAAACCTTACTTACAAGATTATCCGTAAATGAAGAGACTGCGTTATTCATCTCTGATGTCTGCGTTTCACTAAGCATTTCCTCAAGAGTCTTATCCTTATTTTTATTGGATGATGCAACCTTTATTGCAGCATCAACATACATATCAGCTATTTTTCTTAAATCTTTGTCATTTTCAAGATAATCAAACACTTTATCAAGCTCATCGCCTTTGAGATTAGGATCTACTGACGCAATCGCATCTGTTATCTTATCCTCACTTTTGTATACAACTATATCTGATATTGCTGCCTTACATGTACTCCCCATAAGAAACGACACACCTGTAATTGCAAGCATCAGACAATATAAGCACAGAACAAATCCTCTTAAAACCTTCATAAATCTTCCTTCCTTTGCAAAGCAAAATCCCTGAAAACCAGGCATATTATACCAGATTTTCAGGGATAATAATCTTACTTAAAATATGCTACGCCTGATTCAAATATTCTTAAATCCTGCTCGCCATAAATGTTAATTGCAACGCCATCACCGCGTCTTTCTGAATGTGCCATCTTACCTAAACATCTTCCGTCAGGACTTGTGATACCTTCAATAGCCATATATGAACCATTGACATTCCACTCCTCATCCATTGAAATATTGCCGTTGATGTCACAATACTGTGTTGCAACCTGTCCGTTTGCAAATAATTTGTCAAGCCATTCCTTAGGTGCAACAAATCTTCCTTCACCGTGTGAAGCAGGATTGCAATAAACACCGCCAAGCTCAGCACCTGCAAGCCATGGACTTAAATTACTTACAACCTTTGTATATACCATCTTAGATATATGACGGTTGATTGTATTAAATGTAAGTGTAGGTGACTGCTCATTCTGACCTGTAATTGCTCCGTTTGGAACAAGTCCAAGCTTGATAAGTGCCTGGAAACCGTTACAGATACCAAGTGCAAGACCGTCACGCTCATTGAGAAGTTTCTCAACTGCTTCTTTCATCTTTGCATTTCTGAATGCAGTGGCAAAGAACTTAGCTGAACCATCAGGCTCATCACCTGCTGAGAATCCACCAGGGAACATAATAATCTGTGACTGTGCGATTGCTTTCTCAAACTCATCAACAGACTCTCTGATACCTGCCGCATCAAGGTTTTTAAATACCTTTACAATAACATCTGCTCCAGCTCTTTCAAATGCCTTTGTGCTGTCATACTCACAGTTTGTACCTGGGAATACCGGAATAAATACTGTAGGCTTTGCAACCTTATTCTTGCATACATGTACATTTTCAGCATTAAAAAGCTTTGTCTCAATAGAAGTTGTCTCCTTTGAAACCTTTGTAGGGAATACCTTTTCAAGCTTGTCTTCCCATACACTTAATGCCTCTTCTACATTGATTGAAACTTCCTTATATGTAAATGCAGCTTTTTCTTTAACTTCACCAAGCTTTGTATAAGCTGTCTTAATTTTATCAAGCTTATCCTTTGCAACCTCGGCAACTATACATCCATATGCAGGTGCAAATAATGATTCTTCTTTCAAATCACTGTTTAATGCAAATCCAAGCTTGTTACCGAATGCCATCTTGCAGAGTGCAGGAACAAAACCATTTGCATCACATACATAAGCAGATACGATTGTACCATTTTCAGTAAGTTCATGGATACTGTTGTAAAGTGCCTTAACCTGTTCAAATACAGGAATATCATATTCATCATGTTCTATATCAAACTTAACAAGAACATTTCCCGGAGTCTTTAATTCAGGTGTGATAATGTCGCCTTCTTTTGCCACATCTATAGCAAATGAACAAAGTGTTGGCGGAACATCTATCTCTTCAAATGTACCTGACATACTATCTTTACCGCCGATTGATGGAAGTCCAAATCCAAGCTGTGCCTCATAAGCACCGAGAAGTGCTGCAAATGGCTGGCTCCAACGTGATGGGTCTTCTGTCATTCTTCTGAAATATTCCTGGAAAGTAAATCTTATCTTGTTAAAATCACCGCCTGCCGCAACAATCTTTGCAACTGAATCTGTAACAGCATATATAGCACCGTGATATGGACTCCACTTAGAAAGATAAGGGTCAAATCCATAAGACATCATTGTAACTGTATCGCACTTTCCTTTAAGTACAGGAAGCTTTGCTACCATTGCCTGTGTCTCTGTAAGCTGATACTTGCCGCCAAATGGCATGTATACAGAACCGGCTCCGATTGAACCATCAAATCTTTCAACAAGACCTTTCTGTGAACACTCGTTAAGGTCAGAAAGAACTTTTAACCACTTGCCTCTTACATCTTCTATCTTTGAAGACTTAAGATATGAATCTTCTTTTGAAGGAATATCAACAAGAACAGATGTCTCCTGATGAGCACCGTTTGTATCAAGGAAAGCTCTTGAAATATTAACTATCTCTTTGCCTCTCCACTCAAGTACAAGTCTTGGTTCTTCTGTTACAGTTGCAACTTCAACTGCCTCAAGGTTTTCTTCTGCCGCATAATTAAGAAATGCTCTAACATCCTTAGGGTCAATTACAACAGCCATTCTTTCCTGTGATTCAGAAATGGCAAGCTCTGTTCCATCAAGACCTTCATACTTTTTAGGAACCTTATCAAGTGAAACTCTGAGTCCGGCAGCAAGCTCTCCGATTGCAACCGAAACGCCGCCTGCACCAAAATCGTTACATTTCTTAATAAGCTTTGTAACTTCAGGTCTTCTGAAAAGTCTCTGCATCTTACGCTCTGTAGGTGCATTACCTTTCTGTA
>ERZ779892.2582-NODE-2582-length-13868-cov-3.415695_pt1 | contig 13868 bp, 12 predicted proteins | sample MGYA00511552_ERZ779892 | MGnify/ENA primary metagenome ERZ779892 (study PRJEB29588, sample SAMEA2154561) | human gut metagenome | biome: human gut; feature: human-associated habitat; material: faeces | place: Denmark | collected 2008/2010 ... | reverse complement strand
TTTATCACTGGTGAAGACGGTGCAGACGTATTTGTACATTTCTCCGCTATCAATGGTGAAGGATTCAAATCCCTTGAAGAAGGACAGGCTGTAACATACGACTTAACAGAAGGCGCTCGTGGTATGCAGGCTGCAAACGTTACAAAATTATAATTTATAATTTTTGTTAACGCGAGAGGATTGAATTCCGCACTTTTCTATACGGATTAAACCTCAAAAAAATCCCCGGATCATCCGGGGATTTTTTATTGCTTTTCTTCTGTGAATCCATCAGAGATTCAATTTCTATTTAGCATCTGCGCTGTCTGCATCCGTTGTTGAATCTGCTGTTTCTGCAGCTTTATCGTCTGCTACATTTGTATCATCTGCTTCTTCAGATTTATCTGCGGTTTCCGTTTCAGAATCATCTGCGGTTGTGTCTGCTGCATCAGCATCTTCACTGTCTGTATCAGTGGAAGCTGTTGTATCTTCTTCCTCCGCTGTATCTGCATCAGTGCTGTCTGTACCATCGGATGCATCTGTTGACAGATTCGAAATGTAATTGTCAAGTGCAGTAGTATCCATTACTGTATTCTGAACCACATTCTCTTTGGCTCCTGTCACTTTTACATATGCAGAATAACCAATCCATGCAACAATCACAACACAAATGAATGCCCAGGCAAACATTTCCAGTCCAAAAAGTACTTTTTCTTTTCTGTCTGTTTTGTTATGCAGTCCTTTTCTGGCCTTATAAGCATCGACTTTCTTCTGGCTCATGATAGATCTCCTTTGCATCAATATTTCGTATTTTCTGATTATAGCACACTTTACTGCAAAAGAAAACAATTAGTTTATACTGCAACGATCACTCCGCCGTCATTTGCATACATAGAACTTACACCCGCTGTATCAAGGACTACGATCTTTGCAAGTTTCATTCTCTCTTCAAAAGCCTCTTTGAGCACCTGTGCTCTTGCCGGACAATTGCAGTGACTGATGGCAAGAACCTTCTCTGCACTGTCCGGGGTTTTCTCGATTACCTGCTCTACAAGCTTGATCAGAGCACGATTCATGCCTCTTGCCTGATCCAGCTGGCAGATATTTCCATCATCCGTAGAACCCATGACCGGTTTGATTTTCAATGCACTGGCCACTAACGCTTTCACTTTGCTCAGACGGCCGTTCTTTCTCAAAGTATCAAGATTCTCAAGTATAAAAAATGTATGCTGTCCTTCAATATAATGTTCCACAGTTGAAACAACTTCTTCGAAACTCATCCCTGCTTCTTCGCATTCCTGTATCTTCATTCCGATCAGGCTTTCCCCGATGGATGCGGAACGTGAATTAAACACATGTATTTTTTTATCCGGATGGTCTTCCATAATAAGATCTCTGCCAAGCAACGCACTGTTATAGGAACCACTCAGCTCAGAAGACAAAGTCACTGCATAAATATGCTCAGCCTCGCAGTCATATGCTCTCATATATCTCTCAGGTGACGGGCAGGCTGATTTCGGACATTCCGGGCAGGCTGCCACTTTATCAATAAACTCTGCCTGATTAAATGTTTCATCATCTATGATCTGTTCAGCTCCTACCATCAGAGTCAGTGGAATGGATTCAAAACATTCATCTTTCTTCCATTCGTCCAAAAGTTCTCCACAACTATCTATGATAATCTTATATCTCAATTATATCGTCCTCTTTTCCATTATATGTAGTATTCAATACCAGATATATCTTATCACACCGCTTTACGTTTGAAAAGACTTTTTAATAAAAACACTGTTCTTTTTTTCAAAAGTGCTTTATAATAAAAAGACGCTTCCCGCAAAGTGCAGGAAGCGCTGCCTAATCCACAAAATATGTTCAGAAATATGCAGCAATCCAGAAGTATTTTTTTAATTCTGAACAGCTGTAAATCATGTTATCAGAGAGGTGTTGTATGCTTGCTTTAAAAATTACTGATGTAAAAGATTTTATGAATAAACTCCTGATCGGTGAGGTATTTGACCGTTTTTCTCTTGTCGAGGCATCTGTGACAACCTTCAACACTTTTACCATAAACGGAAAACTTCATTACGATTTCTTTGATACTGACACAAAGGCTGCTTTTGAGGAGAATTCCACAGAATATTCCCTCTGGCATGATGTAAAACCTTATTGTTTTTCTATCATACGCGGCAGACGCACACCTTTGAATTTCAGGATTGTATTTGAACTTTCTCATGATCAGACACAGTCGTTGTTAAAAAATGAACGGCATATTGCAGATATTCCTGTGCAAAGCTTTTATCTGAATATCCAGTACAAGAACCAGTCCCTTTTATGTACAACAGGTGTTTCTTATACTTCATTCAGTCCGGATAAACGTCTGGAACATCTCTGGGATGATTCCATGACTGTTTTTCTCTCCAGTCATCACATTCCCTGTGAGAAATTATGAGTAGATTCTGTTATCAGTCTTTATCCGAATAACGCAGATAATAGACCAGAATATCTATAAACTCACTGTTCGTCGGTTTATCTGCCATTGTACATCCTGCCATTTCTTCCAGTGTATCCTTATGATTCATCCAACATAAGTTTACCAGTGTTCTTATGTTGTGTTCTACATTAGACGGCGTTGATTTATATTTTCTTGCAATGACCGGATAAATATCTTTGGTGACTTTTACCGGTCGCTCATAAATTTTCTGTGCCATTTCTACTGCATCCACAACATAATAATATCCTTTATACTTTGATGTTGCACCCAATTTTCTAATAACTCCATAAACTGCACTCATACATCGTTCCTCCTGTAACTTCCATAATCTGTGTTTTTACAGATTTGGATATCTCATTTATTTACACACATTTCTCTATAAGTAAATGAAAGTCACGATATTGGCTGCCCGGAAGCACCATTGCAGTCACTATTCTCTGTAACCCGTTATATTTTATGCGGATTCGGCATATTCATTAAAATATCGGCAACTTAATAATAGGAATTCATAAGACATTTGTCAATACCAATGTAATTGTTTTCCACAAAAATAAGGAGCAAAAGTTATTCTCCGCTCCTTATTTGATATTCTGCTATTCTGACAGGCGTATCTGTCCTCTCATTGATCTGCCGGCAAATTGCCTGCTTTCTATCTTATTTTGCAATCATCAGCAAAATTTCATTGCTTCTCTGAACAAATCTGGTCATTTCGTCCGGTGAAAGCTGTTTATGGCTCATCATCGCAAGGTCATACAACTGTTCACAGATAAGCGGAGCCTTGTCAGATTCCTGATTCTCTGCCAGATATTTAACCAATGGATGATTCGCATTCAGAACCAGTGTTTCCTGTCCGCCAAACATATTCGGATCCATTCCATACATATTATACATCTTCATCATATCCTGCATACGGCGGCTCTCTTCGGAAAGAGTCATCATTGCTGATACATTTTCATTTTTCAGATTCTCAACATGTACTTCCAGTTTATCTTTATTAAGGCTCTTGCGGAAAAGTTCTGTCAGTGCTTTGACAGTTTCTTCATCGGCAGTACCCTCACCCTTCATTTCTTCGGTCAGATCCGCATCAATACGCTTAAACTGTACTTCCTGATGTTTCTGCTCAAGACTGGAAATAAATGCACTGTCAATATTATGCTTCAGGATAACGGCATCTTTTCCTGCTTCCTTAAACATATTGATATACTGACTCTGCTGAACTTCATCAGTTACATAGAAAATTACTGTCTTCTCAGGTTCTTTCGCTTCCGCATTGTCTTTGTTTTCAGACTCTGCTGCATCTTCTTTCTTTTCTTCTGTCTGAGCCTCAGTTTCTTCTGTTTCTTTTTTATTCTCTTCAATGCAGTCCTTTAATGTGAGATATTTGCCATCAAGATTCTTAAAGAGTACATAATCTCCCATTTTCTCTGCAAACTTAGCATCTTTAATACAGCCATATTTAATAAACGGGCTGATATCATCCCAGTATTTCTCATAAGATTCTCTGTCAGTCTTGCACATTCCGGTAAGCTTATCTGCCACTTTTTTGGAAATGTATTCAGAAATCTTCTGTACAAATCCGTCATTCTGCAATGCGCTTCGTGACACGTTCAATGGAAGATCCGGACAATCGATCACACCTTTCAGAAGAAGCAGGAATTCAGGAATTACTTCCTTGATATTATCTGCGATAAATACCTGATTGTTATAAAGTTTGATCGTTCCTTCAATGGAATCATACTCTGTATTGATCTTCGGGAAGTACAGGATACCTTTTAAATTAAACGGATAATCCATATTCAGATGTATCCAGAATAACGGTTCCTTATAATCCATAAATACCTTGCGGTAGAATTCCTTGTATTCATCATCTGTACATTCATTTGGATGCTTCATCCAGAGCGGATTAATATCACTGATGGAAACCGGACGTTTATTGATCTTTACTTTATCCTTTGCAGGAGAAATTTCAACAACTTCCTTTTCACCTTTATCATTTTCTTTTTCTTCTGTCTTTGCTTCCTCATGAATATGTTCAACAACTACATCATCGTCTCTTAACTCAGATTCATCAATTGTCTCATATTCCTGAGGTGCATTTGCTTTGGAAAGGTAAATATGAACCGGCATGAAGGAACAGTATTTCTCAAGAATCTCACGCATACGGTACTCGTTTGCAAATTCCAGGCAGTCTTCATTCAGGAACAGGGTGATTTCTGTACCAATCGTATTCTTGTTACCCTCCTGGATATCATATTCTGTTCCGCCATCGCAGGACCAGTGTACAGGCTGTGCACCTTCTGTATAGGAAAGTGTATCAATATGCACTTCATCCGCCACCATAAATGCAGAATAAAATCCAAGTCCAAAATGACCGATCATCTGATCATCTGTAGTTTTGTCTTTATATTTCTCAAGAAACTGAGTTGCACCTGAAAAAGCAATCTGGGTAATGTATTTCTCTACTTCATCAGCAGTCATGCCAATACCATTATCGATGAATTTCAGAGTTTTCTCATCAGGATTAACAATTACCTGAATCTCCGGTTTGTATCCTTCCGGAAAAGTATATTCTCCCATTACTTCCAGTTTTTTCAGTTTAGTGATCGCATCGCATCCGTTGGAGACCAGCTCTCTTACAAAAATATCATGATCGGAATATAACCATTTCTTGATGATTGGGAAAATATTTTCACTGTTAATTGATAAATTTCCATGTTTTACAGCCATGCTGTCCACACTCCTTTTTGTTTTTAATCATTTGCCGCAACTTTATCTGTCAATATACTGCATTCTTATCTGTTCTGCCTCCGGAGCCAAAACTATCCTCTCCTGTTTATCCTTTGAAATAGCTTTTGACTCCTGTAAGTTGCTTCTCTGAAAGATATAGTAATACCATTTATTCCAAAAGTCAAGAAAAAATTAGCACTCACTAAAAATGAGTGCTAATAATTTTATATTTTACATATTCCCCTGTATTTTTTCTTCAGATAACTCTTATTTCTTTCGTCTTTTGTATACCACAACTCCCACAATACATCCTGCTGCAATCGCCAGAATAATCACAAACGGTGTGATATTAGTCGTATCTCCTGTCTTTACCGCTGTTTTCGCACTTGCTCCATTCGGCTGCGGAGTCGGAGTTGCGGTTACAGTCTGCGCCTGTGTAATACTGAAATTCACCTGTTTAGTATCCTGCTCCCCTGTATTCTTCCATTCACTTCCATTATACTTCTGACGGTCAAATGTAACTGTCAATGTGTAGGTTCCGGCCTTCGTAATTCCAAATGCAGCAGTATAAGGTGCACTGCTCCAGCTATTTGTATTGATCACTTTCCAGTTATACGGTACATAGCGGACATCTCCCTTTCCCGGACTTTCATTGTCCATACCCGCTCCGACTGCTGTAAATGTAATCTTTGACTGTGTTGTGTATCCATCTGAACTGATTCCTGTAATCTTATTATCTGCCGGATCTGCAATTTTCGCCTTGCGGGTAGCTTTAACCGTAAACTGAACTTTCACTTCTGCACTGATCTGCTGTTCATTATCAATCACAACTGACTCTGTATAGGAGCCGGCCTTTAACCCCTCCTTCGGGCGGATTTTAAATGTACAGCTCTCCCCCGGTGCAAGCTCTGTGGCTGAAAGTTTCCCGATTTTAAAGTTTTTACCTGACGGTGCATTTAAAGTTACATTTGTATTCCCCTCATTCGTCACTGTAACTTTCTGCGCTTCCGGTGCCTCACTATATCCTTCTTTTGCTTTTCCAAAATTCAGTTCTTCCGGTGTTACGGATAATTTATAAATCTTTTTCAATTCCGAAACAGTCGCAGAAGCTTTGATCGTTGTTAATACATCTTCCTGTCCTTCCGAACTGGTCTGGGCTATCTGAATACTGTCCAGATAATTGCCGACTTTCAGACCGGTCACCGGTACTGCTGTAAATGCAGCAGAATCTCCCGGCTCCAGCACTGATGCCGAAAGTTCCCCAATATCAAAATACTCTGCATATGGCTGCATCAGCGAAACAGTTGTATTTCCTGTATTGGTAAGTGTAATGGTCGTCGCTTCAGGAGTATCATAACCTTCCTTCAGATCATCATAACTGAAAGATTCCGGATCTGCCTGAACTGCTGTGATCTGTTCCTGTTCTGCCTCTTTTACAGATACTTCCGCAGTTACCTGCGCTGCTACTTCCGAATCCTCTTCACTTTCAAATATCAGGGTATCACTGTAATCCCCCTTCGTCAGACCGGTTTTTGGCTGTACCATGAACATAAGAGAATCACCTTTTGCAATCTGTATTCCTGATACAGCTTCACTTCCATCTTCGTTCATCACCTCAAAATAATCTGATTTCGGTATCTTTAAAGTGACAGTTCCATCCCCTGTATTTGTTACGGTTACGGACAGTGTCTCATTGGCCTGTGTATAATTTTCTTCGATATCGCTGAAATTAAGACTTCCTGTATTTACATCAAGAGACTGTGCCTCAAGAGATGCATCTGCATTGTCACCTGCCGATGGAGCCTCGCTGTCATCCGGCGTCTCTGTCGGTTCTGCAGAAGGCTCATCCGAAGGCTTCAGATCTTCGTCATCTGATGAATCATCCTCACCTTCAACTGCAATCTTCGCTTCAAAAGAAACCTCAATACCTTCTTCCGTCCGGTATGTGATCATATCATCATATTCACCCGGTTCCAGCCCTTCCCTCGGCTGTATCCATACGCTTACAGATTCACCTGCACTCAGCGGTTCTGTAATATCCTGAACCATAAAATGTTCCGGACTGATCTCCTGAAAATTCAAGTTCTCATTTCCGGTGTTCGTAATCTGCACATACTGTGCTTCCACATCCTCAAGATCACTCTTTACTGTTCCAAAATCACAAATCTGATCTTCGCTGTCCTCTACAGTGGCAGTCGCTTCGTAAGTCTTTTGATCTTTCTCTGATCCATCTGTCTGCACATTTCCGTTCTCATCCACCTGCAGCTGATCTTCTGTATAAATTTTCATCTGGGAATCATCAGTACCTTCTGTTGTTTCCTCCGGCTGACCTTTTGTGTTCTGAGAGTCATCTTCCTGTTCATTCCCTGCATTCTGCTGTACATCTTCTGTTCTATCTACATCCTGATTTTCAGAATCCTGACTGCCTTCTGCATTATCTGCTGTTTCTTCCAGCTGTGCCTCCTCTGTTCCATCTGCCGTTTCTTCCAGCTGTGCATTCTCTGTTCCATCTGCCGTTTCTGTCTGCTGTGTATCCTCTGCTTCCTGTTCCACTGCTTTCGCCTCTTCTTCAGTTGCAGCTACCTCTAACGTCTTTGCAGTAAGAATACCTGTCAGTCCGCTTCCATCTACAGGGGTCAGATCAAGCACCAGTCTGCATCCCAGATCATCCTGAGTGATCGTATAGGTCTTCTCAGTACCTACCTGTGTTAACTCCTTCTCCCCGGTCTGTCTTGACCAGGAAAAAGTGAAATCTTCATCTGTAACCCCTTCCGGTGTAACCTTTGCATAATCTGCACTCAACGCTACGCCTACAGCTGCAAGTCCCTTAATCTTAAGCTTACCGCCCAATTCTCCTGACGGAGCTGCCGCAAAAACCATGGATGGAATCATTGAAATAACCATCATCACAGTCATTACAACTGCAAGAAATCTCTTTCTCTCCATCTGTAGTCCTCCTTTTCATTTATAATAAAATTTGTAATTATTCAGCAGCCACTCTGAAGGTACTGAATAATTACAGTTCTGTGATGCTTCTGTGTCTGTCTGCCCTTTTCATTCCCATCACAGACCACAGCACCGTTTTTCTCTTTATAAAAGCATTATAGCATCGCATTTTCCGGAAATGTAATCTGTATTTTCTCCCTTAAAACAACTTCAGCCCCTGAGTATCAGAGTTCAATTTTCTCCAATATTCAGGGACCGAACTGTGTTTTACAGTTATTTCTCCGATATATCACGTGATATCCATAATTTGACCGAACAGTTTTTATCCTTCTACTATCAGATATTTTCCATCCGGCAGAGCAAATACTTCACTTGCATCTTCCAGTTCTTCATCTGACATTCCTTCCACATCAGCGCCTGACTCTTCCAGATATTCTCTCACTTCTTCAATAGAATCCACAACCTGCGCCATGCAATCCTCAAGGAATGCTTCCGCTGCTTCATATGATTCTGCTACCGCCTGTGGAAAAAGCTGCTCCTGATTTTCAAGAAACGTATTAATACATTCTTCTGTAAACAATTTAAATAACCTCCTCAATCTTTCCCTTTGCCCGGATCAGCTTCTCAAGGACCGGTTCAACCTGTTTTGTCATATAGGACGTAGCTGCCCGTACCCCCTCCTTGGAATGCTCCATGGCAAAGCCATATTTTACCGCTTTAAGCATCTCTATATCATTATATTCGTCTCCGAACGCAATACATTCTTCCGGCGAAATATGATATCTTTTCTGATATTCTCTGATTCCTTTTGCCTTGTTTGTTCCAAAAGGAATAAAATCAATCCACTCATTTCCCGAAGTGACAACAACACATTCTTTTCCAAATCTGTCCATCCAGTATTTCACAGATTCTTCTGTAAGGCCGGCCGGTTCAAACACAGCCAGCTTCATGATAGGAGCCGTCATCTCTTCCATGCTGTTTACAAATCTGCATTCATTTTTTACTTCATATAACATATGGTCATGAAATCTCTTTGTCTTCGGCATCAGGTAGTGGTAATCCTTTGCAGAACAGGTAAACTCGGCATCCTTCTTTTCCAGGATTGCAGAAATAATCTCCCCTGCCAGCTTTCTGTCAAAAGAATCCTGATACAGTACCTCTCCATGATCCACTGCCAGTGCACCATTCTCCGAAATATAGGAAATCTCTGAAGCAACAGGCGCAAACAGCTTTGTCATATTCGGATATTGCCTTCCACTGGCTGCTACAAACATAATCCCCAGTTCCTCTAACTGCCTGATCAGCGAAAAAATTTCTTCAGGCAGAGACTGTGCCTTATGTAAAAGTAACGTCCCATCCAGATCACTTGCAACCAACTTAATCATTTCCATGTTCCTCGCAAATTTTTACCAGATCTGTCGGTTTCTCAGCGACAAGATCTGCTCCATTCTCATTCAGTTCTTTTCGGTCACGAAAGCCCCATAGCGCACCTACTGTATACATTCCTGCTGCTTTACCGGTCTTCATATCTGTACTTGTATCTCCCACATACATACATTCTTCCGGTTTTACACCAAATTTCTCCGCAACCATAAGCGGACCATCAGGTGCCGGTTTCCTGCGGATTGCTTCACTCTGACCAACTACCATATCAAATTCCCCATCAAAAAGCTGCGCAATTACTTTCACAGCTGCAGGATGAGGTTTATTTGAACAAACTGCCAGCTTCATTCCATGTTCCTTCAATTTCTTTAAGGTTTCCGGCATTCCCTTATAGGGAACTACTTTATACATCGGATCTGCTTCAAACATTTCCCGGTAAAGCTTCTGTCCCTCATCATAATGCGCAAGTTCCGGATCCCCCGCATCCTTAAGTGCGCGGCGAATCAGCATATTTGCCCCTTCTCCGCTGTAATATCTGAAATTATCCACCGGAAGTGTTTTCAACCCGAATTTTTCCATAATAATATTAGTCACATAAGCCATGGAATCCAGCGTATCAGCCAGTGTTCCATCCAAATCAAATATACATGCTTTAATCATCTTTTGTCATCCTCTTAAGTTAATTCCTGATTTCTTCATTTCATAAAATAATCTGGCAACCGGGAGTCCTACCACATTATTGTAATCTCCGTTGATCCCCTTTACATAAATTCCGAAAAGTCCCTGGATGCCATAGCTTCCAGCCTTATCCATAGGCTCTCCTGTAGCAACATACTCTCTGATCTCCTCATCTGAAACCGGATAAAACGTCACATCTGTACTTTCATAAAAAGTATGTTCTGTCCAGACTTTTTCTTTCTTTTCCCATACAGAAACGCCGGTATATACCTGATGAGTATTTGCCTGAAGTTTCTTTAATGTATTCACTGCATCCTCTGTATCATGAGGTTTGCCAAGGATCACATTCTCAAACACTACCACTGTGTCAGATCCGATCACAATTGTTCCGTCGGCACTATCTTTCATAGTGCGGATAACAGAAGCTGCTTTATCCGAAGCCAGCTGTTTTACTGCCTCTCCCGGATTGTCTGAGATACGATTCTCATCACCTGATGCAGGCAGCACTTCAAAATCCACGCCAGCCCGTTCCAACAATTCTTTTCGTCTGGGTGAAGCAGATGCCAAAATAATTTTTCTCATAATAACCTCTTCTTTCCTGTCATAGTATACCTTGTATCTTTTTGGTATGCAACTGCTTTCATTAACTCTTTCCATAAAATTTCGCTTTCCTTTTTATCTGAAAAGTATTAAAATAACAATAACCTATAGCTGAATAAAATGGTGTCAGGAGTAAAAGATATTTTTATCCTGACTCGCTGTCAAAAATAGGAGAATATCAGAAAGGAGTTTATGATTATCATGGCTAAAATTAATAAATACTGGGGATATGTTGCAATAGGTGCCCTTACAGCAGCTGCTGCCGGTGCTGTAGCTGCCCTTATTGCCAAAAAAGGATCCTGTAAAGAGGATTTTGATTTTGAAGATGACTTTGATGATTTCGATCTGACTGATGAAAAGGAAACTGCTAAGGAAGATCAGGAACCTGCCGAAGATTTCCAGTCCTGGGAACATACAGGCGAACAGTCTGCAACAGATGACACCGAAAGCGAAGAAGCTGAAGAAGCTGCTGATACAGACGATTCTGAGAAGTCTTCCGATAAAGCTGCTGAAGTTGAGATTAAAGATGCAGAAGAGGAAGAAGATGCCGATGAACCCGAGAATTTTGAAGAGACTATGGACGCTGCATCTGAATCTGAAGAATAAACGTTACCGTTCACAGTAACGTAACCAAAAAGGAATGTTACTTCACGATTATACAATCGTAAAAGCAACATTCCCTTTTTATTCTGATTATATTATTATATTACTATTTCAGTCTCATTATGCTTTCGGAAGTTTAAATGAGCTCTTCAGAGACACGATACGGTTGAATACCGGTGCACCCTCTTTAGAATCATGGATATCTGCACAGAAAAATCCTGTTCTTACGAACTGGAAGCTGTCATAGCCTTTTGCTTCCATAAGTGCTGGTTCTACATATGCAGTAACTTTTGTCAGAGAGTTCGGATTTACATTCAGAGAACCATCTTCTTTGTTGTATACACCCTTCTCCTCGTCTACGATATTCTCATAGAGACGTACTTCTGCTTTTCCTGCCTGACTTGCTTCTACCCAGTGAATGGTTCCTTTTACTTTTCTGCCATCCGGCGCATTGCCACCCTTTGTTGCAGGATCATAAGTACAGTGTACAACACGTACAGTTCCATCTTCATCAGCTTCATATCCTGTACAGGTTACAAAATATGCGTTCATAAGACGAACCTCTGTGCCCGGGAACATTCTCTTATATTTCTTAGGCGGATCTACCATGAAGTCTTCTCTCTCAATATAGAGTTCTCTGCCAAACGGTATTTTACGGGTTCCCAGTTCTTCATTCTCCATATTGTTCGGAGCTTCCAGATATTCTACTTCGCCTTCCGGATAATTATCGATCACAAGCTTGATCGGATCAAGAACAGCCATCAGACGTGGACGTTTCAGTTTCAGATCCTCACGGATGCAGTATTCAAGCATTGCATAGTCAACAGAGCTGTTTGCTTTGGATACACCGCAGAGTTCTACAAACATTTTGATGGATTCCGGTGTAAATCCACGGCGGCGCAGTGCTGCGATGGAAACCAGACGCGGATCATCCCATCCGTCTACGATGCCTTCCTCTACCAGTTTCTTGATATAACGTTTACCTGTAACTACATTTGTCAGATACAGTTTTGCAAACTCAATCTGCTTCGGCGGCTGTGGGTATTCCAATTCTTTTACAACCCAGTCATACAGTGGTCTGTGATCCTCAAACTCCAGAGTACAGATGGAATGTGTGATTCCCTCAATCGCATCCTCGATGGGATGGGCGAAATCATACATTGGATAGATGCACCATGTATCACCTGTTCTGTGGTGAGTCATATGAGCAACACGATAGATAACCGGGTCGCGCATATTCATGTTCGGAGATGCCATATCGATCTTGGCACGAAGCACTTTCTCTCCGTCTGCATATTTGCCTTCTTTCATCTCTTCAAAAAGCTGCAGGTTCTCTTCTACGCTTCTGTTTCTGTATGGACTTTCTTTACCCGGCTCTGTAAGAGTTCCACGATATTCACGGATCTGATCTGCTGTCAGGTCACATACATAGGCTTTGCCTTTCTGGATCAGCTTTACAGCAGCTTCATACATCTGTCCGAAATAGTCAGATGCAAAAAACAGTCTGTCTTCCCAGTCTGCACCAAGCCATTTGATATCTGCCTTGATGGATTCTACAAACTCACTCTTTTCTTTGGTCGGGTTTGTATCATCAAAACGCATGTTGAACTTGCCGTTATATTCCTGTGCAAGACCATAGTTTAAAAGAATAGATTTCGCATGACCGATATGAAGATATCCATTCGGTTCTGGAGGGAATCTGGTCATAACATGGTCATAGACACCCTCTTCTAAATCCTTGTCAATCGCCATCTCTATAAAATTTTTCGATACTTTTTCTTTTTCTTCCATTCTCATCCTCCTGTAACTCTATATGCATCATCAAAATCTCCTGTACCCTGGAGCGTGTTTAAAAAATGCTCTAATGCCGGCACATTAAAATTTCTGAAATACATTCTATAAAGGCTTCTCTTTCCTTCACCTGCGTTCTATCATATCATACTTATTTTTCCTGTACAAGTAAAAATCAACGCTCTTATTTTTTATTCTGCTGCTTATCATGTTCTTTATAAAAATAAGTATTATCTCCTATCTGCCCATATTTCTTATAACCTTTTAACTTTTTATAGGCAGAAGAGCGAAAATATAATATATATGAAGGAAGATTTCTTTTTTTCCCTGAAAGCGCATCATCTACTGCCTGTATACATTCTTTGGAAGGCACACGGTTAAGATATGGATACGTCTCCGTTTTTTTGTCATAATATGCACTAAATTGAGCCTTTTCCGTTATTACCTCCATCAAATCATCCGGATATTTGTCAGATTCTAAACGGTTTAACATACAGCTAATCACTGCTAAAGAGCCCTCATAATCTGTGTCACACTCCATAGAAACTACTTTATAAAGAATTTGGCGGTCTCCGGCACTTATGACATTATCATATTTTACCGGAACCGCCATCGCTTCCTTTACATTTTCTTTATCTTTCTTTTTTTCTTTTGTCTGATTTATATTTTT